>Ga0209634_1003023_pt1 | contig 11530 bp, 18 predicted proteins | sample LinPmetageLP40_FD_184043 | JGI IMG/M metagenome (GOLD analysis project Ga0209634, IMG submission 184043) | Marine viral communities from the Pacific Ocean - LP-40 (SPAdes) (version 2) | ecosystem: Environmental > Aquatic > Marine > Oceanic | place: Pacific Ocean | collected 2010-08-26 | reverse complement strand
CGTTATAATCTAACTCTGCTTTTAATTCTTTGAGTTGCCTGTTGATCTCTTCGATATTTGTTTTGACGTGAGCGCGGTGGTCGATAAGCTCGGTTAAGTTTTTTTCCTCCAAAGGTGTTGTCATGATGCTTGCTTCCTATTTGTGTGTAAGTCTTTGAGTACCAGCAGTAGCTCTTCCATCTTGCCGGTTTTAGTTTCTAGCTTGTTGTAGACATCTGGTTCCCATGTGTCTCGGGCTGCTATGCGAATGACTTCTGTCTTTTCTGTTTGGCCTGCGCGAAAGATACGTCGGTTGAATTGAACGTAATGCTCTGCGTTGTAAGTTGGAGATGCCCAGATAATTGTTTTAGCTTTGGTCATTGTTAAACCGTGACCGGCACTCTGCGGATGACAAAAGACAACTTGCAGCTGACCGGCTTGTAAGCGATCCACAACTTCTTTGCGGCGATGCGCAGGCGTACTGCCATCAATAACGCCGTACTGTATGCCTAGCTTTTGTGCAGCTTTGGTCATGTGATCGCGTTCGTGCTTCCAGTTAAAAGCGACTAGCGAGTGCGCACGTTCTTGCACGAGTTGCATAACAAGATCGTAACGTTCTGTGTGAATGCCCTTTGCATCTCCGTGCGAGTCGTACACTGCGCCCGTGCATAGCTGCAACAGCTTTTTAACTTTAGCGCCTGCGTGTACTGCGTTGATTGTTTCATAGCCTGTATACAAAACGTTGTCGCGCGCGAGTTGCATGTACTGGTCTAAGATTTTAGGAGGCAGTGTTACGTACAGCGTGTTGACCGACTGCTCTGGCATGTCGATGCAGTCAGTTAACTCGTAGCGGATATTAATATCTGAGATTGCTGCAGCTACTGTTTCTTGTGCTTCTGGTTTGTCTGTCCATACATTTGCAAAGCCGTTAAACGCAGACGTGCATACAGAGCCTCGGAAGCTATAGAAGCGGTGGCCTAGTCTTTCACCGTCGTCAACGAGTAGTGTCGGGTGCCATATGTCGAGGATAGTGTTGGAGTTGGGTGTACCAGACATTGCTATGCGTTTGTCAAAGTACGTTGATAGTTTCAGTATAGCCTTAGATCGCTGGCTGTCTTTGTTCTTGAAAGCCGTAAACTCGTCAATGACTAATGTATCAAAGCCTTCAAGGACACGTTGGTTTTTGAGTAACCATTTGACTGCGTCGTGATTAGTGATAATAACTTGTGCATTATTAGCAAATGCTTTTGCGCGGTTCTTGGCGTAGGCGATAGAGTATGTCAGCTGCGGAGTGAATTTGAGGATGTCATCTCCCCAACTGCTTTCGAGAATGGACAACGGTGCAAGAACAAGTGTCCGTTGTTCTTGGTCAACGATTGCGTCTAGCACAGAGCGCGTTTTACCTGTGCCTGGATCAGACGTAATAAGACAGCGTTTGTTGTTTTTGATGAAGTCAGTCGTGACTTTCTGGTGCTCGAAAGGTTTCATAATCATCACTCATTGATGGTTTAGTATATTAGCACAACTAATATAATGGGGCAAATGGATGTATTAAGCAGCAAGTAATAGTGGAACAGGACACGTCTGCGAATCTACGATAAACGGACTGTCTGATTGTTTAGCTTCGTTGCCTTTGACGCGCAGCCCTACAATTTTGTTTCGAGCTTTTAAGTTATCCAGGTCAGACTTGTCGCCGTCTATAACATCACGTCCCAGGAACTTAGAGGGTAGTCCATTCTTAAAGACTACAGTGATGGGTACGTCTGTCTTTAACGCCATGTTGACTTGAGTCTGGTACTTAGGAGCGCCGCTGTAGCTAAACATGAGGTGGTAGTTACTCGGTGTTTTGCCTAGACGAGCAGCGCGTTTGGTGTAGTCATAGAACAAAATGTCAGGGAAGTTTTGGATAACACCATAGTTTTCCCAGGCTACGTCTGACAAAACGTTGAGTCTGACAACTGCGCGCTTGTTGTGTTTAGCAGCGTAAGCACAAAGGTTAGAAAGCTCTCTGTTGAGGTGGCTGATAAATTCATCTGTCTGTTGCAAAAAGTAATCCGTTTTGCACTGGCGTGCGTCATTGATGCTTCTGTACACCTGGGCGAGCCCACTATGTTTGAGGCAAGGATCGAAACATTGAGCAATTTTAGATGAAGGACACAGCTCAGGCGTTGGCATCATCGACAGACCCGCCAAGACAACTGGTTGGTTTTTAGCAGTCTTGATAAGCTTAGTGTTGCTGTCTCTGCTGAGCAGTTTAGCTGGCCGCTTTTCTTTTAGTGGGATTAGGTTCTCTGCTGAGGATGTCATCAAATATCTCCTGTTTTATTTCAGCGGTCGTTGTGCGATCAAATTGTGTCAGTAGATTTATGTCGCTCTTTTTCAGACGGTACGTTGACCAGTACATAGCTTCCAAAGGGTCGGTCACTAGGTTGTATGATATGGTCACGGAGTTTCTTTCGTAGTACTGCTGCATTGTTCCGCTCCTGTGCACGGGGTGACATGTGTCCCACTAATAACGTTTTTAAGTTGTTCATTGTCTTGTTCCGTTGAGAATTTTTGTTTGAAATAACGATATGCATAAAGCATTACTAAAAGTCGTATAAAGAAATTTTGAATCACATCAGCTGTCCTTTCGTTGAACCAAAAAAAGCCCCGCCGTAGCGAGGCAAACTAGGCTGAGGAGACCTAGAGGGGGTAATAAGTTAAGCGACTCCCCAGTTGCATTCGGGGAAATCGCCTTTGCGGTATGAACACCAACGGCAAGCGTCCTTGCTTGGTGTTGGTGCAAAGTCTGTTGCGGTCGTCATTTTAATAGCTCGTCGATGCCATCCTGGCGTGAACTGCATAGCCTGGTCTCGTGTGTAACTCTTCCTTGTTGTTTCACCTTTGTCGAGATACCAAAACTCAGTTTGCACGAACTCTAACGATGGGTAACGAAAGAAGGTGCCAATCGCATACAACAATCCTTGTTGCGCGTGGCTTATTTCGTTACCCCATTTCTTCCCTGTTTTATAATCGATTACTCGAGCACTCTGCTCGTCTTGATGTACTAAAGCATCTAGTTTTATTCTTGCCCAAGTCTTTTTTTCCATCCATCCAGTGGGTTGCCAATCGATGTCAAAACCCCACTCGCCCTCAAGTTCTACTTTTGCGTCAATGTAGCCTTCACGCAGTTCTTCAAATTCATTTTGAAACTTAGCGCACGACACAGGGAACTCACTTAGAGTGCCGTTGACGTAGTCTTCTGCTTCCTGGTGAATAAGACTACCGCGCGCTGCTGCTGGCCCTGACTCTTCGCGTATACGTTTTACTTTTTGTATGTAACTGCGGTATGGACAGTCTTCAAAAACTTTAAGTGCTGAGTACGACCACGCTTTGAGCGGCCCTAGTTCTGTTGGCTTCTCGAGAGGCTTATCTTTGTCTGGTCGTTCGTCAGCTGTTAGCTTCACAGTGATTACCTGTTTTGGTTAAATAGCTTGTTATCGTTGTCTGTAAAGTATTGCTCTACTAATCGTCGTTTTTCTAGTTCATCGACAACCCAATTTGTTACAACTCCTCGAATCGGATGTTCTCCTCGAGCAGCGTCGAAAGCTCTTCTTCGACTTGCTTCTACGCCGCTTCGGCTCATACGTTTTGTAAACTCTCGCTGCGCTAGCCGTGGGTTTTGCTCGGTTTGTACGTGGAATACGCACCGAAGATGCTCCATTGGAATTACTGCATAAGCATCCGATGACGCGGCAATCCATGACTTTACAAGTCGTTGCGCGGCTTCAATTTCATTAGCATGCAAAACAGAAGCCGTGTTGATGTCTAAAATATCTGTGAAGTAAGTAAGATTGCCTTCTTTAAGCGCCTGGCAGAATTCTTCGAAGATTGTCATTGAGACGCTCCTCATTTGTTCTTTAGCTCGGTTGTCAATCGCTAACTTAGCCAAACGAGCATCCACTTTAAAAGTGTTCAACGCGCCCGCAAAATCGTACAGTTCTTTATTTATTTTGCCTGAGTCAAGTTGCTCAGGTATTTCTGGATATTTGTCGAGTAATTTTAATTCTTGTCGAGGAGCAATATTGTATCGACGATCCCCGACCTCGACGTTTACTGCATCAACTCGATTAGCTAAGAATAGATAGTTTGTGTAGCTTTCAACTTCGTCTTGATTAGAACGCATCCCGCGTATAGTTAGCGTGGGTTCAGTGATTTGGTTTTTAAGTTTGTCGGCCATTTTGCCTGCTGCCGAACTAGCTGATGCCATGTGAAATTCATCGACGATTAAAAAAAGCGAGTCTCGCATGTACAGATTGAACTGCTCTTCCATGCTTTGTAAGAATTTCATCGGTACGTGTGGTGTACCAAACAACGGGCGCAATATTTTACTATAAAAAACGCCTTTGCCTGTGCCTTGGGTTCCTGTTAATACCCATGCAACACCTGTTTTTCGACGTGTTTGATAGATATAAGCTAACCAATTTATAAACCGCTCGAACTCTTCATCACCGTTTCCGAGCATGTGATAAATAATTTTATAAATCAGAGGGCAGGTCGTAGACAATGTCTTACTAGTGCCCATTTCAAGCGGTGTTGCTGGATCAGCGCAGTTGCGAACAAAGGCTGTTTTTCGGTACGTATTAACGTAATAAGGTAGCTTGCTAAAGTTCATAGCTTTTTCATCGGACGTTGGATCGAAAACAACGCGTCCGTCTGGAATAAAGTCTGGCGGAACCTTACCGTGGTTCATGAAGAAATCTTCTACGTTGTTTTTAGCGATTGGAGTCAGAGGGAAATCGGCGCTAAATGAATCTATATTTGGGTCGTACACGCCGTTATAAAAGGTGTCAGTTTTATAGTCTCTTAAAACGATTGGACGAGTTGTTTGTCCTATTTCTTCTAAACGTTCTTCGTATCGATCAAAGATCGACATGTAGAAATCTGGGTCAGCTTTTTCAATCTCAAAAAGTGGTTCATCTTTGAAGTTGTACATGTATGTTGGCTTCGTCATGTTGAAGTAGTACGCGCCAGAATCGCCGTTATTTATGTTGCAGCGTATGTACGGAAACGAGCTTTCATCAACAATGGCTATTGCCATTTTGTCTGGGTTTGTCAGGACTTCTTCATTGACTGAGTCGATAGAAGCTATGCGCGTTTTTGTGACGCGTTTAGAAAACCCAGACTCTTCGCGCAACTTATCTTTGAACTTTTGGCTTTTTTCAAAATTGCGTTGTGGACTAATGCCATCCATTAATTTCGCTAGATCAAACGAAGGATTTAATCTGTCAACTTTGATAAGTCTGTCAGTGTCACTTGCAAACGGGTTGGTAGATTTTTTATCAAAACTCGGCGGTGCAATGAATATAATTTTTGAATTGTCAGCAACAGATGAATCAAGCGGTAGCTTTAGAGATTGTCCGTTCACTGATAAACTAAGCTGTTCTTGAAACACATCTGACTCAAAGTTAACGTCTTGTAGCCAAAGCTTTATTGATTTAGGTGGCATTGCAACTGACATCAGCATGAATATATGCAGTGACGTTTTGTCGCCCTTCATTCCGAGACTCGATGACGCTTGAGCAATGTAACTTACGTCTCGCAGTTCGATAGGTAGCTCAGAAATAATTTGGGTTGTTAAAACAGCGACATCTGCCGCAGTAAGTTTGTTTGTTTTGTTTATCGGTTTAGGTAGAACAACGCCGTCAATGTCGAGGACTAAAAGATTAGTTAATTCTGTTCTTTTGGATTTACCTGCTCTTGATTCGTCAATAAGCGGTTCTTTTAAGTTGCCCTTGAGCATGCAATGACCAAGGTCTCCGTGGTATTTTATTAGCGAGGCTAATTTGTCAAGGCCAGTTTTATCTGTTGTTAGTTCGTAGTGATGAGACGTTACTTTTTTAACGTGCGGGTACGGACGAAAACCGTCTATACTGGAGTGGTGTTTGCTTAGTCGGAGGCCGTTAGTTGCCTCCAAAAATGTTATCTGCATTCCTGTCCTCAAACTGCCTTTCTTCTATTATTATTTTGTAGGCTTTTTCGATTGATAGATCTCATCCCGATCTATTTGTACGTCTAGCTCAGCCTCAAACGCTAACCTTACCTGGTTGCGATCAATTCTTGATACTTTAAGCGACGCGACAATGACACCGTCTTTTTGGATTACGACAGCTTCGTTTTCTTTGCGCGTCAGTACTAATCTAGACATTTATTTACTGTAGGATTTGTCATAGCCGCCTTCGGCATTGAGGGGGATATCCCGCGCCCAAACTGGCGGTATGCACATATCGTCAATAATGAACTGCATTGTACCATCTGCATTATTAGTACTTCCACTAATAATTATTTCATCATGCACAGTTAACACGACATCTCCGATATTTGCACGATTTAAGCGCAACATACTGTCCGTCACAACGATTCTCGACAGGGCCTGAATTACGTTCTCCGTAATCCGACCACCATATGTGTACTCTATCTTTGATCCTCGACCGTCGTACACCATTCCGTCACTGCCATATCGCAAGTTGTGGTATTTCAGAGACATTTTATTTGGGAGTTCGAGGGCATGTGATGCGACAGTCAATGGGCCGTAAACGTTGCCGTGGTTATCTTGGTGCATAGTTTGCTTGAGCAAGTCCTCAAGCTTGTGCCACAGCGTCGGTATTCTTGGATAAACCGCTCGATAAGCGTCTACAACTTTTTTAGCTTCTGCGTCACTGAAATTTACTGCTGGCCCCATTGCTCCAGCTGCTAGCGTGTCTTTGAACTTACGATGTCCCATGCCATAACCTAGTCCTAACACCGCAACCTTGCCGACGAAGCGTTCCACAGGGTCATCGGTTTTGTTGATTGGCCTGCCATAGATTTCGCTTGCTAGATTGCTGTAGATGTCTTCGCCGTTTCTAAATTGTTCGAGTAGGTCTGTTTCTCCAGCAAGCCAGGCTAACATTCGTGCTTCAATATTAGACAGATCAGCAACGAACAGGAGTTGGTCGTCTGGTGCTACGATGCATTTGCGTAACTCACTGCCGCGAGGCAGGTTCTGCATGTTAAGTTTGTCTGTTCCGCCGAAGCGACCCGTGTGCGCTGCGTAATAACGAAGTGGCACAGGTAGCCAATCGTCGTTCCAAGCCGCATCTAAGAATCTTTTGGAGCGTGTCTCGGTAAGCCTGCTTTTAATTGCGATGCGCGCATCCCAAATATGCTGGAATTGGGGGTACATGTTTTGCATCTGAGTAAAAGCTTTGTCGTTTTTACCGAGCGCGGGGATTTCTTTGCCTGTTGTTGGGCTAATTTTCGTCGGCGGGACTAACCCCATTTTGCAAATGTGTTCTGCGAATTGTTGGTTCGAACTGAGTACCTTGCGATCTATACCCGCAGCAGCTATTGTTTTTTCGGCTTTCGTAAATTCTTGTTCGTGGTACTTTGTCAGTCGTTCTCTGTCAATTTTAATCTTGGGCTCGACAAACATTTTGCAGGTCATGTTGATGAGATCTAATTCGGACGTTGGCATTTCTTGAAGATAACGGTTAAAAAGAGCGTAGGTGAGATCCACGTCTTGGATGCAGTAGCCAGCAATAGCTTTTTCTAAGTCAGGGTCGAGTGTGTAAACACTTTTGGCTGAAGAGAGTTCTTCACCTTTACGCATTGTTGCGTCATTTGGGAAAGCCCGTACAACGCAATCCTTTAGTCGTGCTGATTGACCTGGAAACAGGCCCCGTGACATTGCAGCCGTGTCGTAGTAACGTCGCGGTGTTGCGTTGTAGTGTTGCGTAAGTATATATGCGTCGAACATTGTGTTATGACATATGAGCGCTGCGTCTTCCCAATCAATTTCGCGAATGGCATCTTCAACGTCGTCCTCGCCATACCACTCTGTGTCTTCATGATTTATCTTGATGCCGACGCCCCAGACTTTAAACAAGTCGTGGTTGACGTACTCCATTGTTGTAAGTTTGGTGAGGCTGTACTTCGGCGCATAGTATGTTTCGAAGTCGAGAGTAATCATTTGCATTTGACAAGCCTTTTAGATAGCCAACGAGTTGAAAAGCGTTGCAATGCTTGGTTGCGCTTTTTCTTTGTCCGTTCGTTTTGCTGGTGTAACGCTCGGTCACGACTGTTTTTTTGTGTGCTTATATTAGTCATTATTAGAATAATGTCCTTGCGTCTTCGCATTCGTGCGCTGCATAAATTTCGCCTTCGATAGTAGTGAACGCGGCTTTTAGTTCAGAGTACGTAGAAGGTAAGTGGGTCTTCATCCAGACGGTTGTGTATGCGTGGAACTCGGGGTGGATCTGGTTTTTGTTGAGATCTTTGAGTCCTGAAATATATTCTTTTGTTTTCATTTGCATCCTCCTAGATGACTTTGACGTTATTTGGTGTGGTGTAGAATTAACCTATTAAGATAGAACTGAGCTTTCAGCAAATCGTTTCGTGCTGATCCTTTGTATCGGAATCTGTGAAGGTATTTTTTGATGTTGCCTTCTAAAAAATATTCAAAGTTATCCCCTAAATTATCTTGGAGATAATCTAAGCATTCGATTTTGGTCATTGTGTAATGCGCGGGTGAATTTATTTCTGAGTTTGCTGCCGTAGCTCTGTTCCATTCGGCGGGTGTAGCGTCGTCTATGCTCATAGTCAGTACTCTCCTAGTCAGATTAGAATAGTACCAGAACTAATATATCAGCTCAACAAATAACGTTAAGATCTGTTTCAATCCAGACTATTGAAACAATTCTCGTTGCTGGTTATTTTGATAATTAGACGAGTTAATAACGGTAGTGAGCGCTGCAACTTGGCTGTCTTGCATAACTAAATTGTAGCAAGCGTTAGCGCTTTGTTCGTCGGTAAAAACTTCCCAATAGTCTTTGGCATTTTGTTGCCAACAAACAATCCACGAAGTGTCCATTATACGGCCTCCCGTTATGCGGCGATTAAAGTTTCTTGTGCTATGTCCCATAACTGGCGGTTCACAGACACATTTTGTTTGATTGAAGTAAGCTTTTTAGACTCTTTGTACCCGATGAACTTGTGTCCGTTTCTCTTGAGTGCGCCAAGTACGTTGAAATTACCTCTGATAACGGATTCTTGCACTCGGTTGAAGATTGTCCAAGCATCATTCGACGTGTCTTCCTCGCGCGTTGGCGTAAGAACTTGTCTGATTGAGCGGTGGTCAAAACTATTCTTGTTGTTAAATTCCGTGCGTCCAGTAATAGGGTGGTAATCATAGCGTGTCTCAAGCGCTTTTAAAGCGAACGTTTCTACTTGGATGGGGTCGGGCGTGACGTTTTTCATCGTTGTTGTGGCGCTGCTGATGTCATGGAGCTTATTTGCTGTGTATTTAAGAAGGTCTTCGAAGCTATCTAAGTTACTTTTATAATGAACCATCTTCTGGTCGAAGCCGTCGCCTGCAATAATGCCGTTCGAGCAGATGAATCGATACACACCAGCAAACAATTTCATAGACGATTTGCCGTCATGGCTGTTGTAGAAGATGATTTCCGGTTGTTCTTCGACAAACGCACTTACTTCGTCTCGTTTAGCGAAGGCCATGAGATGTTGACCGTATGAGTTGGCAGTGGTTGTTCGCCCTTGTACTTGAGCTGCTTGTGTCACGCCGTAGCCGTAGTCATTCATAACTTCAATAGCCTGGGCAGAGTTAAAGTTGCCATACTTATTAGACAAGTCTTCTGCATAGTCATGGGCAAAGACAGCGGGTGCTTTAGCGAATACTTGATCTTTTGTTAAAAAGTCGTTGTTACTGTTCCGTGAATAAATTAAATCGGGCATGACATTAGTCCTTTATATTATTAGTTGGGGTATTAACCTCAGTCGTGTTTGAGGCTAGCGGTTCGTGGTTACTAGAATCCAATACTAGACGGCCCGTGAACTCACATATGTAGTTTGCGAGTGTCATATCTGCATCGTCGTATTGAGGGCCATCTGTTATTGAGCAGGGCATTTTATTCATGTCTGTTCCTTATGTTGTGTTTGCGTTTGATGGTGTCAACTGCGGTTTCAATTGCTACCATTGTGTCAAACGTAGGCGTCTGTTTGTCATGGATGATGTTTGTTAATGTGTTCAGGTGTATTCCAGCTAAGTATGCAATCTGTTGTCGTCTTTTTAACATGCTAACGTCGCGCATAATTAGAGCTTTCCTTTGTTCTAACTGACTCATGCTTCTTTGCTCCAGTTATTTTTTCTTGCGTTTTCTGTAGCACTTATTACACACTCTTCGTAATAAGTAGCCCCATCGTGGTGTTCTGCTGTTCCTATATAACCTAAAACATTGACGTAGTTGATTGGAGGGCCGTAGTAAAACCACTCTGAGCCATCGTCTCCGTAGTCCGTCGTTACACACCAGATTTGGGAGTTTTCAAACCCTGCGCGTAGTAGTTGGTCTGGAAACTCGTAATAATCTCCCGTCGATCTTCGAAGTTCGTTAAAAGGGAAGGGTTCAGTTAGTACGCGTGCCATGATTATTTACCCGCTCTGAGCTTTTTAGTTGTGTGTTCAAGTATTTGTATTTTTTCGTTCAGCCCGAGAATATCTCGTAGAAGGTTTTCTACAAGCGTGGATTCTCCTATTTTTTCTTCGATGAGTAGACGAAGGCGCTCTTCAAAGCAGTCGCTTGTTGTATACCTCTCAGCGTGGCTTTCACAAAGTTGTGTGATAAGACGTGTCAGTTCGGTTGTTTCTTGCATTTTATGCTCCTGCGTCGATTAGTTGCTGGGCAATTTCCTGCGCTTTGACATAAGCTTTGTCTTGCTCTTCTTCTCTCCCAGCCATACCCATCACTCCCATCCACTGGAGTTGGAACAGTAGTTGTTCAGACAGTGTTTTTGGGGGGTTTGGTTCACTCATAGCTAGTCTCCTTGGAGGATGGATAAACGTGGGTCAGCACCGTTGTCAAAGATGGCTATTTTCCATATTTTTTGGTCGTGCGAGAACGAGTAGCTTTTCCCTTCGTCGCGGGGTCCAGCGTATACAGTTTGTATGTCTTCGATTGAGTAAAAGTTTTCTTCAAGGTCAATCATGCTTCGTTTCCTTGGAGGTCGAGTTTGCTGAGAACGGGCGGTTTATGATCGAGGATGGATAAAGTTGGGTCAGCACCGTCTTTGTAAATGGTTACTTCCCATATTCTTTGGTGGTTGGACGAAAATAGGTAGGTTTTACCGTTTGGTCCGGTTACCGGCCAGCTTTCGACAAATGGGACAATTTGTTCGTGTGTCATTTCAAAATCAGTCATGCTGTGTTTTCCTTGGATAGTGGTTTTATTTCGTTACAATTCTTAGCTCGTTTGCTACGTTGCGTGCGATTTCATCTTCGTTAATATATCCGCTGATTAATTCGCTTAAATTGCAATGGTCAGTCACATCAAAATCGTCAAAAACGTCATCAATGTTTGTTTCGTTGTCGTCGAGTCTGGAGTCGTGGGCATCAATCCTTTCTATTTCGGTGTTGAGCGATTCGGTTATTTTGCTGATTTCTGTTCTTAAATCTTGTAACTCGGTTTGCATCTCTTTCATATTTTTTGTGTCGTAAAGATAGTAGAGTTCACTGATT
>Ga0209634_1003021_pt1 | contig 11531 bp, 6 predicted proteins | sample LinPmetageLP40_FD_184043 | JGI IMG/M metagenome (GOLD analysis project Ga0209634, IMG submission 184043) | Marine viral communities from the Pacific Ocean - LP-40 (SPAdes) (version 2) | ecosystem: Environmental > Aquatic > Marine > Oceanic | place: Pacific Ocean | collected 2010-08-26 | reverse complement strand
AATATTAGAACCATCTGTATATAAACCAGATATAGGAATGAAGATATCTTTAGATTGTAGTTTAAATCCTTTAGATCAAGAAACAATAGATAAAATGATCTATCATATTAATAGATTGAGATTTTACAATAAAGTTCCATTATTTCTTAATGATACTTTAGTAAATCATGGTTCACTTGATAAAGAAAAACCAATATATATGAAATTAAATCCAAATTTAATTGAAATAATTGATCAAGGTAGAGGCATGAGAGAAGAACAATTGCCAATTTTATTAACACCTAGTATTTCTTCAAAAACTTTACAAAGATTAAGACCAAGTCAAGAAACCTCAAATGTAAAAGTAATAAAAGTACCCCAAACTGAATCATCATTAATTATTACCGTTAGTAAAGTTGTTATTATTGAAATTAAATTTGAAAGAGAATCAATATTTAAAAACTATAATCTTATAATTCATTTACCTTCAAATACATCTCTTCCAGTGGCTAGAAATGATATTTTATCAGATTGGAAGAATGCGATTGACGTAGCATTTAATGAATGTTATAAGATAGGAGATTTAGACATCTTAGATTCTGCCCTTAAAAATTATATGTATTTTTCAAATAATCTTATTAGATCACAAAATTATATAAAATTTTTTAACGAATTAATAATAAAGAATAACATAATAGCCTGTCCAATAGAACATATTGATTTTTATAAAGAATCTTTTATTGGTAGTGATTTAAAAATTGCTGGTCTAGAAGATATTTATGGATTTAATATTTTAGAAAAAGAAATTATAAAAAAATTTAATTCAGAAATAATTAAACCACCTTTATTTTATTCAAAAACAATAATTGTAAATGATAGTATTACAAAAATAGAAAATAAAGGACTTTCAAATATTTTATTTAGTCCAAAATCATATTTAGAATCACCAGATTTATCCATTCTTATTTCAAATGAATATAATGATGAAATTTTACAAATAATAGAAGCTGTTGAAACTGAAGATAATACTTATTTAGAAGCAGTTAACGAATATGAATTTACTAATACTTTAAATGTTATAGTAAATAGATTAGAAATGAATAATATTCAAAAAAATTATTTTACTAATATTCATGTTAATGGTGCTTTAGGAGATTTATTTTGGATACAATTTACTAATACCATATTAGGTGGTGATATTAAAGATTTTAATAATCAACATTTTGATATGACAAATATGTTAGAAGATTGGTGTCATATGTTACAAAAATCTCTTGTTGTATTTGAAAATCCATTGTTGATTGATGAAGAAACAAATAGAAATTATTTTAAATTTACAAATTTATTTAATAAAATTCTAGGAAAAATTAATTTAATTCTATGTTGTTCTCATAGTATTACACGAGTTGTATCCAATAGAATTTTATATTTGACTATTTATAATAAAGTATTTTCTGCCAATATTGCTTCTGATATTAATTTTATTTCAAGACATTTAAGTCATATAGATAGTTATTCGCTTTCTTATGCATTTGAAAAAAAAATAAAATCATTGTTTAAAGAAATTCTTAAAACAGATTATGGTTCAACCTTATCCTTAAATTCAAAACGGTCATATAATAATTATAATAATTTTAATGAATTATTGGAAGATTCATGGTTTAAATCATCAAAAAAATTACATTATTATGCAAAAATAATTTTAATTGAATTTATAAGTAAAGAAGTAGAAATAATTCCGCATTTATTTGACATTAATAATTTATACTATATGTTAAATATTATAAAATTAAATATACCTGACAAATTTGAATTGTGTAAATATATTTTAGAAAAAAGTATTAATCCTTGGGAATATTATTTATTAATCTTTTTTATTATAAAAATATATGAACCGAGATATTATTTAAGTCCATCCTCTTATATCAATAGACATATGAAAGATAAAGTCACAGATGATAAATTAAATGAAGTTTATTATCCTTACATATTAAATTATTATTTGAAAAATAATAATATTATTAATAATCCAGAATTATATGGTATTTTAAATAATATTTTAGATTTAGAACCTGAAAAAAGATTAAAATTTAAGGATTTAATAAGAAGCATTGATAGAATTATTTTAGAAAAATATCCAAATATTTTTGAAAATTTGGATGGTAGAGTTGATGCCAGTGATAGTGATGATGATGATATTAGTTTCTTATCAAGGAATAAAACTAATATTTTTTTAATTGAAACAAAAAATTATTTAAAAAAAAGAATCGGACAAGGTCCATTAAGAAACAAGTATATCAAAAAATACAAATTATCATATGGAGGTAGTTTAGAAGAATCTATAAATTTTAATAAAATTATGGATGAAATGCTTGTATTTATTCGTGAAAATCATAATATATTAGAAATTAAAAATTTTTTATTTGATGTTTATAAAACATATTCAATAAAAAAAATACAAATAGAATTGAATTCAATTTTGAGTAGTTTAGATTCATTTTTTAAACTAACAAAAGAAAAAATTAGTCAAAAATATGATATTTTAAAAATTATTAAACCTGTTTATAAAAGAAAGAGTCAATTTAAATTTAATTTAACACAGTTATTAACCTTTTTATTTCGTAATGAAATTGATATAAAAGTACCAGAATCATGGCTAGATCAATGTTCCAAAATTGTTGATGATTTAATTCCTTTACAAATAATTTCAATAGCTTCTAGTACTGGAACAACAAAACAAGTTTATGAGTCTGTTTTAACAGAAGTTCTACAGAATTCTATTGATATTCACAAAATTAGAAAAATAGAAGAACCAATTCATATTGAGATTGGAATAACCGAAAAACAAGAATTAATATTAAAAATAACAGATTTTGGAGGTATATCAAAAGAAGATTTATTACCTTTAATGATTCCATATTTATCATCTAAAAAATATGGGGCAGATACAGTAACAGTTGGTGAAATGGGTAATGGATTTTTTAATTTATATAGAACAAGTCAGTTAGTTATAATTGATACATCTTTTGAAAATTTACATACAATAGTTGTTGATAAACCAATTAGAATAAATGATACTGTTATTGATATTGAAAAAGAGATTTTTATGGAAGAAATAGAAATACCAAATAAGACAGAAATAAGTATTATATACGAAATACCTGATGATACTATTAGAAATGGTATTATTGTAGAAATGATAGAATATTTAAAAAATAATTTCTATGAAGATATAGGTATTGATATAATAGTAAATGGAAAAAATATAAAATTATCAACAAAAATATTTTATGAAAGTTCAAATCTAAAAATTTCTTATACAAATGACAGATTATCAAATTCAATAGTGACAACAAATAATATACCATTTAGTTTATTATCTAATTTTAATAATAAAAAAGATTTATTTCATTCACAGTTTAGTACATTATTTTCACATGGACTAACATTAACATTTAAAAAAGGTTCATATATACCATCGCAAAGTAGAACAGATATTAATCTTTCTACGGATATTCTTCAAGAAGTTAGAGATGGATTATACAATACAATATATTTAATTTATACTGAAAAAATTATAGAATATTTAAAAGTGAAAGAATTTAATTTTTATACAAGATTTATTGAAAATATTGAATCAACACAGGATATTTTACAAGTATTACCCTTACAAATAGAAATAGATGATTTTTCAGTTCATAGTTTAGGTAGTTTTTTTATGAATTATAGATTAGATGGATATATGTCAATAAATGAAAGAATAAATGATTTATTTAGTAAAATAAGATTAATTTATGATTATATTTCAGGAATAAAAATTGTAAGCGATGAATCTAAATTATTTTCTTGTAGAATGGAATTGAAAGAAAAACAAAGATTAATTTTAGAATTTCTGAATAAAGAAAAAAAAGATAATAATACTGATATTATTTCTTATTATTGGTTAATTATTAAAATTAATAATATATCATGTCAATATTTACCATCAATGAATATAAAAAGTGATCAGACAGAAAGAGAAGAAGTAGATATTTCTGTTAAAGAAGATAATTTTAGTTTATCTTTAGATATATTAAATAAATATTCAGAAAAATATTGGAATATTCCTGGAAGAACATATCCTAGAATTATTTTAAAAGAATTACCTCATGAATTAAGAGGATTCTATGATCCTAGTACAAAAATAATTACTATTAATTCAAATAGTTTAAAGGAAGCAACAGAAAAATTTAATAGTATTATAAATGATAGAGAGTTAACATCTGATAAAAAAGTCTATTTAATATTTAATTCATTAGATATTTATCCTTATTTAGAAATTTTTGATAGAGTTTTGCCACATGAATTTGAACATGCTAGAAGAGATAATTCACATAAAAGTACAGTAGGAGCTCACAGTGAGATATTATTTGATGGGAATATTATGAAATATGAAGAAGTCGTAAATAAAATAAAAAATCAAAGAAATATTAAATCTATATTAAAAGATATTTTTGATTTATTTTAATAATTTTTGGGTGATCAATAAAAAAAATAATATAATTATTTATATTAAATGGAAAAATATAATATAAGTATTTATAATCGAGATTTAATGGATGGATTAAATATAAATGAATTCAGAGATTTTTGTGGTGAAAATTTTAAACCATTTATATTTAATACTGAAAACAGAATTGATAATTATTTCAGAATAGCCAAAGAAAAAGAAATTAGAAAATATGGAAAATTTATTTATATAGATAAAATTTTGGATATATCTTATTCTAATGATGAAACTAATTTTTATCGTGATAATTATATAAATTTTGGATTTGGATATCAATTTAGATTAGAATATAATAATTTTAAAATAGTTTGGACTATGGCAATGCCAAATTTTTCTACTAATAAGCCTACATTCATATTTGAGGATTATTTAGGATTTGGATATAAAAATTTTATAATAAACTATCCCCATTATTCTGATGCTTATTTTTTTAGAAATGATTTTGATGTACCATATACAATTTCATATATATTTAATTAATCTCTAACTAGAGTAACATTAATATTATGTTTATTAACATTTAATTCTTTTGCAATGATTATTTCTGCTTCTTGTTCTAGATCAGAAATAGGGAGAATATCATATATAATCATTTTTCTTAGAAATGTCATATTTCTGATAATAATTTGAGCTAATTCATTTTCATTATCACCATAATAAATTTTGATTTTATCCCACATATTTAAACCAACATCTTTTCTTAAATTTTGGATTTCTCTTTTAAATTTATTAATATCATTTAATTCTAAGATTTCTTGATCTTCTTCTTTATCTAGTAAGACCAAAACATTGTTTTCTAAAAAGGCTTCCATATCTCCAACTTCATTTAAGACTGGTTTAATCGTATATAAATCTTGAGTAATAAGTTCTCCATTAAATTCAAGATTACTAATATCTTCTACATTTGTATTTTCAATTAGAGCTACAACTTTTCTTGCATCTTTCTTAAATTTTTTACCAACATTTCCTTTCATAGCCGAAACAGTAAAAGTTGCATATTCAGAAATATTTTTAATTTCTAAGGTTAATAGATTAGACTCAGTCTTGATATAATGTTGTAAATATTCAATATCATTCATATATTCAATATCTTTATGACATACTGTTACTGATTTAACAATATTTAAACTATGTTGTTGTTTCATTTTTCTAATTATTTCTAGAACTAACTGCATTCTTTCCATTTGTCTTTCGATATTAATATTAAAAGTCATTTCTAGCTTTGGATAATCATATAGATGGATACTTTCTTTTGGATCAGAAAGATGCTCTTTAAGTTTACTATACAAATATTCACAAAAGAAAGGTGTGAAAGGAGCCATTACTTTAGTAAATTTATAAAGTACTTTAAAGAGTGTGGAAACTGATTGTTTCCAATTTTTTTCAGGATCAATTTCGTTAATACCTTTAATTCTATTTCTGTTTAATTTAATATACCAGTTAGTAAATTGATCAATGAAATTCATTAAATTATTAAAAATCTTATATAATTTAAATTCATGCATTGATTCAATCACATGTCCAGTTAAACTATTTAATTTTTCGATAATCCATTGATCCATAATATTATCACTATCTGGATAATTCAATAGATCTATATCTGGATAAATCATTTTAAATCTAGTATGACATTGATCAAAGAATAGAAAACCGTTGTACCATGGTAGTAATCTTCTTGTTACTTCTTCAACTCCTTTATCCTGAAAAGCAAATGGTTCTGCTCTAACAACAGGAGAACTAATTAAATAAAGTCTAAGCGGATCTGAACCAAATTTATCAATTAATTTGAGTGGATCAGTATAATTCTTAAGTCTCTTTGACATTTTTTTACCATCACTTGCAAGAATTAAACCAGTAACAATCACATTTTTAAATGCTGGTTTGTTAAATAGAGCGGTTGATAATACCATTAAAGTATAAAACCATCCTCTAGTTTGATCCAATGATTCCGAAATAAAATCAACCGGATAATGAGCATCCACAAATTCTTTATTCTCAAATGGGTAATGTTTTGAGGCTAAGCCACAAAGACCACTTTCATACCAACAATCAAAAACATCAGGAATTCTTTTAAGCATACCTTTACCAAGTTTTGATGGAATCTCTATTTGATCTACGAATTCTCTGTGTAAATCATTAATATTTTCAATTCCAGTTACTCTTTCTAATTCTTCAATAGAACCAATGCATTGAATTTCTTGCCCATCATCAGAAATCCAAAGAGGAATTGGAGTTCCCCAATATCTAGTTCTGGAGACACACCAATCTTTGGCAGATTCTAACCAATTATGAAATCTGGCTTCCTTGACATGATTTGGAACCCAATTAGTTTTTGCATTATTAGCAATCAGATCATCTTTTAGAACTTCTACATTAATAAACCAGGTATCAATACATTTGTAAATTAATGGTTTATCTGTTCTCCAACAATGTGGATAATTATGTTTATATGGATTTTGATTAAAGAGTCTTTTTCTTTCTTTTAATTCTCTAATGATATCCTTATCACAATCTTTTACAAATCTACCTTGATATGTTGTAACTTCATCAGTATATCTTGCTGAACTATCAATAGGACAAACTAATCTTTCTCCCATCTTTGAAATAATATTATTATTTACACAAATCCTAAAATCATCTTCTCCAAATGCTGGGGCAATGTGAACAATTCCTGTACCAGATTCTTCTTTTACAAAATCATCTCCCAAAACTTGAAAATAAAGTTCATTAGAAAAATATGGATATAATGGTTCATATCTTAATCCAACTAATTCAGATCCAAGAATAGTATCCTTAATTTCATAAAAATCAGATGCTTTCTTTTTCTTTGAGATACCATAAACTTGTTTAATCAGACTTTCTGCTACAATAAAAAATTGTTCTCTAACTTTATCCCATACTTTAAGATATTTCATATTAGGATTTAGACAAAGAGCCAGATTACTGGGTAATGTCCAAGGTGTAGTAGTCCAAGCCAATAAAGATGTATTTTCATAATTAATATCATCTTTAATTGGAAAAGTAACGATTGCAGATTGATCTGTTACTTCCTTATAATTTGAATTTGCTTCAAAATTAGAAAGAGCCGTTGTACAGGCATAAGAATATGGCATAATCTTAAATCCTCTGTAAATTAATTTTTTATCAAATAATTCTTTAAATGCCCACCACTCACTTTCCATAAAATTTTTATCCATAGTTTTGTATTGATTTTCAAACTCAACCCATCTTCCTATTTGATGAAGTGTATCTTCCCATATATTAGAACATCTTGAAATAATATCTCTGCATACATTATTATAATTTCCAATACCAAAATTCATAATTTCATCCTTTGTTGAGATTCCTATTTCTTTTTCTGCAGCTTGTTCTAAAGGTAATCCATGACAATCAAAACCAATTGTTCTAGGAACATAGTATCCTTCCATTGATTTATATCTTGTAACAGTATCCTTAACATAAGAAACTAAAACATGTCCAGAATGAGGTGATCCATTAACGAAGGGAGGACCATCTAGAAATGTCCAGATTGGATTATCTTTATTTTTAAGCAATGTTTTTTCAAAAATCTTATTAACATCCCAATATTTTAGAATTTCTTTATCGGTAGTATTAAATGAAAAATTATTATTATTATTTGAAGTATTCTCTTCCATTTTAATTTAATTTAATTTATTTTAATTTATCATTAATCATTTATATAATTATAATTTTATCAATTTTTTTTACTATTTAAAGATATAAATTTATTTATATGAATATGAGTCTTACCAACAGTGTTAATAAATTTAATGATTGCATAGAGGAGATGCTAATACAATTATATAATTGCATTGATGATACTGATTTAGATATGTATGCTTCAATGTTCAGAAAACTAAAAAAAATAAATGCAACCAAAGCAATTGAACAATTTATAATATATGCATTGCCTTATAAAGATAAAATAATTAATGAAGATGAAACATTTTTTTTAAATCATGATGAAGCTTCTTTAATTAAAAATGATAGTGATACATCTATTATGAAAGCTTTAAAATTTAAACAAATATGGAAAGATTTAAGTCAAACTAGTAAAATGAACTTATTTAAATTTTTTCAAGTTTTAGTATATTATGCTGAAGAATATTTTAAAATAAAATATAATCATTTATTACAAAAGGCATAAAAAAACTGGGTGATAAAATTTTTAAAATAAAAAATATAATAATATTAAAATGAATAAAAAAGAAAATATTATTATATTTTTACTAAAATCCCCTTTTTATGCTTATATACATTATGTTAAAAATAATTCTATAGAATCATCAATAGCGTTTATAAGTTATTTTTTATTTTTACCAATTGGAATTTTTTTCAGTATACAAGTTGATCTTTTTAATTATTTAAATAATATAATTGCCAACCTTAAAAAAATTTACTTAAAAACTAAAAAAAACATTTTAGATTTGTTACTAGGAATTGATATTGGAAATAATTTAATAAAAGGAAAAAAAAAAGGTGGTTTTAGTTTTAATTTAAAGTTGTCGTCAAAATCACCTGTAAATCCAATAAAACCTATTACGGATAAAATTGCAAAATTACTCCTTCCTTTTGATACTATAACAAATAAATATATAAAAATATTAAAAGAAGTAGAAAAAATAAGTATTCAATTTAAAAAAATAGGACAATATTTAATTTTATTTATAATTATTAATTTTTATATGAGTTTACAAAGAAGTTCTGATGCATTATGGTATGAAGTTTATAAATTAATTAATCCAAATCAATCTATATTTAGTTTAGTAATAAATTTCATTTATAAACGAATTATAGGAATATTAATACTAATTATCTTTGTATTTATATTAATTATTATTATAAATCAATATTTAGTTGATTTTAGTGGTAAAATTAGCCAATATATTGATAATGTAGAAGAATTAAAAACATCTTTTAATAATATTAAAGATAATGTGACTAAAGTTGAAGTTATTAAAAATATTAGTAAAAATAATAATTTTAAAATTTTTATAAATAATATTTATCCAAAAATAAGCAAATTTAATTTTTTTAATTTATTTATTACAAATTATTTATTACAAATTTTATTATCAAATTTAAATTATTTTAATATACCATTAATGTTTTTATTAATACCTGGAAGTTTAATAATGACGTTCTTTATTAAATATATATATAATATATTTAAGCAAAAATATAAAATTATATTAGATGACCAAAAATTATATGCAATTATTATAACACTTGTTATATTTTTATTTTTGATTTTTATAATAAATGTTATTTTGTGTTTTTCTCAATGTTATAATATAATATTAATAAAGTATTATCATAATTTTAAAATATAAAAAAAATTGAAATATTTTTGATATCATGGTTTTTTAATTAAAATTATAATTATTAACAATTATGGAAGCTATAATTTACAATAATAATCAAATTGACAATAATCAAGTTAATAATTTTTACAATGATGTAGATGAAATTCATAAAAATGGTATAATGCAAAATTTAAATAATAATATTTATATTAATAATTTATTTGAAGCAGTTATATATTATATTAAAGAAAATGATATGTTTAATATTAATAATCATAATATTACAGATATCAACATTTTAAATTTTATTTTTAATAATAACCTCATGAATCAAGATATAGAAGAAGAAGAAGAAGAAGAAATAGTGTTAAATCCAGCACCATATCAAATAAGTATTGCAACTGAGATAAGTATATGTTCTATTTGCTTGGATAATATTAATCTAGATACTGAATGTATAGTTACTGAATGTAATCATGTATTTCATGGTCAATGCTTTCAACCATGGGTTATGAGTAATAATAATTGTCCAAATTGTAGACATGAATTTTAATACCCCCAAAAAAATTTATAAGATCTTTATAAATTTTTTGCTTTTTATATACATTGAGTTAAATTTCTATTTTACAGTTTGATTTATTGCAAAGTTCAAATATCAAATATATGATATTACAACATTTTATTTAGTGGTAAATAAAATTATGAAAACATAAATGAGAAAATAATATTGAGGCAAATAGACAAATAATAAATCTATTATTAAAAAATAATAAAATATTTGATTTTAATATTATATAATTAAATATTGTTCCTGATATAATAATTGCTATATTTAATTTTTTTCTTTTATAATTACGGTATATGCTTAAACTTGAATGAAATAGCATATAGTTGACAATCATTGAAATAGGTCCTATAAAATAAGAAATAATTATTATAAATATATGATACTTTGTTTTTTTTTTTATATGAAATGCTAATATTAAAATATTAGTAATAAATATTAGATTAATTAAAAATATAGGTTTATTATCCCATAAATTAGTTTTTGTTAAAAATAATAACCAATTATCGGTATTTTCTTTACCTATTAAGGTTCCAGTAAACATAGATATGGGTAAATATTTTAAATCATTTGAATAAATATATTTAATATCATCTATAAAATGTATATATGAAAGCATAATCATTGTAAAAATAGAAATACTTGGAAATAAATTAATTGTATGATGAAATAGAAATGCTAAAGATATGTAGAAAAAACTATAAATTAATTTTGATTTAAAATTAATTATATCTAAATATCCATGAGCAAATATATAACTATATATAATTTCTGATGACATAAATTTTTATGTATAAATAACAAAAAAATAATATAAATTAATCTTAATATATTTTTAATATGGCAATTAACAAATTACAAATAGGATCTATTGCAATAATAAATGGAATAGCTGCATTTTATTCGATTATAGCAATAATAAAATATGGATGGATATATAAATCATTATCTGATCCATATAATCAAGTTTATTTATCTATTATTTTTATGACAATAAGTTCAGTTTTAATTTCAGCTTATTTTATTTTAATGTGTCTACATAATGTATTTTGTACTTGTTTAACTGGTAATAATGATTCTCAAGGACCTGCATTTTCATTATGTAGTTGTA
>Ga0209634_1003020_pt1 | contig 11544 bp, 12 predicted proteins | sample LinPmetageLP40_FD_184043 | JGI IMG/M metagenome (GOLD analysis project Ga0209634, IMG submission 184043) | Marine viral communities from the Pacific Ocean - LP-40 (SPAdes) (version 2) | ecosystem: Environmental > Aquatic > Marine > Oceanic | place: Pacific Ocean | collected 2010-08-26 | reverse complement strand
TCCTAGAAAACATCGTCTTCTAGGATCACACCATCATAGATCGACACATTATTTTGAATCTTAACGTTATTACCAATCACTGTCTTGTTACCAACAAAAACATTTTGTCCTAACGAGCAATTTTTCCCAACAACTGCCTTTGCGCAAACATGTGTCCAATGCCATATTCTTGTACCTTCATCGATTTGGGCGCCATTATCTATAACTGCTGTCTCGTGAACTGAAAAAGATTCTCTGTTCATATCAATATTCTAACGGTAGTGAGATAGTTGAACCGTCTCTTGCAGCTAGATAAGCTGCAATCATGACTTCTAACGATTTTAAGCCTTCACGACCATCAGTTTCAGGCTCAGCATCTCCACGCAATACATCAACAATATTTTTATAATAAAGTGGGTGACCAAAACCATAAACAGAGTCCGTCTCATAATTTGCATCGGTTACTTTATCGTCATAGTCACATTTATCCTCGAACTCCCAATGCTGAATTTCATTAACTGCAAGTCCGCCCACTCTTACTGTCCCTTTTTCACCAAGGATGGTAATGGATCCTTCGTAATTTTTTGGGTAGCTCAACATAGTGACATTTATTGAACCCATTGCACCACTTCGCCATTTGATATTAATGACACCGGTATCCTCGACTTCGATATTTCGCTCTAATGTTCCCATCATCGCCTGAACTTTATCCACAGGGCCAATCAACCAATCTGCTAAATCGATATAATGACTTGCCTGATTCATAAACGCACCACCGTCAAGCTCCCAAGTACCTCGCCATTTAGCTTGATCGTAATATGCTTGAGGTCGCGTCCAAAATACATTGATATTAACCATAAAAATTCGACCAAACCGTTTTTCTTGGATAACACGTTTGAGTAGTTGTAACGTGGCATTTTGGCGATTCTGCTTCACAACAAATAATCTTACGTTAGCGTCATCACAGGCCTTGACCATTCTTAATCCATCACTCCATCTAGTTGCCATTGGTTTTTCACTAATTACATGGATATCGGCCTTAGCAATGTCAACAGTTTGATCAGGATGCATACCTGAAGGAGTGCAAATCGAAATAACATCTAGCTCCTCATTAATCAGCATCTCTTTCAAAGACAAGTAACCAGGAACTTTGTATTTCTCCGTTGCAAGTTTTAAGGGTGTTGATTCACAATCACAAACTGCTACTAATTCAAAATTATTTTGATGGACCTTTATTGCGCTTAAGTGATTGATCGAGATACGTCCGCAACCAACTAGAGCAATTCGAATTTTACGTCCCTGAATATTAGTGAAAGTACTGATAATTTTAATCTCCGAAAAATGAAGGTTACTGTTAATGCGATCAATAATATCTATTTAAGCGAAAAAGTATACTGGATAATGCTTTTTCCACTTCAATTTTTCAATTTCTACGTTTTATTAGACGTTAAATATTGGGTATAAAAAAAATTCTCATAGAAACATAAACTAAGGATAGGTATGGAAGAACCGTTGGTGTCGTTTTTTTTGATACTCAGAATGTCAATAATGAACTAGCTAGGTAAAGTATGGCCTCGGTAAACAAAAAATATACTGATAATAAGATACTTTATAAACTCGAGGCTCAAGCTAAAACTAGAAGGATCGGACTATGGGCTGATGATGCACCTATAGCCTCTTGAGATTGGCGAAGAGGTAAACACTAACCAACCTCAAAGACTAAGCTACGAATATAATGAATCTCGTGATCAGCAGCTTTTATATTTCTAAATTTCATCGCTTATTTTTGTTGAAATGATAATTATTCTCACTTAGAATATACACAAATAAATCTTACTTTGAAAAAAAATATATGAATGAATTTATTATCACTTTTAGGGAGTGTCTTGAGGCATGCTTAATAGTTGGAATTATTTACACGCTACTAGAAAAAAATAATTTAAAAAGAGAAATTAAACAACTTTGGTTAGCTGTTATCGCAGCAGTCTTTGCAAGCATAGGCGTCGCTTTCGCTATAAATGTAATTAAAGCATCTATCGGTAATGCCTCGGCTCAATCTCTATTTGAGGGTGTAAGTATGTATATCACCGCCATTTTATTATGGTATGTGATATTTTGGCTTTCAAAGCATGTAAGTCAAAGAACAGTTATGGAAGAAAAAACTCAAGAAGCTGTGAAAAATGCTGGTTGGGGGATATTCTTGGTTGTTTTTTTTGCAATTTTACGAGAGGGATTTGAGACAGCTTTATTTTTAATGGGAAGTTTCAATATGTCTGGCAGTTTCTCATATCTGGGATTCTTTGTGGGTATGACAATTGCTATATTAATTGGGTATGCAATAGTTATTCAGGGAAGAAGGATAAATCTTAAATCCTTCTTCCGAATAACAACTTTCATGCTGGTAATTTTTGCTTCTGGAATGGTTGCATATGGGACTCACGAAGTTGAGGAGTTTGTTGTAAAAGGTAACCATCTTGAAAAGTTTGGTATAAAAGAAAAGGACCAAATACCCAGGGTCTGGGATATATTAAAACCCAAGCAGGAAACCGATGAATCATTCTTTTATTCATACAATATAAATGGAAAAGATAAATATACTCATTTATTTCACGATAAAGGCAGAATTGGCGTTTTCTTAAAAGGTTTTTTTGGTTACAACAGCAATCCTAACTATCCTGAAGTAATTCTATGGCTGATATCCTTATTCTTTGGTATAAAAATGTGGAAAAGATTTTATTTTTAATAAATAGGTAAGCTTATGAAAAAAAATATATCATCTATAATTATTCTCTCCTTAGTGATTGCATATCCTGCGTTCTCCAATCATCACGGTCATGGTGACACACATGAGCATGGTCATAAAAATAATAAAGTATCAAAAAAAATAATTACCGATGATAACGAATATCTAACCAATTTAAATTTAATGAAAGGTCATTTATGGGTAGGGATTCAGCTTTATAAAGCTTCTTACAAAGATAATGCTAAAATGCATATGAAGCATCCTAAAAGTGAGCTATATGGGGATATGATTGCAACTTTTAAATATAAAGAGGCACCAGGATTCGCTTCTGAATTAGAAGCTCTTGCGTCTTCAGTTGAAAATGAAGAGTCACTGCAGACTATCGATAAAAATTATAAAAATTTATTTAAGGCTATTAATAAAAATGAGAAGTTTGTTGATGAAACAAGCGTTTCTATTCAAAAAAAAGTGAAGCTGGTAATTTCGTTACTTAAAATAGCAGAAGAAGAATATGCTGTAGGCATTGTAAACGGTAAGGTTGAAAATAAGTATGAGTACCAAGATGCCTTTGGGTTTACTAATATGGCAAAAAATATCATCGAGGGCATAAACACAGAAGACGAAACCCAAAAAAACAGGCTATCAACAATAATAGCAGCTATAGACACTCTTTCACCCCTATGGCCAGAACTAGCTCCAAATCATAATGTAGATGGTGATGCCAAAAGTATCCTTAACGTAATAGAGGAGATAAAAAAAATATAGCGCACTCAGGTACAAGAAAGCTTTTATAATCTCAGATGGATTAACTTGATCCTGTTTAATATATTAATACTTAGATAAGTTTTCCTGCATATATTTTTAAGCTTAATATTTCATTAGTTATATCTATAAACTTTAAAATTAGACTCCAAACAATAATCTACTCATTTTTATTGCCCCTTGAATTACCTTTTTTTTTCTTTTGTAATACTGTATATTTAAACAGTTATTATAATATGTGGTGAACTCATCAGATGCAAGTGGTTTGGTTTAAAAGGGATCTGCGTACTATAGATCATGAAGCGCTTTATAGGGCCTCTCATGCTGGAGATGTTTTACCGATTTATATATTTGAACCTGAATTGTGGAATCAGCCTGACCTGAGTTTTCGTCACTATAAATTTCTCTGTGATTGTCTAGCTGAACTAAAAATTGAGCTTGAAGAGTTAGGACAAAACCTAATCATAAAAACAGGCGGTGTAATAGATATACTTAGTCAAATTCACAGTAATCACCGAATACATACCCTATGGTCTCATCAAGAAACATGGAATGACTGGACTTATAAGCGTGACCAAAAAGTCAAAAAATGGATAACTCAAAATTCGATTTCATGGAATCAACCTGTGCAGAATGGAGTAATCAGGAACATCAGAAGCCGTAATGAGTGGTCAAAATACTGGCATCTTAAAATGAGAGAACCTATTTTTGGTAAGCCAAAAAAAACAAAAAACCTTACTGATAAATCTTATCACGCCCCTGATGCAAAAAAATTAAGGCTTGAAGATGATAATTGTTCAATTATACAAAAAGGTGGGCGCTCAGAGGCATTGAAAATGCTTGACAGTTTTTTTTCTCAAAGAGGTCGTGGTTATACCAAGGAGATGTCTTCTCCGGTTACCGCCCATCATAGTTGTTCGAGATTATCGCCTCATCTAGCTTTTGGAACAATCTCGATACGTGAGGTTTTTCAAAAAACAGAAGCAGCCAAAGCGAGAATAAATATAGATACTCTCACGAAAGATAATAATTTATGGAGAAGATCACTTCGTTCTTTTTCAAGTAGGCTACGATGGCACTGTCACTTCATACAAAAACTTGAAGATGAACCGCAAATTGAATATAAAAACATGCACTCAACTTATAATACGCTAAGACAGGATCCGATTAATTGGGGCCATTTTGAAGCCTGGAAAAAAGGTCAAACTGGATTTCCAATGATTGATGCCTGTATGAGATCGCTTATTTCAACTGGTTGGCTTAACTTTCGCATGAGAGCGATGCTCATTAGCTTTGCTAGCTATCACCTATGGTTACACTGGCGAAAGCCAGCAATTTACCTAGCAAGACTTTTTACAGACTATGAGCCTGGTATACACTATAGCCAAGCTCAAATGCAATCTGGTACAACTGGCATAAATAGTATTCGTATATATAATCCAATAAAACAGGGTCTCGATCATGATCCAGAGGGAACATTTATTCGTAAATGGGTTCCAGAATTAGCAGCTCTTGATATTAAATATATCCATAAGCCATGGGAAAGTAAGATGCCTTTAGATGGCTATCCATCACCAATTGTAAACGAGAAGAGTGCCAGACAAGCAGCTGCGAAAAATATTTATACATTAAGATATAGTAGTATGCATAAAGAAATTTCTAGAGATATACTTAAGAAGCACGGTAGCCGAAAAAAAAACCATCGTGTGATTAAAATTAATAAAAAAAAAGAAGCTTCTCTTAATGAACAAAATATACAGCAAGAAATGCTTTTTAAGTAATTAGAATTGGTGCCATAATCTATAATGCAGATAACAAATACGCTCAAAGAATTTCAAGAAAAAAATATAACTATACCCAAAGAACTTATTCCCTGGATGAGATCTAACCATGCAGGTGAAACAGGCGCTGTATGGATTTACAAAGGTGCAAAGTGTGCATTCTGGTCAAAAAAAATTAGCCTAATGGCGAAAGAGCATGAAAAATGTGAAATTAAACACCTAATTATTATGGAAAGTCTGGTCAGCGCTTCAGAAAAAAGTAAGCTGCTAATTTTGTGGAAAATCATGGGATTTATGCTTGGGTTTTTCCCATCCTTGTTAGGCTATAAAAGCTTTTGTGTTACAATAAATGCAGTAGAAACATTTGTAAAAACACACTATGAAGAACAAATAGATTATCTTAAAAAAAATAATTGCCACCCTGCTCTTTTGCAGATCCTTCAAAAATGCTCATATGATGAAATATCCCATCAACAGGATGCAGAAAAAGAGCTGACAAATCTGAGGTTTAGATCTTTAGCGCTAATATGGTTTTCAATCGTAAAGCTTGGATCCGCATTTGCAGTGAGGATCGCAAAAATAATTTGATCATTTGTTTTTAATTAATTTTTGGGGTGATAAAAATGATTATTCTGTTTTGGATTATATTAGCTGTCGCTGGAATTTGTATATCTTGCTTCTTTCTAAATAAATATCTGAATAAAAAACTAGTAATCTTTATTTTTAGCATGTTCTCTTTGGCTGGCCTATCAGTCTCTGTATTAAATGATACGAATAATTATATCCCGTGGTTTGTATGTTCCTTGCCCTTGGTTGTTTATCTTACTTATATAATGATTTTTGATAATTCTAAAAATTCTTAAAGATTTTTTTATTAATTTCTAATTAGAGTCCAGTTAAATGAGTCGTACTCTCAACCGGTTTTTTATATATATATTTTTTATGTGTGCAGTAATTTTTAATTATGCTCATGCTGATAATGAAGAATTTATGACTTCTCATATCCAAAAAATTGTTCTTGGTTCTGGTTGTTTTTGGGGAGCTGAAAAGAACTATGAGGAACTCAAAGGGGTTATAGATGCTGTATCAGGTTATTCAGATGGTTATGGCTTAGAGCCAACTTATAATGAAATCACTAAACTAAAAAATAAGTTTAATACTAAAAATTATGCAGAAGTTGTAGAAGTTACCTACAATACAAATATTATCTCTACAGAAATGCTATTGAAGTATTATTTTGAATCTCATGATCCAACACAGTTAAATAGACAAGGTAACGACATAGGTACGCAATACAGATCAATCATTCTTTACTCTAATAAAACGCAAAACAAGGTCGCAGAAAAAATTATCTCTACTTATCAAGAGCTACTTATAGAAGCAAATTATGGGAAAATTGTAACTAAGGTGAAGCCGCTCAAAAAATTTAATAAAGCTGAAACATACCATCAAAATTATATAAAAAAAAATCCAAATGGATACTGTCCAGATCACTCTACAGGGGTGAAATTTACTGTTACAAAAAAACCAGACATACCTGATAACCATAATCTCCAAAAGGGAAAATATATAGTTGTTATTGAGCCTCAAGGTTATTGTGTTTATTGTGAGAAATTTAAATCTGAGACATTAAATGATTATGCAGGGAGTATACCTTTAGCATTCAGGCTAGCAAGTCAATTAAATAAACTAGAGATTCATTCGCCTACATGGGCAACTCCAACTGTTATTTTCTTGCAAGATGGCAAGGAGATATTTGGTCATCAAGGTCTGATGTCTTCGAAAGAATTTTATCAAGCCCTCGGCTACTTCATGCTTGGCAACTCTAAAGCGTATAAGGTTGCTTTCGAAGATGCAACTGACAAGAGGTTTTGTGAAGAATACGATATATTCAAAAATACTCCCGATGGAGTGTTTGTCGACAAAATTAGTGGCGCGCCTTTATTTGATACAAGAGATAGATACAATTCCTTTAGTGGATGGTTGTCTTTTACAAAACCTATAGATGGTGCCGTCTATTATAAGGCCGATAACAGTAATGGAATGAAAAGAACTGAAATACGATCAACTATTTCGGATATTCATTTAGGACATGTGTTTCCTGATGGACCGAATGGTTTACCAAGATACTGTATCAATGCAACTGTTTTGGAATTTAAAAAGAGACCCAAATAAAACTTTTGTTATAATGTTTCAAATGTATTGATTTACTATTTTTAGTCAATATAATTCCTGCCCATGTTTTCCAACAGAAAGTTTTTTCAAGTTCTTATTCTAATCTTAAGTTTGGGGTCGTTTACTCAGACTTATGCTGCCCATGATCAATCACATTCAAGTCACGATCATGCAACACAAGAGTCCTCACTAAATTGTATCGATTGTTACATTAATTCCGCTGCAGCTCAGCCGCTAGGCTTAGATTTTAGAACAAAATATGCTGAATTTTTATATACATCTGTAGTATCAAACATATCATATAGCATTTATTTTTATGGCTTAAAGATCATCCCATATCAGTCTCGAGCTCCTTAAATATTACTGAATTAAACGTCTTTTTTAATTAATTCAATTTTTATGGAGATTCAAATGAAGAATATTTTGGTATGTATTTTTTTTGTTTTTACATCATATGCCTACGCTAAAGATTCAAAAATAGAAATTCAAGAGATACCGGTAACAGCAAACCCTTTACAAGTTAACTCTAACGATATGGTTAAGCCTGTAAGAATCATAGGCAGTAAAGAACTAATGCAGAATAGTTCTGCTTCTTTGGGCAGAAATCTAAAAAATATTCCAGGTGTAAGCAATAGCTCTTGGGGAGAAAACGTTGGTCGGCCAGTTATTCGCGGAATGGATGGTAATCGAATCAAGATTCTAAACAACGGCCTTGAGGTAAACGATGTTTCTGCTATGTCAGGTGATCACCCTGTGGGTATAGACGCTTTATCTGCAGATCAAATTGAGATCATTAAGGGACCTGCATCGATTATCTATGGTGGGGGTTCTGTGGGTGGAACAATAAATATCATTGATCATACAATTGATGACGAGGTCATTGAGGGACTAACTGGTGTTTATGATTTCAGTCAGGGTGGTGCTCAGAGAGAAAATACAAATTCTCTTCAACTCGATTATGGTTTTAAAAATTTCATGCTTCATCTTGATGGATTCAAGCGGGATAGTAAAAATTTAAAGATACCTGGTGATTCAGTATCGTCTAAGCTTAGTGCTGCGAGAGCAGCAGAAGGTGAACCTATTGCTAGAAACAAAAACGGCAAGGATACACTTAATAGCTCACATAATGACAGTTATGGAGGAGGCATTGGAGCATCCTATGTATTTAGTGACGGGTATACTGGGCTTTCATACAAAGGCTATGATATGGAATATGGTAACCCGATCGAAGACGGTGCTTATATGGATGTCGAATCAGACAGATACAACTATATCTTCCAAAAAGATAACTTATCATCCAATATTAGTAGCTTTAGATTTGATACCAGCTATACCGAATATGACCATGATGAGGTAGAACCAAGTGGAGAGATTGCTACACAATATATACAGAATACTTATGATGGTAAATTTGAAGTAACGCATTCGTTCATCAACGAAACAAAGGGTGTTATTGGTTTGGACTTTGGTACACGTAGATTTACAAAAAACAAAGGTAATCCAATGATTGCAAACAACAACTCCGAAAAAATATCTTTATATGTATTAGAAAATTTCTCTTATAATAATCAAGATATTACGTTTGGTTTTAGACAGGGCTTCGTTAAACACAATGGGAATGACTTTGTAAGTGATGATGGGTGTACTGTAGACTATCTTGAAGCTGGCTGTGAGGCAGCTGGAGGTGTAGAAAATACAACATCTTTTGATGACACTGAAAAAACATTTCAAACATCCAATATATCTGTAGAAACAAAGATGGAACTGAGTCCAGGCTTATCCCTAGGCGTAAGTTTGAGTCATATTGAAAGAGCTCCAACTTATGAGGAGTTATTTGCATACGGTCATCACCATGCCACGGAAACAATTGAGCAGGGCGATAGAGGATTAAGTGAAGAACGATCTAATTCCTTGGATTTAACACTTAATTGGGCGGGTGAAAATAAAAATATCGTAGTTTCGCCATATTACACTCGCTTTAACAGTTATATTGCAATGATAAATACTGGGCAATCTCAAAAACATATGCATGAAGGTGAAGATGAGAGTGAGGAAATCTCAGTCTTCGAATACAAAAATATACCTGCTGAGTTTTATGGTTTAGAGATTCAAGGTGATTTTGACTTATCCAAGAATTATAGTTTAAGTCTATGGGGTGATTATGTCAGGGCCAAGAATCGAGATGGAGGAGATTTACCTAGAATACCTCCAGCAACACTAGGAGCAACTATTTTTGGTGATTGGGGTAATTTTAAAAGCGACCTGAGCATGAGACAAGTATTTAGTCAAAATAAAATCGGTAAGTATGAGATTAAAACTGATGATTATTCTGACGTAACTTTTAACTTAAGTTATCAAATACCCTCACATAAATCAGTCAGCATATATATAAAAGCTGAAAATTTACTAGATGAAGATATTAGAGATCATGCTTCTTTCATTAAAGATCAAGTTCTTAGTGGTGGAAGAAATATTAAAGGTGGCTTTAACGTAAGTTTTTAGAAAATTTATAGCAGAAAAAGTATTTTACAGTTAAATGAAAGGGCAATCTGAGATTCTAAATCTGGATGGCCCTTTTTTTATTTGAGGAGAAATTTAGGCATAGATTTGAAGGCCTGCAAACTGTTAGCTTGAACCGGTGGACTTAAGAACAAAGACGGGTTCTTTTGCTTTTTTTTCTTGTTTATATTTTTTACGATAACAAAATTTGTATAAAGAATTTGCATCTTCAAATACATGCCTCTTGCCTGAATTCTCGTAAACTAACCAATAGGTATTTCTAGTTATCAGATCAAATCCAAGTTCTTTTAATTTTAGTTCAGACTTTTTGATAAGGTTAAGTTCTTTATCTCGACGAACTTGTTCCTCAGACCAGCTCAAACTGTTTTTATTACATTTCATAAATGCCTAATAGTTTATTTCAAGATGAAAAATAAATAAAACGGTCTGATAATTTAAAGATATTTTCTTAGCATGTAAAGATATTTTTTGAGGTAAAGGTTAAGTTGACCAAGTCAGCTGATATTTAAAACCTTATGAATTTGCAGGTTGAGCCGCCACTTTGGATTATCAAGGCAAAATTGTAATGCCTCTTGAGTGACTTTATCTTTGTTTGGATGAATATATTCTAATGGCAGAGGTTCGGCCATAGGTGTTAAATAGTAAAATTCTGCTTTAATATGTGAAAAATTTTCAGGCATAGCGTCCCTCTGAGGAAAGACCAATTTAAGCTCGTTACAGTACTTAATCACGACTTTTGAGGAGCCTTTAGGACTGCAACATATCCAATCTATACCCAATGGAAGAGGCAAAGTTCCATTTGTTTCTATAGCAACCTCGAAACCCAGTTGATGAAAATTTTCAATCAAATCTTCATCTAGCTGAAGTGCTGGCTCTCCGCCTGTACATACCACAAAAGGCTTGCCATTTTTATTTGGCCAGAGATTATTCACCGCTGTAGCTAAATCTAATGCCGAGATATATTCTCCACCATTCCGACCATCGGTTCCAAGAATATCAGTATCACAAAAGCTACATGCAGAACGAGCTCTATCTTCTTCCTTTCCATTCCATAAGTTACATTTACTAAATCTACAGAAAATGGCTGGCCTGCCAGATTGAGCGCCCTCGCCTTGTAGTGTGTAGAAAATTTCTTTTATCTTATATGATTTTTTCATTATATATATCCAGAAGGGTCGCTCATATAATTCAAAGCAAAAGCTTCTTTTCGCTCGAAGCAAGCTCCACACTTTCCGCAAGCTAGATCTTTTCCATTATAGCAACTCCATGTTTTACTATAATCTAAGCCCATAAGGAGGCCTTCTTTTACTATTTGTCCTTTATCATAATGCAAATATGGAGTCACTATTTCTATTGGTTCGTAATTTGCAACGGTACAAACATCGTTCATTTTTTTTACAAATTCTGGCCTACAATCTGGGTATATTGCATGGTCTCCTGTATGGGCTCCATAAAAAACTTTTGCTGCATTAATAGAAACTGCATAACCAACAGCTAAGGAGAGCAAAATCATATTTCTGTTTGGGACAATAGTTGATCGCATAGTTTTATCAGCATAATGACCTTCCGGTATATTGATATTTG
>Ga0209634_1003019_pt1 | contig 11546 bp, 12 predicted proteins | sample LinPmetageLP40_FD_184043 | JGI IMG/M metagenome (GOLD analysis project Ga0209634, IMG submission 184043) | Marine viral communities from the Pacific Ocean - LP-40 (SPAdes) (version 2) | ecosystem: Environmental > Aquatic > Marine > Oceanic | place: Pacific Ocean | collected 2010-08-26 | reverse complement strand
TACTTTTTCTCATAATCATAAAAATTATCAAGCTCGTTAAGGCTTTGAAGGGCATCATAACGTGTTCCCGCTAGTGCTAAAAATTCCTCCTTTGTCATATCTTTGGGGTTAAGGGTTAATTGTTCATGCAATTTAATCATTCTGCGACAATTTGAAATGCACCCACTTTTTTTGTCAACCTATATCATGAACGGACAAACTTAAAACCTAGAACTTAAAACCTAGAACTTAAAACCTAGAACTTAAGACCTATAACTTAAAACCTATAACTTAAAACTAATTACCCTTCTTTTCGAAATCTAATGAAGCGGAATTTATACAGTACCTCAAGCCAGTTGGTTTTGGACCATCTTGGAAAATGTGCCCCAAATGTCCTTCACATCTGCTGCAAACCACTTCCTCTCGTACCATTCCATAGCTCGTATCTTTTACTATTTTGACATTGTCTTCTGCAGTTGGTTGATAGAAGCTGGGCCAGCCACTACCAGATTCAAACTTGGTTACGGAAGCAAATAAGCTTTGCCCACAAGCCGCACAAGTGTAAGTGCCATCTTCATGGTGATCCCAAAATTCTCCGGTAAAGGCTCTTTCCGTTCCTTTTTTGCGAAGTATTTGATATTCCTCAGGGGTGAGACTTTTTTTCCACTCTTCTTCAGTCTTATTGATTTTTGCTGTCATATTTTTATTTGTTTTGTTATTTCCCTGTGCACACGATGTAAGAACAAAGCAAGTACAAGCTAAACTTATTATGAATAGTTTCATCTCATTATATTTTTGATATGGTATATTGTACTCTGTCGCATGCCTTTTGTTGCATCTTGGTGGTTGAATATTGTATGATTGTCTTTGAGTTGACAAAATGAAGAATGGGCACATCAGGTTTGGCATTCTATTTGTCAATCTGGTGTTAAATTTTTACAATTTCATATTCAAAATTTCAAGTAAGAAAACTTACGCTTTAAAGAAATATGTATTCAGAGAAGATTAATATTATTTACTATATTTAAGCATTAATGAAAAAGCAAATCTACCTACTTCTCGGACTGTTGTTTCTGTGCATGATAAGTCATGCGCAGTCCTATAGCACACATGCCTTATACATATATAGTTTCTCCAAACATATAACCTGGCCAGATCAGGAAAGTGAAGAATATTTTAAAATTGGTGTAGTGGGAGAATCTGCAATTGTAGCACCTCTTCAAAAGATGGCGTCACTCAAAAAAGTCAATAACCAGATTGTCAAAATTATGACATTCGGAAGTGTCGATGAAATTCAGGATTGCAATATTTTATTCTTGCCATTAACCCAAAGTGGTAATTTTGCGAAAGTGATGGAAGTTGTCGGAGATCGATCAATCCTCCTGATTACAGAAAAGGATGGACTTGGGGCTCAAGGTAGTTGTATCAATTTTGTAATGAAAGATAAGAGGTTGATGTTTGAAATCAACAACGATGCAATCAATAAAGCCAACTTGGAGGTCGCTGCAGAATTGAAAAAATTCGCAATACTGCTATAAACACCAAATTAAATACTAGTTTTCTAAATATGAAAAATTTCAGATTCACGATTAAAAATAAGATATATGGCGGGTTCATATTGATGATTATAATCTTTATCGGCAATGGTCTTTTTAGCTATTACAATGTTCAAAAGAACAATGCGATAGTGGAGAATGCATCAGAGATCCAACGTCCATCTTCTAAAGCAATCAAGGATTTGTCCTCGATGGTCACCAGATCTAAAATGCTGATTACCAACTGGGTGTATTTACAAGGTAATAACGATGCGGATAAAGAAGAGCTTGAATCATTGATTGAATTTGACTATCCAACAATCAAGAGAAATATCGAAACACTCATGGTAGAGTGGGAAAGTGATAGCCAAAAAGTGGCAATGGATACGGTGTTATATACCTTTGATGCATTAATTGGAGTTCAAAAAGGAGTGATGAGCCAGCTAGTTACTTTTGAAAACTATGAAGATCCATTTACCAAGTTGATGGCAGAAGATGCCGTCACAAGTGAGGTGCTGCCGATGGTGATATTCATGAATGAACAGCTCAACATAGCAGAGAGTATTCAGGATGAAGTCACTAACAAAGCTGATCAAGATCAAATAGCAGCCTCTATTAACATGAAGCTGACTACACTTATCTCAGGAATTGTAATTGTGGTCTTCGGTATTTTGGCGGCATTTTTTATGGCCAGATCTATCGTCAACCCAATCAATTACATCAAAGAAGTCGTGCTGAGGATGGGGACAGGTGATCTTCCTGAAGATGGAGAACACAAATTCAACAATGACGAAATAGGAGAAATGGCTCATGCCATGGACAATCTTATCACTGGACTTAGATCTACTACAAGCTTCGCTGAAAATATCGGCAAGGGCACCTATGATGCTGAGTTTGATCCGTTGAGTGAAAAAGATGTATTGGGCAATGCTTTGATCGAGATGCGAGATAACCTCAAGAATGTAGCTGATGAGGATGAAAAGAGAAATTGGGCAACTGAAGGTCTTGCGAAGTTTGGAGATATCCTTAGAAGCAACAACAGTGATCTGGATAAACTCACGGATGAAGTCATTAGAAATCTCGTAAAGTATCTAAATGCAAATCAAGGAGGTCTTTTTGTTATAGATGGAGACGAAGGAGAGGAGTATTTAGAACTCAAAGCATGCTATGCCTGGGATAAAAAGAAGTATCTGGAGCAAAAAATTCATAAAGGTGATGGACTTGTTGGGCAGTCTTGGCAAGAGATGGATAGCATTTATCTCACAGATGTTCCTGCTGACTATATCAATATTACTTCTGGATTGGGAGACGCCAATCCTACTGGTATTTTGATCGTACCGCTCAAAGTGAACGATGAGATCTATGGAGTTGTAGAAATTGCATCATTCAACGAGTTTAAGGACTTCGAAAAAGAATTCCTGGAGAAAATTGCGGAGAGTATCGCTTCTACCATATCTACAGTGCGTGTCAATGCCAGAACACAGATTTTGCTACAAGAATCTCAGCAGATGACAGAGCAAATGAGAGCGCAAGAAGAGGAAATGAGACAAAACATGGAGGAACTGCAAGCCACTCAGGAAGAGATGCAAAGAGAAGGTCTATCTATGGAAGGCTTTTTGTCCGCAGTGAATCATTCAGTAGCTAGTATAGAATTTAACACAAGTGGGGAAGTAATCAATGCCAACGAGAAATACCTATCGATGATAGGATATAAGTTGGATGAATTGCTTGGTAAGCACCATCGTGTATTGGTAGGAAATGATGAACTGTCCAATGACGATTACAAAACTTTCTGGAGAGAACTCAATGGAGGAATGATCAAATCAGGAATCTTTGAGCGATACACCAAATCAGGAAAGAAAATCATGTTGCAAACAACTTATTCGCCAATCAAAGATACCGAAGGAAATGTGATGAAGATCATCGCTTTCACCAATCAAATAACTAACCAAGAAGCGTAGGGAAAATACTGTGGGGTTTAAAACATTCAAATTAGATAATAGGGTAATAGAGGGAATTGAAGCAATGGGTTACGACAAACCCACACCTATTCAAGAACAAGCAATTCCGGTAATTTTAGAGAACAAGGATTTGATTGCTTGTGCACAAACAGGTACTGGAAAGACAGCGGCTTTTCTGCTACCTGTGATTCACAATATATTGGCGACTCAGGACGATTCACATAATATCAAAGCACTGATCATCACACCAACCCGCGAATTGGCTGTGCAGATAGATCAGCAATTGGAAGGGATGGCCTATTTTACGGGGATCAGTTCATTGGCTGTTTATGGTGGGGGTGATGGTACCTCCTTTGATCAAGAGAAGAAGGCACTTACCAAAGGAGCAGATATTATTGTTGGAACCCCAGGCCGATTGATTGCGCACTTGAATATGGGATATGTAGCCGTTGGTAATTTGAAACATCTAATTCTAGATGAGGCGGATCGAATGCTGGATATGGGCTTTCACCTAGATATCAACAAGATCATCTCCTATATTCCTGAGAAACGACAGACCCTTATGTTCTCAGCGACAATGCCTCCTAAGATTAGGCAACTGGCGAAGACTATACTGACAGATCCTGAGGAAATTAGTATTGCTATTTCCAAACCTGCCGCGGGCGTATTGCAGGCAGCTTTCATGACCTACGATACCCAAAAGGTGCCATTGGTGAAGCATTTGCTATCCTCCAAAAACATCAACAGTGTTCTTATTTTTAGTTCGACCAAAGATAATGTCAAGAAGCTAAATAGAGAACTTCAGAAACTAAAATTCAACTGTGAAGCGATCCATTCAGATTTGGATCAACAAGAAAGGGAGCGGCTACTCAGGAAATTTAAAAACAGAGAGTTACAAATAGTGGTCGCCACCGATGTGATGTCTCGCGGGATAGATATTGATGGGATTGGATTGGTAATCAATTATGATGTACCAGGTGATGGAGAGGACTATATACACCGTATAGGACGTACGGCAAGGGCTTCTTCTACCGGAGTCGCCTTCACACTAGTCAATGAAGAGGATATGTATAAGCTCAATGGCATCGAAAAACTGCTAGAGAAAGAAATCCCAAAGGCAAGGTTGCCTAAAGAACTTGGAGAAGGACCTGTTTACAATCCAAATGCAGTCAAAACCAGGGGAGGTTATAAGCCTAAGAAATTCAATAAACGAAGATAATGCTCAAGATTTATCACAATCCCAGGTGTAGCAAAAGTCGTGAAACACTAAAAATCATCCAAGATAAAGGTGTTGAAGTAGAAGTGGTCGAATACCTCAATGACATACCTACTAAAGAAGTGTTCAAGAACTTATTGAATAAATTGAGCTTGTCTGCTCAAGATATAGTCAGAAAAGGAGAACCTATATACAAAGAACTTTATAAAGGCAAGGAACTGACAGAAGAAGAGTGGATAGATGCGATGATCAGCCACCCCAAATTAATAGAGCGACCAATTGTGGTCAAAGGGGACGAAGCTGTCCTGGGTAGACCGCCTGAAAATGTGATTAAGCTGCTCTAGAGGTTAAGCCCCATATCCTTTATATAACTTCCACTTAAGAGTCTTACTAAGTCTCTAAGACTTGGTAAGACTATAGAAACTACAAACCTCCAAGCGATAGCAGGTCATTCGATCTTATACCAATTAACATTTATAATGACGCATATCTTCTTATGAATTTCATTTTGTGATGCGTTAAAAATGCTCCTCGTAGCGATGCTATGACTGCGCTTTTTGCCTTTCTCAAAATGAAATTCCTCACAGAATTTTTTACGCCCTTATAAACCTTAATTGACCTGACTTCCCGAACAGCTTAAATCAAACAAGCCCCATATCTTTTTGAATTGCTTCTACTCTGTTGACCAAATTTTGATTTGCGTCATCGTAAGAGCCAGAGATATTTTGAGACACACTAAAATAGAATTTTATCTTAGGCTCTGTTCCTGAGGGTCTTGCTGATATTTTACTACCATCTTCGGTGATGAACTGCAAAACGTTGGAAGATGGGAAATCTATTTTTTCAGTGCCGCCAGTTTCCATGTTGCGTTTTTCGCCAATTGAATAATCCAATACAGAGACTACTTTTGAACCATTGATGGACTTAGGTGGATGCTGACGATACGACTGCATCATCTCTGCAATCTCTTCTGCACCTTTTTTACCTTTCTTAGTGATCGAAATCAAGTCCTCGTGATATAGCCCAAACTCCTTGTGTATGTTCACCATCACCTGGTAGAGGGAGCGTCCTTTCTCCTTGGCATAAGCGGTCATTTCTGCGATGATGGCGCAGGATGTGACAGCATCCTTATCTCGTACGAAGTCACCAATCAGGTATCCATAGCTTTCCTCACCACCCGCAATGTACTGACGCTTACCCTCCAGTTCTCGAATCAACATGGCGATGTATTTGAAACCTGTTAGCGTTTCCATACAGTCCACCCCAAAAGAGCGAGATATGCGCTCTATAAGGTCTGTTGTCACAATGGTCTTGACTACATAGCCATTTTCTGGAGTACGCTTCTCTTCTTCAAGGCGCTTCAAGATATAGTAAATGATCAATGCACCCGTCTGATTTCCATTCAGCAACACATATTCATTTTGATCATTTTTCACAGCAACCCCTACCCGGTCAGCATCTGGGTCGGTGGCTATGACCACTTCAGCATTGAGCTTTTTAGCCTGTTGCAATGCCAAATTCATCGCTTCAGCTTCTTCTGGATTTGGATAGATGACTGTAGGGAAATCACCGTTTGTTTCTGCCTGCTCTTCTACGATGGATACATTGTTGAAGCCCATAGCTTTTAGGCATTTTGGAATGAGCGTGATGCCTGTTCCATGGATGGAAGAATAAACAATAGATATGTCTTGATGTTTCTCAATTAGATTTGGAGACAAACAGACCTTCTTTATTTCTTCTATGTATAGATCATCAAATGAAGGGGCTATCATTTCGACCAATTCCTCATTTCTTGTGAAATGAATATCATCGATGCTTTCAATCAAATTCACTTCATTGATAACATTTTGATCATGTGGAGGGATGAGTTGTGCACCATCATCCCAGTATGCTTTATATCCATTGTATTCCTTGGGGTTGTGCGATGCCGTGATGACTACACCACTTTTACACCCAAAGTGTCTGATGGCAAAAGAGAGTTGGGGAGTAGGTCTTAATTCCGGGAATAAGTACACAAATATGCCATTGGCTGAAAAAATATCTGCCGTGATATCTGCAAAATGTTGACTGTTGTTTCTGCAATCATAAGCGATTGCCACTTTGACTTGCTCGTTGGGGTAAGTCTTTAGCAAATAGTTCGCGAGACCTTGAGTAGCCATCCCCAATGTGTATTTGTTCATGCGGTTGGAGCCAATCCCCATAATGCCACGCAATCCTCCGGTTCCGAATTCGAGCGATTTGTAGAACGCATCTTCCAAATCCGTCTGATCTGAATTGTCAATCATCGCTTGTATTTCCGTTTTTTCACTAGCAGAAATATTGCTCGCTAGCCATTTATTTGCGGTCTCAAGAATTTGTTGCTCCATCTTATCTAGTATTTGCTTTACTCCAAAAAATCAAAAATAGCTGATCAAATCAGTTTATCTAAATTTTTTGAGTGAATAGATAAAATAAGGTTTTAATTATTTGCATGTTATCGCCAGTCTGATGAGTTTTGTGCAAAAAACAACACCTATATACAATGGATTTAGTAGCATTAGATAATGACTTGCAAAAATTGGTTTTGAAGAAGAACGAATTAAGTGTAATGGATTATGGAAATGAAGCATATGACGACATAGAAGAAGAGCTTCACCAAATGGAAGATGACTTTTCTGAAAAATTTGGCGCATATCTTGAAGAGGCGTTTTACGATGTGCATGATGAATTTTGTCCTGACAGTGATGTATTGATGCCTATTGCTTATTTAGGTAAGAAATATAAGGTTGAAGATGGGAAATTTGATGTGGACTTTACGCAAGGTGTCTATGTAGAAATGGATGATTATCCTGATCAGGAAACTAAGTTGATCCTACTTCCCAACCCTACACGTATCATGTTGCAGATCAGCCAAGAGGATCGCAATATAGTGTGGAAAGCAGGACAGTAATAAAATAAAATGAATTATGAAGACCTCTTATGAGTTTTGTAAGAGGTCTTTGTGTTTATATTCGATCATTACTATCGAGTTGCTAATATGGATTTTGAAGCATTAGAATATCACATCGCAGAATACAAGCGTGAAGGTAGAAGAATGTTCACCACATCTTCTTTTCAATCACATAGCTTGGTCTTGCTTCATATGTTAAGTCGGATAGATCGTTCTATACCAGTGATATTCATTAATACTGGATACCATTTTCCAGAGACAGTGGCGTTTAGAGATCAAATTGCGATGGAATTTGGAATGAGTGTAGTGGATCTCAAGTCGATGACGCCACGCAATATGCAAAAGGACCATTTAGGCAAATTGCTTTATGCTTCTGATCCTGATCATTGCTGCTATGTCAATAAGACTCAGCCATTGGAAAGTATATTGATGACCAAAGACATATGGATCAATGGTGTAAGAGGTGACCAGAGTGCCACCAGAAAGGCAATGAAAGTAGAGCAACCTGCCCCTCATGATACGATGAGGTTTCACCCGATGCTTGATTGGAGTCCAAAAATGATATTTGAATATCAAAAGCAGTACAATTTGCCCAAGCACCCGCTAGAAGCTAAAAATTATTTCAGTGTAGGGTGTGAACCTTGTACACGTAGAGTAGATCCTGAAATGCAAGAACGGGAAGCGCGGTGGTATGGACTCAATAAAACAGAATGTGGACTTCACACGGATTTAGTGTTAAGTTAAGCATACTTTAGCCGAACCAAGCTTTGATCTTTTTGCCCTATACTTCTTTGAAAAAACACTCCTTAGCCACGGCTAGGCTCATGTTTTTCGCATCGTCTAGAATAAAAATATCGGCAACTTATACGACACAGTACACTTAACTTAACACTAGTAAGTAAATAATATGAATATATTAATCACCGGAGGAGCCGGATATATAGGTACGGCACTCGTTCAGCAGTTGATCGATAAGCCAGAAGTTGAGAACATTACAGTCTATGACAATCTCGACCGGGTGAACTACAATTTGTTTTTAGGAAAGAGTTTTACGCACAAGGCGAAATTGAATTTTATCCAAGGGGATATTTTGGACTCCAGGGGACTGAAGAAAGCATTGGTGGGCATTGATGTTGTGTATCATTTGGCGGCCAAAGTGACTACGCCTTTTGCGAATGTTGATCCACACTTTTACGAACAAGTGAATCACTGGGGTACTGCAGAGCTTGCCTACGCTATCGAAAATAGCAATGTCAAGAAAGTGATATACACCAGCAGTATTGGTATCTATGGTGGTGGCAATGGAGATCAGTTGATTGATGAGCATTTCGTTCCTAATCCACGTACCTACTACGGTATATCAAAGTACAAGGGAGAAGATCACATCAACCGACTATCTGAGAAGATGGAGACTTACGTGCTGCGATGCGGCAATGTATATGGTTTCAATTCCAGTATGAGGTTCGATGCGGTTATCAATCGGTTTGCTTTTGAAAGCAATTACAATAAAAGGATAACAATCAACGGTAGTGGTAAGCAAACGAGGCCATTTATTCATATAGACTTGGCTGCTAGAACTTTGGCTGCTATAGTGCTGAAAGAAGTGCCCTCAGGAACTTATAACCTTGTGGAGCAAAATTTACAAGTGTTGGATGTTGTGGATGTATTTAAGGAGTTAATCCCAGAACTGGAGTTTATCTTTATCAATCAAGATTTGAAAATGAGAGGTATCCAGGTAGATACCAATCTCAAATTGAGTGACTATTTGGATATCAAAAGTAAGCATACATTTAAGCAGGAGATTGAAGAGTTCTTGAAGAAATTTTCATTTTAGTTGACGACTACTTTATTGAAGTTGTGCAGCTCATCTACGTGAAATATAATATCTCCAGTTTCGGAAGTTTCATAAGCAGGTATAAATTGCCCACCCCAAATAATTTCTTCTGGAAGATAGGAATATCTTGAATGCACCGTTTGCCCAAACGTGTCATCAAATCCTTTGATCTGAATAACAATCTCTACATTTTGAGTTATAAAATCAGTGCTTTTGAAATTGTATAATGGGCTGGACTTGTCTATTGGATGTACGATGGTCCAATTGAGAGGAAAGAACAGAATGTTGTCTCTTTCTAATGTCAATCGCTCATAATTTCTATGGTACTTACCTTCCTTCTCAGTCGTGAACTGAATGGCTACGGTGGCTTCGAGTTCCAAGAGCATACTCATTCGGGTATTGGCAATCCTGAATTGTAAACTTCTTCCATCTTGATACGGAGCGATGATTGCTTTACTGCTATACAGCAATCTTGCAGAGGGCTTCGAAAATCGACCATATATCACACTGGTCATCATGGCAAAAGATGCCAAGCCTAGAATAGATTCTATGGACGAAATGATACTGACCAAATTTCCAGCAGGAGCAAGATGGCCATATCCCACGGTGGTAAATGTCTGTAAGCTGAAGAAGAGACATTGGAAGAAATCGTGCATGAAATTAACATACTCGATACCGATAATGTATTGCACACCAATCAGTGTATAGATCAGTGCAAAAAGCAAATTGAGTCCAATGATGTAGCTGAATATGACCAAAGAGAATTTCACCCAGGACATTTTCAGGAACAACTGGTAGGTGTCCCGTACGCTGAATCTATTACCTTTTTTGATTACATTGAAGGTGCCATCTTGGTTGATGAGCCTTTTGGTTTTTTGTTTGTAATCAACACCAAAACCAAAGTCTTTTTTCTGTGTCTTCATAGAGAATATGCTGTGTTCAGACTACAATATAATGTGCATGTTCCATTATAGAAATATATTGTACGCTATCGAACATAATGTTTGCACCACTTTGTTGTAACTAATTGATAGTCAGTAATTAATGTTTTTGGTATGCAATTTGGATAGGGGAAATGTCAAAAACTCAAAATAACAACAAATGTCAACTCACTCAACAACTCAGAAGAAGTACATTATTTATAATCACCACCTAGAATACCTCAAGGAGATTGTCATTAGACAAGGAGATAGAATAAATAATGATGTGAAGCAATTGCTCAATTGCAGTATGAAGATACCTATTATTACAGAGATGTGGAATTTTTAAAAGTGGGGTAGATCAATCTCAATTTTATTTTTTCACTTCGTAATCAATGATCTGTTTTAGTTTATCCATAGCCTCCGTCTCTGATTCATCTATGACACCATCTGCATTGATAATATCGTACATCTCGCGGTACACACGGTATTTATCAGAAAAACTCACATGTGAAAATGCATCAAAGTTATTCTTTATCAACTGCTCAATTTCTTCGGAATTGAGCGATTTGTAATCAGTTTTAAACTGCTCATACCTAACAGTCTGATCCGTTTCTTTGGGGAATAAACGCGCCATTTTTTTTAGAATCACTTCTTCTTCAGTATGGTCAAAATGATCATCTGCATATGCCATATGAATATATAGGAATAGAATGAAATCTTTGAAAGAAGTATATCTGTGATCGCTGTGCATGGTCTCATGTGTTATTTAAGAGTCAATATACTAAAAAGCTTTTTGATTTAATTAAATCGAAAAGTTTTTTAGTCGCATAGGTTCTTTTTCTTTTATATGAGATTTTTTTGGAGTTCATCCTTCTTAGATAGCCAGACTTTTCTATATCAAAAAATGGTCTCCGTCATGCGTGTTTGGAAGTAAGAAAGGTGCCAGTAAGTGTTGCATATAGAGCAATGTTGACGCAGGTGTTGGATTAGTTAGCTTATTCATTTACATGATAATTGTGTGTGTTCGTTTCTATTTCAACAAGCTAAAAATATACTGTCATACGAGTAAATTTTAAAAGGAACAAAAAGATTCGATTATTATCAAATTTCAAGCTTTTTACTTCACAATGAAAAACACCCCTCTGTGTCTCCCCTCAAGGGGAGAATCG
>Ga0209634_1003018_pt1 | contig 11547 bp, 18 predicted proteins | sample LinPmetageLP40_FD_184043 | JGI IMG/M metagenome (GOLD analysis project Ga0209634, IMG submission 184043) | Marine viral communities from the Pacific Ocean - LP-40 (SPAdes) (version 2) | ecosystem: Environmental > Aquatic > Marine > Oceanic | place: Pacific Ocean | collected 2010-08-26 | reverse complement strand
TCACCCACGATACTCATGATGTAGAATTCTCGATCTCCACCACCGATCATTAGCAATTCAGATATGATGTTTCCTTTTTCTTTGATCATGAATTTCATATCTGTATCTCCATCTTTGATAGACATGAGTTCGTCAAATTCTGCTTTTGGCAATTTTGCGAAGGCTTCTTTGTAAAGTGCTTTGCCATCTCTAGCATCATCTTTCACTAGGATTTTAAGACCTGTGATTTTGCTAATGGCATCGAGTACCTCCTGATCTTCTTCATTGTTTACTTCCATGTCTGTGAAGAGACCAAACATGCGACTAGTAATACTGACTTGAGTGAAGTCATCGTCATCCTGATACTTTTCAAAGAACTTGCTGATGGCATCATTCTGAGCATTGGCTGATATGGATGCAAATATAATTCCGATTATAATTAGTGACTTTTTCATATTATGAGTGTTTTTAATGTCTTACAGTTCGTTGTTATTATTTTTTATTTTTTGTTCTGCCTGATGAAAGTTGGCAATCTTCTGTGTTTGTGCTCTGCCTTTGCCGATGTTCTTGGAGATCAGGAGCAATGCTTTTTTAGTTTCTTCAAAGGCATCCTCTGGATTCTCGTAAGTATCAGCTAGTAACGCTTGTTCTTCCTGTTGATTCAAAAATCTAGTCAAGGCAAATGAAGCTACTAATATGACGACCAGCACAGCTGCGACTTTCAGATAAGGCTCATACCAAGTCTCCATTTTTACTTGTTTACCTGCCTTGTTTGGTTCGAGTGCTTGTAGTATCTCTTGGTCGAAAGCTTCATCCAAAGTTGGATTGGTGCTTTCTTCTTTCAAATACTTAAATAGTGGAGCATGTTGTTGCAAGTGCTCAGGAATCTCTTCCTGATTGAAGAAGTTCTTTATTTCGATTTCTTCTTCCAGACTGGTTTCACATGCCCAGTATTTCTCAAGCAAATGTTCTATATGTTTAGAGTCCATATGCATTGACGTTTATAATGTTTTCCTTTAGTGACTTTCTTGCCCTAAAGAGATTTACTTTTACTTGATTGAGATCGATTTCTAATGTGTCACCGATCTCTTTATACGACATCCCTTCTATATCTCGAAGTCGGACTACTTGTTGCTGTTTTTCAGGCAGTTGTTTGATGAAATTTTTGATCGTAGTCATCATGTCTTTCAATTCTGTCAACTTTCCTGGGTGCGCTTCTTTCTGATCTTGCACATCAAAACCCTCCTTGAATCCATCAGTAGTTTGATGTCTTTTAGATTTTAATTTGTCGAGTGCCATGTTCTTAGTTACGCGCATACACCAAGCTTCTTTATTATCTACTTCATCCAATACGGCTTGATTCTTCCAAGCCTTAATTATCGTCTCTTGAACGATGTCCTTTGCTTCTTCCTCATCTGCTACCAACCGATATGCAAACCGATAGAGTTTGTTTTTCTGGGGAAGTATGTTCTGTTTGAATTCTTCTATACTCATATCTTACTTGGGAGACGACCGACTAATCGAGATGTTACAAGAGGGTGGAAATTTTTTTGAAATAGGTTCATCGTTTGGTCTGTAGGGTGATGTTGCATCGCAAGGTATTACGGACTACCAATTGTTATAAGTTCGTATTTATTGATAACCAATTTCTTTAGACAATCCAATTTTGCTTTTGGCAAAGTTTCCAGTTCCGAATGCTATTTCTTTACCCGCTTCATTGTACAAGGTTGATTCTGCTACAAAAAAATCCCTAGCCTTAAACCTTACTTTCCCTATTGCGGTAATTTTCCCCGAATTAACAGGTCTGATGATATTTGTGTTAAATGATGTGGTTAGAACAAAAGCATCCTTAACTATTGAGTTTACTGCGAAAAATGCTGCATCATCCAAAAGTTTGAAATAAACTGAACCATGAATAGCTCCTAAGGCGTGAAAATACTTTTCGGAAATCGCTAATGAAATTGTAGCCTTTTCAAATGCTATTTCACATTCGGTAGTGTCAAATATTTGAGTATTCACATTCGCTCCCAAATACATATTCTTGAGTTTTTCAAAATGCTCACTATTCATTTGGTTTTGTTTTGTGATGTACAACTTTCAGTGTAAGGACATCATTCGATTAAATGCTCCTACTTATCGATAACAAGATACTTAATAAAAACCAAAAGCGGTTCGGGTGTAGGCCTAAACCGCTTTAGTAGTTGGGGAAGCTTCCTGTTTGGAGTATTAAAAATTCAACTAATCTTATATCACAAAACTTCGTTAACCTTTGAATTCCAAACTCCTGTTGCGACTGTCTCCTTTACATATTCTGAGAAGCTTTTAGGCTGTCTTCCTAGCACCTTTTCTATATCCTTGGTGATCACTTCATTTTCCTTAGCCGCCAGAACTTCTGTAAATAGATAATTGATCAGCCAAATATAATCACTGGGAACTCCAAAATCTTCCAACATCTTGGTGTAGGCAATAAGTGAAATAGGCGTAAATTCAATTGTCCTACCTGTGGCGTGAGCTATTTCACTGATCACTTCTGGAAATGTAAGTAATTCAGGACCCGTCAGTTCGTAGATTTGACCATTGTGTTTATCGTTCATCAGTACTTCTACAGCTACATCTGCTATATCATCGGTATCCACATAGGGAACTTTCGCTTCCGCCTGAGGTAGGGCTACATGTCCAGCGATGATCGGATCCAGAAAGAAACTTTCACTGAAATTCTGATTGAACCAGCTTGCCCGAATAATGGTATGATCAATTGCCGAGTTGATTACGACTTGTTCACAAAGCTCCGCTTCTCTTTCCCCTTTGCCAGAAAGAAGCACTATCTTTTTAATACCGCTATGTTTTGCTTGTTTGGTCAACGCCTCAATTGCTTCAAGCGCACCAGGAACTGCCAAGTCAGGTTGGAATGTCACATACATTTTTCCCATTCCTTCCATAGCTGCTGGCCATGTGTCTGGTTTTTCCCAATCAAATGAAGGGTTTGCATTGCGCGATCCAACCCTAACGTTTTGTTGAAGTGCGTTTAGTCTTTGTACTACTTTTCTACCGGTCTTTCCAGTACCACCGATTACTAAGATGTTGTTTTTCATGATTTCATGATTTTGTTATTTTGATTATTAATTGATTTTTAGGAATTAATAGACTTCGTATAACTGAAGATTGCTAGCAGTGAAAACATGAAAGAAATCACTGCAAATGTGGTTCTGATGGTATGGAACTTGTTCCATTTCAATTCATAATATTGTCTAAACTCAGCAAGTTTATATTCACTTAATTCGTTTAGCTGAAGTGTGTCTAAGGCATTGTTGAGAGGCACATTACCAAGACCAGTAACTCCAAATGTCCCAACCAGATAAATGACTGTAGCTGCTAACATGAGCCAAAATGTCGATCCTGTTTGAAATTGCTGAACGGTATTCGTTATAAGCAATATCAGGCTACCAAAGAATATCAGGAAGAAGGCCGGATTAAGAATGGCGCGATTGATAGATTGCATGGTTTCCAAATAAATGGAGTCTGCAACTCTGATGGTACCTGGGATTACAGAAACTGACCAAGCGAAGAATAGACCAGCGGAAAGTCCTGTGAGCAGTACGGCTGAGTAGAGTGTGATTGATTTAATTGTGATTTCCATGATTAAAATTTTGCATAGTTAAGAGCCATTTTTTAAGGGTATTGTATTCCTCAGTAGTCAGGCGAATTTGATTTCCTTTGGGCATTCTTTTTTTGACGAATACCTGCTTATAGATTTTTGGTGCTAATTCGGAGATGTTGGCTGATGTGAACACCTTTCTCGGGTTGTTCCTTATGTGACAGATGTTGCACTTATTCTGTAGTACTTTCAGTGCTTCACTTTTTAAGTCTATCACCTCTGATTTAGAATGGCCAGGCTGCACAACTATTGGATCACCATTATCTACAAAGGCTGTGAAGAGCACTGCACTCAATAGAATGACTAATATTTTCAAAGAGGTGTTCTTTGTCTGTTTCATCATGCATTATTAGTGATTGATGAAACAAAACTGGACTTTTCTTTACAGTATCATTTGTCCGTAAGGGAGCAAGATTTGTTCGAAAAGGATTATTGCTTTATTTCGCTTGGGCGGAAGCCAAATTTCTTAGAAAAGGCATTTGAAAAAGAGCTAAGACTATCATACCCAACATTCCAAGCCGCTTCTTGGATGCTCAACCCTTGATGTCTAATCAACCCATGTGCTTTGTTGAGTCGCTCATTCTGAAGGTACTTGAAGACAGGTACTCCAAATAATTCCTTGAATTTTGTTTTGAGTTTAAAGGTATTTAGGCCAATCTGCTTAGAGAGTTCTGAAAGAGAAGGAGGGGTGTCAAGATTTTCCGATAGAATATCTTTTGCTTGTTCTAGTCTTGCTCTCTCATCTTCGGCAATTGACCCTTGAGTGGTGATGGACAGTTGTCCGAAAAAGTGAGCCAACAAGGAAGTCATTTGACTTCTGAAGAACATCATTTTTGCTTTGCCTTCATAGTTGATATTAAATACCTGGTCCACGATAGCTTGCATTTCAGGAGTCATGAAGAAATTAGGCCCTTCCACATAGTGATCCTTGGGATTAACTAATTGGTGCAGTAGTTCACCAAAAAGTTCTCCTTCCTGGTAAGGTAACTGCTCTATGTTTCTAGTGGAAGAAGCTATTACAATACATTTCAATGGTTTTTGAGGAGACACTGTATGTTCGAATTCGACCTTGTCATCAGCAAAAAATGATAGTGCTAACCCCTTAGTACGCTTGAAGCTTTTTTGTTTCTCCCCATACTTGACTGATAAGTCTACATTGCCAGAGCCATAAAAAGCTACAGCCACCACTGGCTCATCAAAAAGACATGAATCAACAATAGACTCTTGTGAATCGGCCTCTTCCACCAAAATGGTAAAGTCATTGATGTCAATTATGTCTCTTGTCATTTATGCTTTATTGGTAGTGTCAGTAAGTATAAAAGGCATCTTAACACCCTTTATACATTATTGTGGTTAGGTTTTATTCAACTACATCACTTCACTCACCTGAATAACAGGTTCGATATTCGTGAAGTTAGGTAGATCTCCCATTATCTTTTCTGCATTTGGTCCGAAAGCTTTCCAAAATCCTCAGCATAATCAAAATACATGTTACCCATTCCAGCATATGGAGCGGTAGATTCGGGTGCACTGCCACCGATTCCTTTTTCTACTGTTGCACCTTTAAGGAAATCCCCTAATAGTCCACTTACCATCGGCAAATGAGTGCTGCAATAGTAATCCATGTCAAATGTTTTGCCTTCTCCATTAGGATACAATACACTCACTTTGGTCATTCCTTTTTTCATAATAATATATTAATAATTTTTAGAATAAGACACCCTATTAACAGTCTAAGAAGACATTCCATCACCCTGAAAAATAGCAACTACATCACAAAAACTCGAGAAAATTGAAGCAAGTAGATCTTATAAGATTGTTAAATAATTCGAGTTTGTTGAAGGTCATTTAAACTTCAACGTAAATGAAATCGTTATATTTATCAGATCATAATTTTAAAAACTTTAAAACCATGGTTCGAGTGGAGTCTAATCCGCAGATAATGAAAGGAAAGCCTGCAATCTCTGGCACAAGGATTACAGTAGAATTGATATTGGAAAAATTATCTTCGGGAGAAAGCGTTGAACAAATTCTTGAAGCACATCCCAATCTGACAAACGAATCTATTTCTATGGCATTGGCATTTGCTGCATCAGCACTTAAAGCAGATGTTATTTATCCTGTAGCTTCATGAAGTTAATTGCCGATGAAGGAGTTGATAAACTAATAGTGGATCACCTTCGGTCTATTGGGTATGAAGTAATCTATATTGCAGAAGAATCTCCAAGCATTCAGATGATGAAGTTTTAAAAAGATCTCTTAATAAATAGGCTTTGCTGATTACACTAGATACGGATTTTGGAGAATTGGTGTATCGATTGAAAGAAGCGGCTCATGGCGTATTACTACTAAGAATATCAGGTCTGAGCAAAGAACAAAAACAATCTATTGATTTGAGAAAATCTTCTATATACTCTTTTGTAAGAGTAACTCCTTTCTCATAGTTATCCGTTGATTGCATCCAGGAAACATCTTCGTCTTTTTTGGCAATAAATCCATCAAGACTGGAGACCATATGGATGGTTACTTTAGGTTCAGTTTCCATTTTCTGACTTTAATCGATCCTTAATATCCTGATAGGATGCTTTGATAAGAGTTAAAACCTTTTGATCGTCAAGATTTGTACCTGGCTTCATCTTGATGTGACGCATTCGTTTTCCAGTTCCTTCAAGCAGGCCTGACCCATCCGGCAATTCAGCTCCATAAAAGAAGCCAAGGTTTACATGTGATGTAAAAACGTTGATATAAGCGAAAGGTGAATGTTCAACACATCCTATCGGATAATTATCATGAAAGATATCTTGAACATCGAGACCGCATCTCTTTATAGCATTGAACCACTTAATAGCAAGGGGTCTGAGTGCTTGAGGTTTCTGTTCTAACCATGAGTCCATACTAATAAGCTGTATGTCTTTGCCGTAATATTTTAGCAGTCTTTCCATGGAAGTTTAGAGTCAAACTAATTTACCGATAAATAGATATTTTTGAAAATATGGCCGCTCGAACAGTGACCATTACGAGTTTATTTTACCGTACGAAAATTAGTTTTTTCTAATTCATCCATTTTAATGCACCTTCATGTGTCCATTTAATGCCTTCACAGATTGAAAACCTTTTCCACATTTCTGGCATTTAAAATCATCCTGTTTACTATGCCCGTTTACCTGATTGTTTACTGTTCTGTAAACAGGTCTTTTCTTAACGGGTTGCTTGTTTTCGGCCACTTTCTCCACAAATAGCTCTGCATAGCTATAACCTGTAAACGCCAATACTCCAGCCAGAAAGACTTTGGTGAAGCCAGTGACATAAAGCTCAGGAATAAAACCGAAAGGATTGAAGTAAAGAAGATTGATGACGAAGGCGAAGCAAGCGTACAACTGGGGTTTCTTTCTAATATAATGAATGGTGAAGACCAGTATGGTCATGTCAAAACTAATGGCATAAAAAAGCGAATAGGTTCTTTTGATATAATCATTGCCCTCAAAAGGGGATATCTGGTAGAACAACTCATGCGAGTGCATAATCATGGGGATAGTCCCAGCTATAACCACCAGAAAAATGAACTTTCGAGAGTAAAGAAACTGTTCCATGCGTTCGAAAAAGCTTATTTTCATATGATGTTCGGTCTTCATAATGCTCTTTTCCAGTGGTGAATCAAAGACCAGTCCACTTTAACCGGATTACGTTAGATTCTGATACCTCTTTTATATTTGGCCAATTCCTGTCCATTCTCTCGGTTTTCGTAGATAATGGCCGTTTCCCATTTTCCTTTAAAAGTTTCCAGCAGCATTTTTTCCAATCTGCGAATACCCAAAGCTATATTAGGTTTGCCCCTCTTATGCGTCCGATCCCTGGAATAGAACGTTCGGGAGTTGCCATCGTAAAACCAAACGATGCACTTGGTAAGGGCAGTTTCAATGGCTTTTTCGGACATCATATCTTTTATCAATTGTAGGGTTAGAAAGCTGTTTCATGGATAAATAGTAGGCCTCCAAAAGGCCAGGGTCTTTCAGTTTCCTGAGCCTTTGTTCATGGGATCGAAATAGTTGAAGCCTCGATAGATTTTTGTATCGTCCTCTTCCTTCATCATGCAATTTTTGCTCGTGTTTGACTTTCTGTAGCTCAAGCTGCTTGCGCAATTCCAGTTTCAGGATTTCCCGCTTAATCAACCATTGCAATGTTTTCTGAAAGCTGTTCTTGTCATTGCCAGGGTTGAAATAAACATGTGGGGGTGGAATCCAATGAATGGGGGATCGATCCAGCCACTTTCTCACCATGACAATCCGTTCCAAGGCCTGTTCATGGTAATCCATCCACTGTTGATGGGAGATGGAGCCCTGAAATTTCTGATAAACAGAAGCCCAGATCATGTTCATGATATCCCTTTCTTCAGGGTCGCTGAGAATCAAATCGGGGAATAGAATCTTGCGTGCAAATTCCCAGAACTGTTTCACCAACACCAGTAAGGAAATGCGATCCACCTCCACAGAATTATTATTCTGGCTACTGGAGGCAGATTTCGCATTTTCCCCCGTGTTCTTGTAACGTTCATGTTTAGTTCGTGTGGTCTCCGATTTATTGAGACCGTCTCTGTGAGCCTGTGGGCGAACGCCTTTTCCACTACCCACAATGCTATTATTATTTCTTTGTTCATGAGGTTCATGAACTAAAGGGCGAAAATTTTTCCCTTTTGATGAAAAAGAAGAGGTGTCAGACTGGATTTTTAAAAAATCACCTTGCCTTTCCAAGGCCAATTTTTGGCCAGCAAATAAAATAGATGGGTTGATCCACAACTCGATTCCCTGGGCACCACAGTGCTCTTCCTTTACCATAAATCCAGACTTCTTAAGCCGTTCCTTATGATTGATAATGGTTCTGGAAGTGCATCCCTTGCATGTAGCCAGACTGGCATTGTAGGTTTTAAAACCGGGAATGTCGCCCTCCTTTAGTCCAACGTTTCTTGAAACGCCATTCAGTTGTTTCAAATACAACCTGACGATCAGTTCAGCAGTAGCCCGATGATTGGCATTTAATTTATCCGTGAGCTTGTCTTGTCTTTTGTTATAGCCGTCAATAAACTCCTTCGTTCCTGCAAAGACCGATTGAAAATCATAGTGATGATATGGTTCTATTTCAGTCAATCCGTGCTCTTTATTCTTGTCAGTTCTTCCAGCGATTGAATGATGGATCGAAAGATCATCACCTGGTTCATTAGGGGCTTCTCAAACAATTGAATTCCTTATTCTCCGAATTGACTCCTTAGAGAATCATATGCCCACTGGTTCTTGTGGCATTCTGATTTAAGAAATTCAATTTGTGAAGCCACGTCTTGCATGTCTAGAATGAAATTTTCTGTCCATCAATTACCTCGTTCACGAAGCGCACCAACTGAACAAAAGAAGGTTCTTTGATCAAAGCGGTTCGCTTCCTTCTATCATAGTATCCATCCAGCAATTTGCACTTCAGGAAAAGCCCAAGTTCTCGTGGGCTCCAGTTGAATTTGGCGGCCACATCCGGGTATTTATCTATTAATTCAGTGGGACTCAGGTAATTAGTATTTGTCATAGTGAGTTTAAATATTTCCTTAGTATTCTTAGTAAATCCATGGCTGGGCAAACTTAAAAACTGGATGGTTTAGGAAACAGTGTTATGTAATATTTTCATGTGCTTCGTAGGCAAATCTTTCCAACTCAGATACATGGATAGATCATGTTCCTTCAGGGCGGTCTTGCCGGGCTTTTAACCTTCCGGTATTACAATAGTGAACCACAGTGCTATACTTCAATCCCGTAGTTTCGGAGAACTCTTTGGGAGAATAAAATTCTTTAGTATTGAGGTTATTGGATATGACCTTACCAATATCATTGATCAATCGGTCATAAAGCCTTTCCAAATCTCTTCGGGTAACTATCTGATTAAGATCTTCTGTTGTCATGTTTGTCATGTTGTAGCAATCAATTCGGCTGCTAAATAAGTCATCATTACGTTACGCAAAAAGGCCAATGCCAGAGGGGTATTAGCCACGTAGTGGCGGAGGATGGGGGAGCAGGTGCAACCACAAGTATCTGGTTTACAGGATGTTTACAAAATCAAATTTTTTGAAGAAAATTGAAAAAAGAATAATTGATTGTCTTGAGTAGGGTATTTTGCTACTTTTGCAATTCTAATTTGTTGAATTGCTTATAAAAGAAAGGCTTTGTCGACACTAGAAAAGGGTAGTTTCACTCCCTGAGAAGCATAAAAAATTTATTGGCCCCGTAGTTCAATGGATAGAATATTGGTTTCCTAAACCGCAGATGCAAGTTCGATTCTTGCGGAGGCCACTTATTAAGATTATTTTCTAGTGTCGTCCGAGTAAAAAACGTGCTGTATTTATTTCTGTGAGAAAAACACCCCTATAATCCCCTCAAGGGGATAGTTGCGATTCTCCCCTTGAGGGGAGACACAGAGGGGTGTTTTTCATTGTGAAGTAAAAAGCTTGAAATTTGAGTATAATCAAACATTTTTACTCCTTTTAAAATTTACTCGGACGACAGTAATTATTTTCTATATATACATATAGAAAAAGATCAACTCACCAAATATTTTCTTAAATCCTCATACTTAGCCCCAATCTCCTCGGCCTGTTTTTCGCCTTGAAGTGCAGATTCCAAAACCTCAGGAATGGCTACATTGATACCCACCGCATCATCGACCACTTCCTTGAATTTGGCTGGGTGGGCAGTTTCTAGAAATACACCGATGTAGTCCCGATGATCTTTGAGAAATGCTGAAAGCCCCAAGTAACCAACCGCTCCATGCGGATCGAGCAAGTAATCATGTTGCGTATGTACTTCCTTCATGGCTTGCTGTGTGATCTTATCTGAGTAGCTATATCCTTTGATCATTTGGCGCATGGCCTCTAGGTCTTGATCGAAGAGGTCAGCCATCCGGTAGAAGTTGCTCGGGCTCCCTACATCCATGGCATTGGAGATCGTGGGCAGCGAAGGCCTTGGCTGATACTCACCTGTTGCTAAGTAATCGGGCACCGTACAGTTGGCATTGGTTGATGCGATGAATTGGTCGATGGGCAGTCCCAGTCTTTGTGCAAATAGCCCTGCGGTGAGGTTGCCATAGTTTCCACTGGGGATGGATACCGCTAGTTTCTTACCTTGCTTTGCCAAAGTCTGATACGCAAAGAAATAGTACAGGCTTTGTGGCAGCAATCTGGCGATATTGATTGAGTTGGCAGAAGATAATGGACGCACCTTTTTCAGGGTTTCATCTGCAAAGGCTTTTTTGACCATGGCCTGACAGTTGTCAAAATCTCCTGCGACTTCAAAGGCTACAATATTGCCCCCTATCGTGGTCAACTGACTTTCTTGGATCTTGCTAATTTTTCCCTTCGGATAGAGCAGTACTACATCCACACCTTTTACGCTTTTGAAGCCTTGCCCTACAGCACTGCCCGTATCGCCAGAAGTCGCAGCCAGTATGGTCACACGTTCTTCGGCTTTTAGGAAATAGCTGAAGCAGCGCGCCATAAATCGGGCGCCCACATCTTTGAAGGCCAAGGTAGGTCCATGAAAAAGCTCTAGGGTATAGACATTGTCATGAATGTTCACCACAGGAAAATCGAAGTCAAGTGTTTCAGTCACGATTCTTAAAAGCGACTTATCATCTATCTCATCTCCTACGAATGGCTTCAGTACTTCCATCGCCACTGCTTCCTTGGACATGGTTTCCAGATTGGCATAGAACTCCGCTGAAAGTGGGGTAATGGCCTCTGGCATATAGAGTCCGCCATTGGGCGCAAGACCAGTCAATACGGCTTCCCTGAAGGAGACTTTGTGTTGTTTATTTTTGGTGCTGATGTATTTCATGGTATTAAAAATTTAAACGCAACGGACGCAAAGCACATAGCGAACCTTGCG
>Ga0209634_1003017_pt1 | contig 11547 bp, 7 predicted proteins | sample LinPmetageLP40_FD_184043 | JGI IMG/M metagenome (GOLD analysis project Ga0209634, IMG submission 184043) | Marine viral communities from the Pacific Ocean - LP-40 (SPAdes) (version 2) | ecosystem: Environmental > Aquatic > Marine > Oceanic | place: Pacific Ocean | collected 2010-08-26 | reverse complement strand
CAGCTGAAATACGGGATCACGCTCGATAACCTGATCCGCGCCGGGGTCGATCTGACCGCGGGACGCGCCGCCGAACGCCAGCGCGAAGGCTATGGCCACGTACTTGGCGAAGCCGAGATCGACGACATCGGCTGGTATCTCGGGCAACCCATGGCTGCCCAGTTACGCGAGGAACTGGGCGAGCTGCCCCGCGAAATGCAGTTCGTGTTCGGACACACACACAAGCCGTTCCAGGACGAATTGATGGTCGATGGCTACGCCACCCCGGTCGGGGTCTTCAACACCGGCGGCTGGGTACTCGACGAACCGACGCTGATGCCGGTGCAGGGCTGCGCCGCGATGCTGATTTCCGACGAGCTCGAGGTCGCCTCGCTGCGGCTCTTCAACGACCCAACCGACGGCACGATGGCGCCGGTTCGCGTCGAAGGCAGCGGGCGCGTTTCGCGGCTTGTCGATGACGCGAGTGAAGCGGTGGCGGACGCAGCCGACGAATGGGCCGCATTCTCCAGCGAAGTACACGGGCGCATCGTCGCGGAAGCCGACCGGCGGGTCCGCGACATGCTCGACCAATCGAACCACGCCGTGCGGGAGGCAGCAGAATGACTACCCAGAAACGCATCGCAAAGCGTCTCGACCAGGCGCAATCGCATTATACAGTTCTCGTCGTCGGCTCCGGCTACGGTGCGGGTGTGGCGGCTTCGCGGCTGGCCCGTGCCGGCCAGCAGGTCGCAGTGCTCGAGCGCGGCCGCGAACGCCTGCCGGGCGAATATCCGAACAAGCTCGCCGATGCACAGGGTGCGATGCAGATCAATGCGAAGGGCGGGCGGATCGGTGAACCCGACGCCCTGTTCGAACTGCATGTAAACGATGATCAATATGCTCTGGTCGGCTGCGGGCTGGGCGGCACATCGCTCATCAACGCCAATGTCGCACTCGAGCTCGACAAGCGGCTGCTCGACCAGGCGCATTGGCCCGCAGCCTTTCGTGACAACCGCAGCGAGATCGACGGTTATTTCGAACGGGCGCGCGAAATGCTGGCGCCCAACCCCTATCCCGACAGCCATCCCGTACTGGGCAAGCTCGAAGCGCTCGAACATTCGGCCAAGGCGATGGGGCAGCGTTTCTACAAGACCCCGATCAACGTCACTTTCGAGGACAAGATCAACAAGTTCGGCGTTCCGCAGCCGGCCTGCACGAATTGCGGCGACTGCGTTTCAGGCTGCAATGTCGGGGCGAAGAACACCACGCTGATGAACTACCTGCCCGATGCCGCGAGCCACGGGGCGGACATTTTCACGCAGGTCAAGGTCCTGTGGATCGAACGCGACGGGCCGCGCTGGCGCGTCCATATCGAGCCCAATGGCGAAGGGGCTGCTCAGGGCCCGGGCAGCATCACAGCGGACCATGTCATACTCGGCGCAGGCGCGCTGGGGTCGACGGAGATCCTGCTCCGCTCGCGCGAGAAGGGACTGCCGCTGTCCGACCGGCTGGGGGCGAATTTCTCGGGCAATGGCGATGCGCTGGGCTTCGCATATGACAGTTACCTGAAGGCTGAAAAGCAGGGCGATACGCTGACTGCGCAGCCCCTCTATGCGATTGGCGTTGGCGCTTCGGATATCGCGAAGGATGCCTATCCGGGGCCCTGCATTACCGGCGTGATCGACATGCGGGCTACCGAGGATGTCACCGACGGGCTGGTTATCCAGGAAGGTGTCGCCCCGGGGATCATCGCCACCGCGCTCGCGCCTGCCTTCTTCTTTGGTGAGGCGCTGGCGGATGGGTTCACGCGGTTCGGCATGGACCAGGTCAAGCCGCGCCTGCTCGATGCCAAGGCAATGGGCGAGGCGGTCCAGACCGATCCGGGAAGCATCGCGCAGTGGGCATACAAGGGCCCCATGGCGCGCACGCAGACCTATTTGGTGATGAGCGTCGACGATTCGGGTGGGCAGCTCGCACTCGAAGACGACCGGCTTGCGATCCATTGGGCCCAGGCCGGCGAACAGCGCAGTTTCCGGCGCGCCGACGACCGCATGGCCGAAGCCGCGCGCGCAATCGATGCGCAGTATTTCTCCGATCCCCTGTGGAGCGATCCGTTCGGCAAGAAGCTGATCACCGTCCATCCAATCGGTGGCTGCGGGATGGGTGACGATGCCGCGCATGGCGTGGTCGACGATACCTGCCGCGTGTTCGCCGGGACGAGCGGAGCCGAGGTGCACGAAGGGCTCTACGTTTGCGACGGGGCGGCGCTGCCCGGGGCGGTGGGCGTCAATCCGTTGCTGACGATCACCGCAGTGGCCGAACGTGCGATCGAAAAACTGGCCCGGCGACAGGGCTGGCAGATCGATTACACGCTGGGCAAGGAAGCGCCCTTGCCGGCGCCAGTGGAGCAAGCCGCAGAAAAGCCGCAAGCCGACCCAGCACCCGAACCCGCGGCGGCTACGACCGGCCATGGCATGCGGCTCGACATCGCCAAGTGGGTGCCCGGCCATGCAATCGAGGCTGTGGCGCAAGCCGTCGAGAAAGCCGCACGGCATTTCAGGACCGGGGCGATCGATGAAGGCAAGGCAGCGATCCGCCAGCTGGTGATCGACCATCCCAATGCGATGAGCCCGGGGCTGTCGTTCACCGAAACCATGGCAGGCCACATCAGCGCCACCGGATGCCATCACCGTCCGTGCGGCCATGTCGAGCGGATCCGCGACGATTATGCCAATGGCGAAGCCTGGGGGCGCAGCGAAGGCAGCGCGTGCGATTTCCGCCTGACGGTGACCACAGACAACCTCCATCGCATGCTCGAGGAGAAGGACCATCGCTCGCGGATCACCGGCGCGGTGACGGTCAGGGCGCTATCGCCCGATCCGCTGCCCGTTCGCGAAGGGACCTTCCGGCTGCTGGTCGCCGATCCCGAACGGGCGGAAAGCTGGACGATGCTTTACGACATGGTCCTCGAAGGACCTGGAGGCCCCGTTCATTTCCATGGCTTCAAGACGCTTGCGCAGCGCGGCAAGTCCGATCCGTGGACCGATCTGACCACTTTGTTCGTGACGCTGCGCACAGGCGAGGATGCGACCGGCGAACTGATCGGGCGCGGCGTGCTGAAGTTGGGCATCGATGAATTCATGCGCCAGCTGACGACGATCGAAGTGCACGACAGCAATAGCCTGATCGGTCACGTGGTGAACCTGATCCCGCAGGCGCGCAAGGCGATCGAAACCTATTTCGTCGCCAAATATGCGGGCTTTTTCGCGATGACCACGTTCCGCGCCTATGGCGGCATGCTGGCAACGCTCAACGATTTCCCCGCCAAGGATGCGGCCGGCCTGGTCGCGCGCGCCTTGCGGCTACCCCCTCCCGAACGCCATGTTGTCCCGACTGCCGATGGCATCAACATCGGCCTGACCCGCTATCGCGGCGGCCCGCGCGGGCCGCTGGTACTGGCGCCGGGACTGTCGGTGCGCGCATCCAGCTTCGCGACACCTACGGTCGAGGAAAACCTCGCCGAAAGCCTCGTCGCCCAGGGCTATGACGTGTGGCTGTTCGATTACCGCGCGAGCGCGGATTCGGGCAATGATACCGAGCATCCGCCCGAGTTCACGATCGACGACATCGCGCGATATGACTGGCCTGCGGCGATTCGCAAGATCCGCGCTGTCACGGGCGCCGACAGCGTCCAGGCAATCGCGCATTGCGTTGGCTCGATGAGCCTCCTGATGGGTATTGGCGCGGGCTGGGTGTCGGGCGTGCGGTCGATGATCGCCTCGCAGCTGACGCTGCATCCGGTAACCGACTGGCTCAACTACATGAAGGCCGATCTCGGCCTCGTCGGCGCGCTGGAACAGGTGTCGATGCTCGATGGCCATCTCGATTTCGTCGGGCGGGGCACCGAAGAGGACAATGAAATCGATGCCATCGCCTACCAGATCCCGGTGCCCGAAGGGCAGGCCTGCAAGAACCCGGTATGCCGCAGGGTATTCGGGGTGTTCGGTCCGAGCTGGGATCATGCGCAACTGGGCCACGATACGCATCTGGCGCTGGGCAGCATGTTCAGCCGTGTTGCGCTCAAGCCGTTCGAACACCTGCAGGGAATCATGCGGCAGGGGCTGGCAGTCGATGCGGCGGGAGATGCGATCTACACGACGGAGGATGCGGCGCGGCGGCTGGCGTTGCCAATCAGCTTCCTGTCGGGCGCGACCAACAAGCTGTTCTATCCCGAAAGCGGGCAGCGCACTCGGGTCTGGCTGCAGGACCGCAACGACCGCGACCTGTACCAGCAGCGGATCGTGCCCGATTACGGCCATATGGACCTGTTCATAGGGCATAGCGCGCATCGCGATGTCACGCCGGTGATCCTCGAACAGCTCGAATGGATGGACGGCCGGGCGCGGCATGCGGCGGACCGCCACCAGGCGTAATCGCTCGCTTTTGCAGTGCAGCGGATAACGCCCGCTGGCGCGCGCCGAGGGCTGGTATTGGCGCACTTGGCTGCGCTACGCAATTTTTCGCGTCGTGGAGGTTCGGCAGTTGGACAAGATGTTTCGCCGAGAAATTCTCGAGGCGATCGGGCACGGGGTGGTGTTCACCGATCCCGCAGGGAAGATCACTTACGCCAATCGCTATTTCTGCGAGATTACCGGCTATGACGAGAGCGAGGTGCTCGGGCGGACGTGCCGGTTCCTGCAGGGGCCCGAGACTGCGGCCGAGACCAAGTGGCGGATCCGCCAGGCGCTCGATGCGCGTACGCAATTCGATGGCGACGTCCTCAACTATCGCAAGAATGGCGATGCGTTCTGGAACAGCATGTCGATCACGCCGCAGTTCGGCGACGATGGTGAACTGATCGGTTATGTCGGGATCACGCGTGACGTTACCGAGAGCAAGGCCCGCCAGCTTCGCAATGAAGAGCTCGAGCAGCAGTTTCGCCTGATCTTCCAGAAGATCCAGGCGGGTATCGTGGTCCACTCGCCCGAAGGGGATGTGGAGATGATCAACCTGCAGGCTTGCCGCCTGTTGGGTCTTTCGCACGATGAAGATGCCGCACTGGGCGAATTCGAGGAGCTTACGCTCATGCTCGAGGACGGGACGACGCTGGCGAAGGAGGATTACCCGGCGCGGCAGGTGGCGGCGACGGGCGAATTCAAGCGCGGCCTGATCGTCGCTCTTGCACAGGACGGGCTGAAGGATGTGCGGTGGCTGTCCTGCAGCGCCTTTCCGATCTGCAACGACGCTGGCGAAGTCACGGTCATCGTATCCAGCGTGACCGATATCACCCATGCGCGCGAACAGCAGTTCGCGGCCCAGCGCGACCGCGAGCGGTTCGAACTGGCATCGCGCGCCGCGAAGAGCATGATCTTCGACTGGAACCTCGTCACCGGCGCGCTCTGGACAAATCAGAATTTCGAACGGATTTTCGGAACGCAGCCCCCGGCCGAAATGAATTTGGACAATGTCGCGCAGTTCGTCCTCGAGGCCGAGCGCGAGACTACGCATGGCCAGCTGCTCGAGGCGTTCGAGCAGGGCAGCGAACGGCTCGAAGGGGAATTCCGCTTTGCCCGGCCGCGGGGCGGCGTCGGGATCGCGCATGCGGAATTCATGATCCATTACAATGACGAAAAACCGGTGCGTATCGTCGGGGCGATCCGGGATCTGACCGAGCTGCGGCGCAAGGAACAGCGGCTGGAAACCTCGGAAGAGCGGCTGCGGATCGTGGCCGAACTGTCGAGTGACATGCTGTGGGAACTCGACCCGCGCACCGACCTGTTGTGGCGCGCCAGCGAAGGGGTGGAGCGGCTCGGGCTCGATCCGTCGCTGGCCCCCTATTCGGGCGGCGTGTGGCACAACACCATCCTGCCCGAAGACCGGCGGGAGGTGATCGCTTCCTTCTGCGAGGCGATCGAAGGCAAGGCGGATCGCTGGCGCGCCGAATACCGGATCGAGCGCGCGGACGGGTCACACCTCTTGGTCGAGGACCGGGCGGCGATCATCCGGTCGAAAGACGGCACGGCAATCCGCGTTGTCGGGGCGGTGCGCGATATCACCGAAAGCCGGCGGCTCGAGGACATCCTGCGCGAGAACCAGTCGCTCGAGGCTCTGGGGCAGCTTACCGGTGGGGTGGCCCACGACTTCAACAACATGCTGATGATCATCATGGGCAATGCGGAGACGCTGGCTGAAGATCTCGCGAGCCCGTCGGACCGCGAACGGCTCGAACTGATCCATTCGGCGGCGCGCAACGGAGCCGAACTTACCAGCCGCCTGCTGTCCTTCGCGCGGCAGCAGCCGCTGGCCCCGCAACGGATCGATATTACCGAGCAGATGGCGCAGGCAGCGCGCCTGATCCGCCACGCACTGCCCGACCAGGTGGGACTGACGGTCGATGTCGAAGGCCAAACGCTCTATGCCGAGGTCGATCCCAGCCAGCTCGACAATGCGCTGGTCAATCTGGCGCTCAACGCCCGCGACGCAATGCCGCGGGGCGGTTCGCTCTCGCTGGAAGCGCGCCCGTACCGGGTCGAGACCGGTCTGCTCGATTCCGTGCTGGAGCCCGGCGACTACATCCGGATAGCGATGGTCGATACCGGTGCCGGGATCGCGCCGGAGATCGCGCCGCGCGTTTTCGAACCCTTCTTCACCACCAAGCCGATCGGCGATGGAACGGGGCTGGGGCTCAGCATGGTCTATGGCTTTGCCAAGCAATCCGGCGGCCACGCGCTGGTGGAAAGCAGCCCGGGCAAGGGGACGACGGTCAGCATCTTTCTTCCGCAGGCAGCCGGTGGACGGCCCGTCCCGCGCTCAAACGACGCAAGCCCGCGGATGGGCAGGCAAAACGCGACCATCCTGCTGGTCGAGGACGATACGCAGGTGCGCGACTACGTCGAATGGATCCTGAACGCCGAAGGATATTCGGTGCTGAGCGCGTCCGATGGCCGCGAGGCGCTTGAGATACTGGAGCAGCATACGGAAATCAGGCTGATGTGCACCGATGTCGTCATGCCCGGCAGGATGGACGGTATCGAACTCACGCGCGAGGCACAGCGCCGCTTACCCGGCCTCAAGGTGCTGGTGATTTCAGGCTACGCGAGCGAGGCATCGCTGCGCGAGGCGCTCGATTGGAGCGATACCGCCTGGCTGCCCAAACCGTTCACCCGCCGTGACCTGGCGGGCGCGCTGGCGCAGATGGAGCGAAGCTGACCGCGCTCAGCAGTTGACGGATGCGGGCCGGGCGGCGAACTTCGCCCTTTCGAAGGTCAGGGCAAATTCCACCGCGTTGCGGACCTCGAGCTTCTTGAAGATATTCGCACGGTGAACCTCGACGGTTCGCGGGCTGATATCGAGCGCGCGGGCGATTTCCTTGTTGCTGCTGCCATGCACGATCTGGTTGGCGATTTCGCTTTCGCGCGATGTCAGCCGCGCAATCAGCGATTTGCACGCTTCCACTTCCGCAACCTGCCGCCGGAGTTCCACCGACCGTTCGATATGCCCGGCGATCTTGTCTGCGAAGCTCTTGATCGACACCGGCTTTTCGACGAAATCGACCGCACCGCATTTCATGGCTTCGACGGCAAGGCTCACTTCGCCATGCGAGGTAAGCATGATGACGGGTATTGCTTGCGCTTCGGCCGGGATCTTGCCCAGTACTCCCAGCCCGTCGAGTTCGGGCATCCGCATGTCGAGGACTACGCAATCTGGAATCTCGAATTCGAGGCTGTCGAGGAAATCCACGCCGCTGCGAAAGGGACGGCAAACATAGCCGAACCGTTCGAGCCCGCGCACCAGCGTCTGGCGCACACCGGATTCGTCATCGACGATCGCGATGCGGTGTTTAGCGTCGTTATTGGCGTTCGTGTCCTGCGGATCAGCAGTCAATAGTTCCTCCACCCCTGCTCGGTCGTATCGGCGCATCGAGGCGCACAATACAACCCCTTTCCGGCCGGAACCTGCTCTTACCCCGCCCTCGAGCAATCGGCGCGCCCCGACAATGGATGTGGGGGTTAGCCGAATTATCATTAACATCGTCGGAACGCAAATTTGCGGCGCATAAACAAGATGCTATCGGACGGGGCCTAGGATGGGGCGCGGCTGCATTCTACCCAGCGAGATCGGGGGGGCGACTGTTCGTGCAGCTAGACTTGCGTGAACGCTTCATTTGTCATCGGTGAAGGCGGGGACGGCAGAGATCGACATGGTCGGAACGCCCAGAAAAATTCTCAGGACCGTTACTTGGGTCCTTCGCGAAGTGCGCTCGCGTAGCTTTAAGGGCGCCCTATCAGGACTTGAGCCAGGTCCTGATAAGGAAGGCTACCGTTCCCAGCACTGCGACGCTGGCGAGCCAGATTGCTGCCATCCATCCCAGCCGCTGCCACAGCGGGCGATCTTCGGGCTGCCCCATCAATGGTAACCTTCGTCGCCCACCTTGCCGCGAAAGACCCAGTAGGCCCAGGCGGTATAGGCGATGATCAGCGGCATGGTGATGGCAACGCCCACCAGCATGAAGATCTGGCTGCGTTCGGGTGCCGCGGCATCCCAGATGGTGACGCCGGGCGGGACGACATAGGGCCACATGGTGAAGCCGAGCCCCGCCATCCCGAAGAAGAACAGCGCCAGGCTGAGCCAGAAGGGCTTGCTGTGGCGCTCGACCGACAGCGAACGCAGCAGGGCGATCGCGATAACGCCGGTCAGGATAGGCACGGGCGCAGCGAGGTATATCTCCGGCGCCGTCAGCCAGCGATCGGCATATTCGGGGTTGAGGAAGACGTTGTAGAGGCTGACCCCGCCCATCAGCGCGAGGGTGGCCCATGCCGCGCGCTTGCCCATCTGCCGCGCGTGGTGCTGGCCAGGCCCGTCGAGCTTCCATACCAGCCAGGTCGCGCCGAGCAGGGCATAGCCCGCCACCGTGCCGAGCCCGGTCAGCAGCGTGTAGGGCGTCAGCCAGTCGAACCAGCTGCCCGCATAGGCGCGGTCGACCACCTCGATCCCCTGCAGCAACGCGCCCAGCGTCATCCCCTGCGCCATCGCCGCGACCAGGCTTCCGCCGGTGAAGGCGGCATCCCACAGCCGCCGATGGCCAGGGTCGCGCCAGCGGTATTCGAAGGCGACACCGCGAAAGACCAGCCCCAGCAACATGGCGATGATCAGCGGATAGGTGGCGGGCAGGATCACCGCGTAGGCCAGCGGGAAAGCAGCGAAAAGCCCGCCGCCGCCCAGCACGAGCCAGGTTTCGTTGCCATCCCAGACCGGGGCGATCGAATTCATCGCGCGGTCGCGTTCGGGCCCGACTTCGAAGGTCGGGAAGAGGATGCCGATGCCCAGATCGAACCCGTCCATCACGACATATGCGAAGACCGCAAAGGCGATGATGAACGCCCAGATCACGGTGAGGTCGAAATTAACGGCCATCGGTCGCCTCCTCCTGATTGCGCGGCAGGGTGCTGGGGTCGCCCGGGTTCTGCGACGGCCCCGGGGTAATGCCGGCGGTACGGATGGGGCCCGTATCGCCGCGCTTGACGCCCTTCTCGCCGACATGGGGCGATTTGCGCATCAGGTGGAGGATGTACCACACACCCGCGCCGAAGACCGCGAAATAGACCAGGACAAAGGCCACTAGCGATGCGCCGACCGCGGGCGCATCGAGCGGGCTAGCTGCATCGGCCGTGCGCAGGAGGTTGTAGATCACATAGGGCTGGCGGCCGACCTCGGTCGTGATCCAGCCGGCCAGCACTGCGACAAAGCCGCTGGGCGCCATGACCAGCGCCGCACGGTGCAGCCACTGCCAGTCGTAGAGCTTGCGCCGGAACCGTGCGACGAGGCTCCACAGACCCAGCCCGAGCATGGCGAAGCCGATGCCGACCATGATGCGGAACGACCAGAACACGATGCCGATCGGCGGTTCCTCGTCGTCGGGAATGGTGTCGAGCCCGGCGAGCGGGGCATTGAGGTCGTGTTTGAGTATCAGGGAGGACAACTTCGGGATTTCGAGTGCATATTTGACGCGTTTTTCCTCGCTGTCGGGAATGCCGAACAGGATCAGCGGCGCCCCGTCGGGGTGGCTCTGGTAATGGCCTTCCATTGCCATCACCTTCTGCGGCTGGTGCTCGAGCGTGTTGATGCCGTGCATGTCGCCGGCGACGATCTGGATCGGCGCGACGATTGCCGCCATCCACATTGCCATGGAGAACATCTTTCGCGCGTGCAGGTTGGTGCGGTCGCGCAGCAGATGCCAGGCGCCGACCCCGCCGACGACGAAGGCAGTCGTGAGATAGGCGGCAGTCACCGTGTGGACCAGGCGATAGGGGAAGCTGGGATTGAAGATGATCTCGAGCCAGCTGTCACCCGGCAGATATTGCCCGTTGGCGCCGATCTCGTACCCCACCGGCGTCTGCATCCAGCTGTTGACCGACAGGATCCAGAAAGCGGACACGAAGGTCCCCACCGCGACCATCAGCGTGGCGGCGAAATGGAGCTTCTTGCCAACGCGGTTCATGCCGAACAGCATGACGCCGAGGAACCCGGCCTCGAGGAAGAAGGCGGTCAGGACCTCATAGGCCATCAGCGGGCCGATGACGGGGCCGGCAATGTCGGAGAAGACCGACCAGTTGGTGCCGAACTGGTAGCTCATCACGATGCCCGAGACGACGCCCATGGCGAAGGCGATGGCAAAGATCTTCAGCCAGTATTTGAACAGGTCGAGATATAGCTGCTTGCCGGTCTTGAGCCAAAGTCCTTCGAGCACTGCGAGAAAGCTGGCGAGCCCGATCGAAAAGGCCGGGAAGATAAAGTGGAAGCTCACCGTAAAGGCGAACTGGATCCGGGCGAGTAGAAGTGCGTCGACGCCTTCGAACATGACTTTTTCCCTATCTCTCTGCCTGTCTAGCGGAGCGGGGGGCTCGGGGCCCGTCCGATTTACGCAAGGGGTGTTGCATTGGATCGGCGCTCGGCGCGCCAGCGATAGAAGGTCTTCTCCGAAATGCCGATTTCGCGGCAACTTTCGCATACGCCCCGGCCGGCGGCAATGAGCGCCGCGATCCGGCGGCAGCGGGCGTCCTTGTCGGGGATGCGCGGCATCAGATCATCCCCCGCGCCATGTCGGAGGGCGGCACCTCGGGCGGGCCGCCATTGGCCGCAAGCTCGCGAAAGGCGCGGTTCTGCGACAGGAACACCCGGCCGCTGAGCTCGGCGACGAAATCTGTGCGGTTCAACCGGTCCATGACCGGCCCCTTGACTTCGGACAGGTGCAATCCGATCCCGGCGTCGGCGAGGCGATGATTGATCGCCTCGAGGCTTTCGAGGCCAGAAGCGTCGATCTCGTTCACTGCGCTGCACATCAGGATCACGTGGCGGACTGCGGGTCGGTCGGCGACTTCCTCGAGGACATATTCCTCGAGCCAGCGCGCGTTGAGATAGGTCAGGCTCTCGTCGATGCGGATCGACAGGACGTGCGGCACGGTGAACACGTCATGGCGGTCGATATTGCGGAAATGCTCGGTCTCGGGAACGCGGCCGACGATCGCGGCATGCGGGCGGCTGGCGCGCCACAGATAGAGCAGCAGTCCC
>Ga0209634_1003015_pt1 | contig 11555 bp, 13 predicted proteins | sample LinPmetageLP40_FD_184043 | JGI IMG/M metagenome (GOLD analysis project Ga0209634, IMG submission 184043) | Marine viral communities from the Pacific Ocean - LP-40 (SPAdes) (version 2) | ecosystem: Environmental > Aquatic > Marine > Oceanic | place: Pacific Ocean | collected 2010-08-26 | reverse complement strand
TGATAAATTCCATATTATTTTTGTACAGCCATACCCTAAAACTAATCCTAATATAATATGAATTAAACCCATAAATGAATCAATTAAAACCATATTATTTAATAATGATATGATATGATATGATATGATATGATATCATACACTTTATTCAATTTTAATATTATATTTTTTTAATACATCATAAGTATTCATGATTACTCCAAAATAATTTATTTTAGTGTCTAAATTTGCTCCATTTTCTATTAATTTTTTTATTTTACCAATATAATTTTTTGGTTGTTTCCAACTAATTATCATAATTGGAGTTATATGAGAAACTACTTCATTATTACTATCTAATACATTACCAATTTGATTTGGATTAATAGATGATAATGATTCTATATTACTATTTATTAATATATCTAAATTATCTATTTTTTTTATTCTATAGTTATCCATCATATCTTCAAAATAATTAAATTTGAATCAATCAATTTTAATAATATTTCATTTAAAGAAAAAAAAATATAATATATAATGGATTATTGGGCGCCTAAAAATGGTAGTGTATTTATTTTTCCACATCTTGAATGGGATTTAGATCTAACTATTGAAAAACTTTATGAAATAGTAAATAATTTAAAAAACTCATTAAAAGATTTAGATATAACAATCTGGGATCAATCTACATATTCTTTTGAAGTAAATGGTAGTTGGAATGTTATATTCTCTATTAATAATAATAAAAAAAAATATATGTATATGTTATTTTTAGATAAAAATAAAATATATGGTTCTCCCTTCGTAAATAATGAATATAAAATTGTGTTAAAACATAGAAGCCTTTTAAGTGATTTAATTCTTTATCGGAAGATTGAAGATAAACTAATAGAAATCATAGGATCTCCTAACCATATATCGAAATTTTCAACAAAAAATTTAGCGAATAATTAGTATAATTAGTATAATAAGTATAATTAGTATAATAAGTATAATTAGTATAATTAGTATAATTAGTATAATAAGTATAATAAGTATAATAAGTATAATAATTATGAAAAAAAAAAATGCTCCTAGTGGGGCTCGAACCCACGATCTCCGCGTTATAAGCACGGCGCCTTAACCAACTGGGCCATAGGAGCTTTGGTTTCTATGATGACGGGAGAGGGGTTCGAACCCTCGCATCCGAAGATAACGCAGCTTGAATGCGTCGCCTTAGACCACTCGGCCATCCCGTCTAAAATGTCCGCCGACCTGGATTCGAACCAAGGACCTGGGGAATACTGTTAACCACTACAATCCCTCGCTCTACCAACTGAGCTACCGGCGGGTTTCAAATTGGGGATTTCCTTACTTTCCAGGATAAGTCAACTGTCTTTCCAGTAGTCCTTCGGTCTTTCCCGAATGTCATTAGATTATTTCGTTTCATGCTGTCCGGACACGTGGATGCAGAGGGTCTGGGTCCACGATACATCGAAAGGAAAGTCTCTAATAATAATTTAATATTGTTTTTGAAAGTTGTGCTGAACCCAATTTATAAAGCCTCGTAGGGGGCTCGAACCCCTGACCCTCAGATTAAAAGTCTGATGCTCTGCCTAACTGAGCTAACGAGGCGAGGTAAATATGTTTGTTTGCTGAGAACTCTTGGTTCTTAATATGCTACCATTACACCACAGGGCGAACCTATATTCATCCCTGCCGGGAATCGAACCCGGCCCTTTTGATTGTATGTCAAATGAAAGAAGAGTATTGCTGGAAAGTTCTCGAATGCTCCTAGTGGGGCTCGAACCCACGATCTCCGCGTTATAAGCACGGCGCCTTAACCAACTGGGCCATAGGAGCGAAAGTGTTTCAGATAAGTGGTTGGACATTGCTGTAAACTTATCTTGAGTTGACGGGAGAGGGGTTCGAACCCTCGCCTCCGAAGAGAGCGCAGCTTAAATGCGCCGCCTTAGACCACTCGGCCATCCCGTCTGTGTTTCTGGATCCATTGTTAAGTAAATGCAGGGCTTGAACCTACATCGTTAGATTAAAAGTCTAATGCCTTACCAATTAGGCAAATTTACAAGAATTGCTGTGAGGATCCAATTGTCATCTATGAGTGTTGATTTACAATCACATCTTAACTGTGAGGGATGAAATCAATTTTTTTTCTTATTTAATGAAATTAATGAAATTAATTAACTAATTAGATTTAATAATTAATTTTCTATGTATATTTGATTAATAATTTTAAAATTGATATTAATATTATTAACAATCATTACAAAAAATGAATAATTATTTAGTCTTTGATCTTGAAACAAATGGGATTGGAAAATTTAGACCACCTACGCAAACTGTTACACAGTTGGCATTTATTAAATTTGACAAAGATGGGAATAACTTAGATCAGTTCTCATCACTAGTCAAAGGTGCAACAGAAATCAATAATAGTATTCCTTCAGTTAAATTTACATTAGAAGAAATTGATAGTAAAGGTATTGATTTAAAAACAGTTCTTGAAAAGTTCTTAGATGCTATTGACCATAATACAATCCTTTATGCTCATAATGCTGATTTTGATACTTCTATTATTAAAAGAGATTCTCTTAAATATGGTCTTAAATTACCTGCAAATAAAATAGTTTGTACTATGAGAAGTTCTACTAATTTCTGTAAAATAAAAAACGACTATGGATATAAATGGCCATCTCTGAATGAATTAGCATCTATTTTAAATGTAGAACATCAAGAAGATAGTTTTCATGATGCCTTATATGATTGTAATATAACTAAAAAATGTGTTCTTAGAGGCTTACAGGAAGGAATATTTTAAAATAACCTAATATTTAGAATTTGTCTACTTAATCATTTACACATACTACATATAAATAAATGATTTAATATCTTAAAAAAATAAACACAAAATTGTAGAATTAAACTATTAGTTTATTCTTCGTGAATTTGTTTTGCTAAATTATATAATTTTTTACCTTTTTCTCCTTTATTAATTGCGACAAAACCAGTCAATCCTAGTTCATGTCTAGCACGAGAAATTGCCTGAGTCCAAGAACCTTTTTTTTTACTTTTTCCTCCTCCGACTTTAACTCTATATCCTCCATTCTGTTGATGAATACTTTTAGCCAATTTATATAATTCTTTTCCTTCGGAACCTTTATTAATTGCTACGAATCCCTTTAATCCTAATTGATTTCTTGCTTTAGATATCGCATTTGCCCACGAACTTGCTTTTCTACTTTTACCCATTTATAGTATATCACAATATTTTTTTTTTCCCTTAATTAAATGCTTTTTTTATAAAATATAAATATTTATTTATAGACGCCGCTTCGTTTTCTCTTTTAGAACCTAATGTCATGGCACATTCGGGAACTCCTAAGAAAAAGGTATACCAAGACCAATTAGTCTTATATTCCATTTTTTTCATTCCAATATAAACTAGTAATCCAATTATTGTTAACCCAACTATAGTATATGTCATTATCTCCTGTATTTTAGGACCATTACCTCGCATAAATTTATCTATTCCTGTTAGTGAACTCCCTTTATTTTTCTCTCTTTTTTTTTTTAGTTTAGATTCTACATGTTTATTAAATACCTCTATTACGGCAATAAGGAAAAGTAAAACTAAAGATGTAAACCATATCATATCATCCATTTTGGCACTAACTACAAACCATAAATACATAGCAACTGATATTAATAATACGCTACCAGGATTCATATCTTGAGTAACATCTTCATTCATAAATACAAAAAAGTATAATGAAATAAAGCCAACAACATGTTTCGCAAATTGATTGTTATCAAACAACCTTTGTACCTTACATCCTAATAATTCAGCAGTATAATTACCAAGTAAAATCAAATAAAAGAATAATATACCTTTTTGTAAGCTACGAAAATTTAAACTAGGTTTAGTTAAGTTATCAATCACTTCAGACGAATTCAAGATCCCTTGATTAGACTGATTGACTTGATTGACTTGATTGACTTGATTAGCTTGATTGACTTCATTAGCCTGATTAGGTTTATTTTGTAATTTATTAACTCTATCATTTAGGGTATTTACAACGGCATCTAATTCAATTACTTTAGCATTTAAGTCTATAGTATGAGTATTATTGGTTAATTCTTGCATATATTATTAACCAAGAAAAAAACTATTATAATTGATTCGAAATTCTATAATCAATTATTTGAGATACAGTTCGTGTTATATACATTACTCTATTAATAATATTTAACATATCAGTATTATTTTCTGGATTAAAATTTTTCCTACATAAAGGGCATGTAGAATGAGATACAAACCAATTATTCATACAACCATTATGGAATTCTTGATTACAACAAGGAAGTTTAATAATATAATCAAACCATTTAAATTTAGATAAACATATACTACAAGTATTAGAATTCCATCCCCACACACGGTATCTATCAAATTTATCATACATAGAGTTAGATAACGGCTCTACTATATTATTTTCTGTATTCATTTCACCCCCTATAGATATTATGCTTGGTAAGACGTTTCTTTCTAAAAAGTTTCCCATATCATCACTATTCATATTTAATACTATACTAGACTCTTGAGACTCAGACTCTTGAGACTCAGGCTCTTGAGATTCAGACTCTTGAGACTCAGGCTCTTGAGATTCAGACTCTTGAGATTCAGACTCTTGAGATTCAGACTCTTGAGACTCTTCAGATTCTTCATCGCCTAAATGAATATCTATGTAGTTATTTAATAAAGTTTCGTAATTATCATCATTTAAAATAGTCAATACGTCTATTAGAACATTCCTATTATTACTGTTAAACAAACTAAATATATTGTCTAAATCATTATTTCTATGTAAAGACATTATATTAATAAAATAAAAAAAATATAAAATTTAAAACCTTTCAAACTAATTTAATTAGCAGACCAAACGGCATCATCACACGGTACTAAGCGCTCTATCTAACATCCTATCTAAAACATCATATCCACCATACTGTAGTTCAGGAGAAGGCAGAGGTACTGGTTCAATTACTATTTTTTTCTCCACCAAGGTGGTACGACATAAAGGGCACAAATTATTATTGCTTATCCACTTTAGTAAACATGAAGTATGAAATTTATGTTTACATACTGTAATAGATAAATCATTATCTTCGGGGATTGACTCTAGACAAATTGCGCAATCGCACATATTATTATGGTACTATAAACTTTAAGTTACAATATTTTATTTTTAAAATCAAATTTAAATCAATTCCTCTTCAGAATATTCCCTTATTATATCTTTAGATGTTTGGTTTTCTGTGTCATTCACACTACCAAATTTAGTTGGCATTTTCTTAATCCAACTATCATAGATTTCCAAAACCCATTTAGGTGAATCTTCATATATCTTTCTACTTGGTAAGGTTATATTTAATTCCATATCGGGATTATATTTATGAATATCAGTTAGTGATACATGTTTTTCTTTTTCTCCATTGTCTAGACTAACCCTAATTACCCAATCATTACAAGTCGATGACCATCTAATACATTCTGACTTATTAATCTTTCCAGTTTTATCTATTTTACCACTACTCCTAGGTACTGAAACCTGTCCTTCTAAACTATTATTAAAAATTACACCATATTCCTCCCAAAACAGGAGATCTAACCATTTCAGCATATATGAACTCTCCGGATGATAAACTATATTACCAGCACAATGATGTGTATTCCTACACGCAATCCCTTTAATAATATGGAGTTTCATATCGTTCTCGTTATGGCGCATTCCGGTCAACTCGTCGACACCAATTAGTTTACTAGTAAAATTCATACTTCGCCATAAAACATCTTCCAACCTTTCTTTTATATTTTCCTTAGTTATATCTACACCAACCATTGGAGAAGTTATAACCGAAGATTTTACTATGTCTCCTTCTGTATTATATGTAATTTTTGCTATAGAACTATCTACTATATTCCCATCTGTTCTAGGAATATCCACCCTGAGGCATGTATCTCTGAGAGATGTAGGCATTATGATATGATAATTATCATTATGTTATTTTAAATCAATTTTATTAATATTTTAAAAAAAAAATCAGTATCTATTATCTATTATCTATTATCTATTATCTATTATCTACTCATCATCTACCGGCATGCCATGGAACTGGGCAAGGAGACCCTCCTTAGACCGTACCAGAACCTCATCGATTGGGCTCCACATGGGCTGGTCCACCATCTTCCGAAACCCCAGGTAGGGAGTCACCGAGGACGTCTTCATGGTAACTGCCTTACCGTCCACCACTACCTTCTTCTCCGTATCAGGCATGGCCTCACCGTAAAGGATGAACTTGAAGAGGGCTGGGTTCTTACTCTGGAGGTGAAGCACGCCTGGGCAGTTATCCTTGGTCTGGACCTCGTGTACCTCGGACTTGAGGTTCCACCAGACAATCAGAGGTACACGAGTACGACCCTTGCGAGCATAGGCCGCTACGATCTTATCATAGGTGGTCTCCCATCCCCGGCTACTAAGGTTGAGGGTGGAATTATTGAATTCGCCATCGGTGAAGACGACGAGAACCGGCTCCTCACCCTCAGGGACCTTATGATCGACCATGTGATCCAGTACCTTGTTCATAGCCTTCATCATATCGGTGCTGTACCCACGACTATTAGACGTGATCTTCCCATACGACTGACCTGCCGTAATACCTCGCACATCGAAGAGCATTGGCTCGGTGGCGAAGCTCATACACAGACCCTCCCAGGCATCATTGCTACACTGAGCCATGAAAGCCGCTAGACCGATTGCGACATCGTAAGGACGGTTAGGAGCCACACCATCCCACGTCATCGACCCGGAGCAGTCCGACATAGCCAGGAAGTTCCCCGACCGCATGGCCTTGAGGATACGTGCCTTGGCCTCGTCCATGCTGAACTTGCCCTGCTCGATATCCAGAACCATCTGATCCCGTGCCGCCTGGAGCTTGTCCTTGGTGTTAGCCTTCATCGACTCCCAGAGAGCGTTGTTGAGACCCGTCTCCGCTGTCGACTTGCTAGTGTGGGCCTTGTGCGCTAGCTCGTGAGGAAGGAGACCACATGCGTTAAGCTTGATAGCACCCTCTCCCTCGAAGAACTGTCGCAGACTCTGCCGAGCAGCCACCCGCCGAGCATCATGTGGAAACCGATTGCCCTTATCCTCCTCTGCTGACGTTGGCGCCTTCTTCCGAAGCTCATTCAGAAAGGCCTTGCCACAGATCTTCAGGCAACGCGCGAAGACACGCTCCCAGTTGATCTTGTCGTACTCTCCACGACACATCTTTACCTCGGGGATGTCGAGTGCACTACGAAGAGCTGCGTTGCGCTTACGCCACTGACCCTTAGCGCCGGATGGAACCTGGCGATCAACGGGGAATGGCGTCTGACCACCAGGAGACTTGACGTTCATCCCGCCACGAATCATGAATCCGAGATAGGGGTCAGCCTGGTATCGTGTCTCAACACCCGCCGCTGGGTATGGAGTTAGGATCCGGATCTTCTTGGCCCACGAGAGACCCTCGCTTCCAACCCACTTTCCAGCCAGACTGATGTTGAGTGTTGGTACCTTACGTCCCAGATGCGCCGACACCTTGTCCAGATAAGGGTACGCCGTACCGTCCTCGCCATCCTCCTTGACCATCACCTTGTCGAGGAACGCACGAAGCACCGCTACACGTGCGCTGGGGTCCGATGCCTTACTGGGATCGCCTCCAGAGAGAGACTCGAAGCCACGAACACCTTGACGGGTCCAGTGCCGAGCAACCTCCAGACAGGAGCAGTCCTTCAGGAACTTGTCGAGCGTACGAAGATCCCGAGTCCGAACCTCTAGCATAGTTGTCCGAATACGGATTGCTAGCTCGTAAAGTCCCTGGATCTTGGTTGCCTCCGCCCGAGAAGACGTCCGCACAGTAGAGCCGGGTGCCTGCTCCTTCCCAGGACTCTGTCGATCAGAGATCATCTTGAGAAGACGGTTGTAGTCCTGATAGCACCCATACAGTCCGAAAACATCGGCCGAGATCAGGTCCTTCGCTGTCTCTGGGAAATGGTCGAACATCCGCATAAACCACTCCAGACCGATAGCCTTCTCACCCTCGCCCTCATCACGATGACGCTTCACGTACACCGCTACAAAAGCGTCGCGAAGAGCGATAGGATCCTTGTTCCGGACAGCATAATCTATCATCTTGTCCATCCAACTCCGAGCATTTGTCAGCTCAGAGAGTGTCGGAGCGCTGTTCCCAGACCGAATAGAGTCGCTCATCCCCTGGACATGCGGATACCCAGTCTTCTCCTCCTTCAGAGCACCGTTCTCTCCATACACCCGATTCGCACAGCCCCGAAGGGAATCTGCCATAGAATTAACTCGAGTTGTGTTTGTGTTGGTTGCCATTGCTGTTTTGTTCTTCTTAATAAAATAGCCTTAAGTAGGTTTTCAATTTTTTATAAGAAAAAAATAATCTAAAGAGTAATCTATTACTACTTAGTCTTAACATCAACTTCAACGCCAGGAGTATTTAAGTCAGGTCTACTTGCTCCACATCCAGGTCTGCTTATGTCGGGTCTACCTACACTCTTTGTATTCATTCCCGAAAAACTATAAATAATCCCAACACTACTTGCTATAAGGTGATACCAAATATTCTCAACCACACTAGATACAATGAATCCTACCCAATTTAACCCACGACACCATGGACTACCCATTAATACGGTAGAGGTAAACCATCCAGATGGATCAAATAACGAAAGACCACATGTATTTCCGTACAATCTAATAACACTACCACCCCCAAATATACATGCCATCACAAAAATAGCATAAGTTAATATAGTCTTGTTCATGATTACCATAATTTATTAAATATCAAAATATATAAAAAAATCAATTTTAAATTATAATTCATAGACCCTATCTACGTATAACTTATGTTTTATATTAATTATAACTAAATGAAGTTAGACATTAAGTATTTTTGACTTTTATTCTCAGTATCTTATGAACATCCATAAAATTATAACCTAATTCAATTCCCGCTATCAAAAATACTAAAGACAATACATAACGCCCTGAAATAAAACCTAAAAATGAAATAAGCAGAAATAATAGAACTATTTTGGTAGTCTCATCCAAAAATTTACATTCTTCCTTATCAACAAATATTCCTTTATAAAATGATTCCTTCTCCTCTTTACCCCAAGTCTCTAATAATTTCTTATCACCGGATGGATGTATATCTAAAAAAGCTTTAGTAGCATCCTTTCCATACCATTCCTCTATTACTTCAGATCCCCCAGGATGTTGGTCAACAAAACTAGATACATCATAGACTTTACCTAATATTGCTATCCAACCATCACCCTTGTGTTTTAAAAGTTTTTTTATATTAAAATCCGACATATTAATATTTAAAATTTTAAAAAAAAACATATCAATTTTATATATTATATATTAAAATATTAAATAACACTATAGAAACATCAGACTTCGCTTCCGGCTGAAAACAATCCTCTTAGTCTTTTCATCCTCCTTCTCTTCTTCTTTTTCTTTACTTGCAGCAACAGTGGAGACGACAGATCCTGCGAGGGGTGGTCGTTCACAATCTCATTGATGGTCTTACGAATGCTAGCACGAGCCTCTCTAATTTCTGTTAACAAATCTCTAGGCCATGGCGCATTATCTATCTCCGAAGCAGAAAAATGATGTTCGGTAAATACTTTTTGTTCTACAGGCTTGACATAGGATGAGTCTAGTTTGAATCCTGGGGATTTTTTAGACCCACTAAGACCGAAATCTTTAGCCAAAAGGTAAAGAGATTCTTTTGCTTGGGCTAACGTCCTGTTCTGAAACTTTTGATCGTAATGTCTTCTGGCATATTCTAGTTCTTGGTTCAGTCGGGCTTGCTCTACCAAAAAGGCCCCGGACCTATTAGAAGATGTACTACCAATAAACTTTATAGGATGGGTGAACAATCCCCTCTCGTCCCGACGATCTTGAATGACCTGATTCACATTCTCTCCACCTTCTATTTTACGGATATCGTCTTCAATGCATCTTGTCATATGCGTTCTATCATCAAAACACTTAAGTAAGATTCCGCAAGTAATGTAGCGAAACAACATAGATTGAAAGTCTTCCATGTTAATTAGAGTGAGCGATAGATTTATACAAAAAAACTAACGATAGTTAATATCAATTTTTTTCTAAACCCCAGATACAATTCTATTTATAAAATAATTAAATAGTTCACTTTAATATTTTATGTTAATATATTATATGTTAGTAAATAAAAAAAATACATCTAAACGGTTATCTTATACATTTGTAAAAAGTTTTTATAAAAATAATAAAACAAAAAAAAAAGTACTTAAGTTTCCTTATTCATACGCACGATTCATAAAAAAAAATATAGAAAATGATCCTACATTTTTTAGAAATAAAAATAATAAAAAATCTGATTATTCAACAAAAAATTCTCTTTCAAATATTGTAAATAATTTAATAAGTGTTAATTTAAGATTTTTAAATTCAAAAATTTTTACAAGTTTATTTTTTAAAGATAAACATTATATTCCAGAAACGTGGAATAAAGATAAAAAATATAAGAAAAATATGTTATGGTATTGTAAACCAGATAGAGGATCACTAGGAAAAGGTATAATAGTCACAAAGCATCCTAAAAGATGTGATAATTCAAAATTTGTAATACAAAAAAGTGTTGATATGAATTATATTAATAATAGGAGATGGGATTTACGTATACATGTCATTCATAGAATCCATAACAATCATTTTGAAACTTGGGTGTATCATGACGGTATGTTGAGATTATCTCCTTCAACTAGTAGTGATTCAAACAAAAAAACATTTAGGGTTACAAATACGGATCTATATTCAAAATTAGATAATCCAGATAATTTAAATTTCTGTTTTAAAAAATATCCTCTATACGATATTTATTTTAAAAAAATAGAAAAAGTATTAATCGATATACATAATGAATTTAATAAATTGAAATTCATCCAAAAAAAAAAAAATCAATTTCAGTTATATGGATATGATTTCATATTTACTAGAGAAGATGAACCCAAACTTCTTGAAATTAATACTAGACCAGCATCATATAAGGATAATGGAAAATCTCATAGTACAAAATGTATGGAAATGATGAATAAAATGTATTCTGATATTTTTAATAATTTCATTAAAAGTCCATTATTAGACAACAATGATTTAGATACAAATTTCATTAATGAATCAAAAACTAAAATACAATATTCAGAAGATATAGAACCTAACCTCAAATGGGAATCTATTTGGAGAACTCTTTAGTCAATATAATCTTTACACCTTTGAACATTTAAACCCCGACCTAATCCAGATATTTTAGGGTGTCTTTTTCTTGTTGATGGCCAATTAGAATATAATTTAATATAATTTAATATAATTTAATATAATTTAATATAATTTAATATAATTTAATATAATTTAATATAATTTAATATAATTTAATATAATTTAATATATTTT
>Ga0209634_1003010_pt1 | contig 11558 bp, 13 predicted proteins | sample LinPmetageLP40_FD_184043 | JGI IMG/M metagenome (GOLD analysis project Ga0209634, IMG submission 184043) | Marine viral communities from the Pacific Ocean - LP-40 (SPAdes) (version 2) | ecosystem: Environmental > Aquatic > Marine > Oceanic | place: Pacific Ocean | collected 2010-08-26 | reverse complement strand
ACCAATTAATCCCGCAACTAATAAAATACAGTATCTGTATGATATGGGAGAATTATTTGTGTGCAAAATTAATTTTTATTATCCAATAGAAATGTGGACTTTTGCAATACCTACAAAAAGTAAACAGGGCAAAATAGGATGGAAATATGCATAGTGCATCAGCAGAGATAGTAGACTCAATCACCAAATGGATGGAAACATTTGTAGAAGTTCCTCATCCATCTTTTGGCAACATGCCTCCCTGTCCATACGCAAGACAGTTTAGAATGCAGAACAAAATAAAAATTATTGAATCATATGATGCTGTATGGGATTGTGCGTTTCGCACTGCGGCAACTTGGACTGATGAACACGAAGCAATAGTGATTGCATCAGATAAAACGTATATTTCACACTCACTGCTATCTGACAAAGTACGTGGACTCAACAGAAGATTTAGACATCAAGATCTAGTGATGCTTGAAGATCATCCGGAGGACAAAGAATACATTGATAGTGTGTGCATGAACCATGGATCGCTAGTGTTAATTGTGATTCAACGATTGGCACAACTCAACCGTTTTTCCAAAGGTTTAAGAAACACCAAATACTTCCATAATTGGTCCAAAGAAAATTTAGCAGACGTGGTTGATTGGCGTTTTGAAGATTAACCTTTTTACTCGTTGTTGGGTTTGTGCAATCCATAGATAGATCTGTACACACTGTCTAGGTCTGCTAGATCTTCCACGAAACAATCTGCTTTAATGTGCATTGTAAATTCGCCTGTGTCTTTGCTCCACTCTTTGCCTGTCCACCACTCGAATCCAGGCAAGTTTGTTTTCCATCTGCAGGAGTTGTCGTAGCCTCCTCCTAGATAGTACCATTTGTAATTTTTTTCGTGTGCTTGATGTATTTCATGATACAGACTGAATTTGCCAAGATGTAAATTAGGTTGAGCATAGTCCCATGCAAATTGCCAATTGTCTATGCTCTTGCCATACTTGCTCCATATGGACCATGCACACAATCGATCTTCATAGTAGTAACACCATACAACTTCCGAATCTTTGAGTGTGTAAGAGTTGAAAGGGAAACGCGAAACAAAATCGTTGTGTACCAAATACTGATCATAGATGGGCTCTAATAGATCCACATGTTTCTGTGCAAACGAGCCTTTCCATTTTTCCACAGTGACCCCTTTGCGTTGTTTGAATCTGGGTGCATGTTTAACGTATTCTGCAATGTTGATTCGAGTTGATCTCATCTGTTGCCACTTGTCATCCAAATCAATAAATCCTTGTGCCAGTGCTAATTCTTCTTCTTCAGGTTCTACTTCTGCATATACTTTTGTCAGTTGGATATCATATTTGTCTAGTCTACCAAATGGATGTTCATACCAAATTTTCATTCAATTTCTCTGCTTTCAAAATCTTTAACTGCTAATATAATATGACAGGCACACACAACAGTCAACCAACAATATTTACAGGCAATATAGCATCTCCGAACATAGGGAAATACTCCATGAAGAATGGCGGCGAATCCCTTGATGTAAAATTTCCAATGATGAGGCACTGCAAAGAAAAAGATGCAACCTCAACTTGCTGTGGTATTATTTTATCAAGAACACAGTAGGTCGCGTTGTTTAGAATTGAGCGAACGGGTACAGCACAACCGCCCGACTACGGTAGCGAGATAGAGTGACTGCGATACAAACATGATGTATCAAAGTTTATGATTCTGCTTAACAGCAGAATTATGACTGCTTCATCAACATGATGACGGAAACTTTACTCCGTAAAGGAAATGCTTGAGTGTAAGCGAAAAGCGATTGACGCAGTCAATCATTAACTGTTTGCATTGTCGTACTTCTGTACATGTTCTTGCAGTTCTAGATCAACTCTGGTTACACTGGTGTGTTTGTCTAAAAACTCATACAGTATCTCTGCACACTCTTTGGGCGAATGATTCATCAACATTACTTTTAGTATGAGATTAATTCTGGAACGTTTTTCCTCTGGAGCAAGGACTGAGTGTTTGGATCGACTAACTTCCATTGTATTATTAATGCTCTTTTAGTTATGAATTAAAGTGTCACTTTATGCTCTAGATGAGCGGCATTTTTGCTTTCTTACTGTTTTCAAAATTTTCTTTGATTATTTCAGCAATGATACCTCTGTCTTCAGGTGAAAGCATAAAAGCCTCACGTGCTGTGAGTCCACCACGCATGTACCATGTCATACGATACAGTTCGTGTTTCAGTTGTTTGCATTGCTTTTCTAGGTCTTTAAAATATGTGCCTAACTCAGAGTTGTCGAGCGAAAGGATTTTGATGCGAAAAAATTAGAATTATCCATTGTGATGTTGTTGGTATAGGTTGCAGGAGCACCGCGTGACTGCATTTCGGGTGTGGTTGCCACTGTTACTGGCGGCATGTTGCCCACAGTTTGCAGAGTATCCAACGCCGTTTTGATTTCATTGGCAGTGTGAGTGTCTATGTTTTCTATAAATTTGCTGATCTCAAATCTATCAATCACTGTCTCTTCTGGTGTCATGATGCTGACAATGGCAGATGCCAAACGCTCCACTGTGCTGGCAGACAGTTTTAAAAATACTTTTTGAAATTCTTCGATCTTTTTGGATTCAGTCATGTCTGACCCCGTGATGTTTTTGACCATTCTTTGTTCTTCATACACTTGCATTTGTACCGCAGTGTTTTCTTTGTAGGTCCATGGTCGCACAGTCACAGTCAAACCATTTTTGGTACTGATAGTGTCTACAATGTTTGGATTTCTTAAACGCTCCATGGTTTCATTCAAATTCACCTGTACAGAGTTTGGTTCGTTTGCTCCAGGCACTGTGGTCATTACTTCCATGGTTTCACCATAGGTGGCAATACGTATGCCCAACAGCACTGCGTCCACATCCACTGCTGGCATCAGCCATGCATTCTTGATGCCTGGCACACAACTCTGAATCACATCCACAGTGGCCTGACCATTCATCAGTGCGTCTGGTTGTTTGATTGCAATTTCATCCTTGGCAGTCATTGGCATGACTGGCAACTCTGTGTTGGCAGAAAATTCAATTGATCCTGGTGCCCACCATTTGCCTTGAGAAGGCAGTGAAATGTGCAATTGTGGTTGTCTGTAATAGTTCTCTAGTGATTTTACCATGCTATAAATACTTAATAGTACAATTATTTATATACGCATAAAATGGCATTAGAATTAGACATAGAAGGCATAGGAAAAGTAAGAATACCCAGAGAAGCCTCATGGGCCACAGAAGATACACAACTCAGAATTGAAAAATTATTGGGTGGCACACGTGATCCAGTCAAAGATGCCATAGACGCTGATGGCAAAAAACCAGGATCTTTTGGATCAGGTCTAAAAAAGAGTGCAAAAGAGTTTTTAAAGAGTTCAGACGCACAGAAAGAGTTTGCTTACAGAATCCAGTCTGCAGGCAGTGGCACTGTTGATTTTACAAAAAATTTACTGCAGGGAGAAAGAGGGTTTGCCAGTTTAAATCCTATCATAGGTACAATCTCCGGTGCGTTTGCAGATCTAGTGTCTACTATTCCTGTTGTTGGCGGTGCATTGGGAGGTGCCATTGGTACAATTTCCAAAGTGCGTCAAGAATTAAATGTGTTTTTAGACGGATTCCTTGATAAATTTGACACACTGGCACAGTCTGGTTTGCAAGGATCCAAGAGTCTTATTGATCTGCAGATTGCGGCACGAGACGGCAGAATTAGTTTGGACACTCTCATAGGTGCAACCACCCAAGCATCAGCAGGGTTGATTGCTTTGGAAGGCAACTTCACAAGAGGTGTGGAGAAATTTATAAAAACACAGACAGCATTGGCAGCAATGGAGGGCAACATGCTGGAGAAACTGGGATTGAATGTGGACGATCAAGCCGCTTTTATTTCTGAGTTTATTCAGAACAACAGAAACAACGCCATGTTGAACAACATGAGTCAAGGCGAACTGAATAAAACTGTGTTTGACACTGCTAAAAACATGCGAATACTGGCAGAGTTCACTGGTTCTGATATTCAGTCACAGAGAGAAGCGGCCATAGCCAATGCCTCAGACATGGCATACCAGGCCAGACTGTTAGAACTGAGCAATGCAGGCAGAGAAGATGAAGTCGTTAGAATACAAAATTTTGTAAATGCTATTACAGATGCAGATCCATCAGGCGTGATCACACAAAGATTCAAAGAAGAGTTTTCTACATTTGGCGGCGTGGTATCAGAACAGAGTGGTGTGCTGGATGCAATTTTGTCTAAATCAGGAGTGAATGTGGATTCATTGGCATCTCAAGTGCAGAACGGCACAATAGACACAGTTGATGCAGTCGCTAAGATATTAAGTTCAGCAGAGCAGGCACTGAGCACTGACACCACCTTTGCGGCGCAACTGTCCATGATTGATGGCGGAGCCAACACACTCAGCACTGTGGCACAAGGATTGATTCAGGCATTGGGCAGATTCACAGATGGTGATGTGGAAACGGCTGCCGCAGAAGCCAAAAACAATGTGGAAAACATCAACGCCAAATTTTCAGATTTTAGTAAAGGTTTAGTAGAGGGCAGGAAAGGAATCCAAACTGCTCTTGCTACTCTAGAACAGGCATTGTTGGAATCGAGTGAAGGTTTGATCCAGATGTCTTTACGGTCAAACATTGCCATGGCAGACGGATTAACGGACATCATTGAAGGTGCTCAATTAGGAGACGTGGACCTGATCGCTCAAGGAATGGTCACTGTCATAGGTGAAGGCGTTGTGCCCGGACTGGGCGAAAAATTAAAGGAAAATTTAAAAGATATTGGAAACATCTTCAAATTGCTAACTGGCACTGTGGGATTAGCGGAAGGCGGCACCATGGCCGCAAACTCATTGGCTGTTGTGGGTGAAGAAGGTCCAGAACTCATAGGCACAGATAGAATTGCTCAAGTATTGAGTAATCCAGACACAAGAAAAATAGTAGAAGAATTTGGAGCCATGGCAGGATACATAGATGATCCTTTTGTTAAGGAAACAAGAAGTTATCACCCTGCAACTTCTATAGTTTATAGTAATCAAATTGATATGTCAGATGATCTGCTAAACAAACTGGGAGGCATGGATATTAATACTGTGGTTCAGGCATACGAAGCCATGAACAACGCAGGCGCAGGATCCAAAAAAGGAGCCAAGAGTACAGATTTGAGAGATCAACAAATTGATCTTACTAAAGAAATAGACGACATACATTTTGGTGATGATGACATGAAAAATGAAGTCAAAGGACTAAGAAAAGATCTCAAAAACATGATGGGCAAGGTGTTATCTGGTAATGGGTACTTTTAACACTTGCAATAAAGAAAAAAGATACATATAATAAAGTCATGAGTTGGAAAAAATATTTTAATTTGGTTACACCCGATGGTTCACTGTCCCCAGTGTCCGGATCAAACACAGCGTCAAACCCAATGAGTGCTGTGGGCAAAAGAAACTACACATCCTATCTGCCAGAAGTTTACACAGGGCATTCCAACAGAATGGAACGCTACTTCCAGTATGATCAAATGGATCAAGATTCAGAAGTTAATGCCGCACTGGACATCATTGCAGAATTTTGCACACAGAGAAACAAAAAATCTGAAACTCCTTTTGACATTCACTTCCATGATTCTCCAACAGAATCAGAAGCAATGATTTTGAAAGATGCTCTGCAACAGTTTACAGCATTGAATGATTTCAACAGAAGAATTTTTAGACTGTTTCGTAACACATTAAAGTATGGAGACTCCTTTTTTATTAGAGATCCAGAAACACAAGAATTAATTCACATACACGCAAGTAAATGTGACAAGATCATTGTGAACGAATCCAAAGGCAAAACGCCTGAACAGTATGTGTTCAGAGATTTGAATCTGAATTTAGAATCACTGTCGGGCACACAGGTCACTGCCAATGTGACATACTCATCACCAGGCTCGTCAGCAATATCTGATCAAGGATATGGCTCCAACAAAGGCGGCAACTACTCAGGACCAGGATCATATGGATCAGGTTCAGCAGGAAGATTTGAAACCACAGTGAATCAATCTGCTGTGGATGCCAATCATGTTGCACATATTTCACTGTCAGAAGGATTGGACACCAACTTTCCGTTTGGCACATCCATATTAGAAACTGTTTTTAAAACTTTCAAACAAAAAGAATTACTAGAAGACGCAATCATCATTTACAGAGTACACAGAGCACCTGAAAGAAGAGTGTTCTACATTGATGTGGGCAACATGCCATCACACATGGCGATGGGATTTGTTGAAAGAGTCAAAAATGAAATTCACCAAAGACGTATTCCTTCCATATCAGGTGGATCCAATTCAATTGATGCTTCTTACAATCCACTGTCCATAAACGAAGACTATTTCTTCCCTACCACAGCAGAAGGCAGAGGTTCAAAAGTTGAAACATTGCCAGGTGGTACAAATCTAGGAGAGATTGATGATTTAAGATACTTCACAAACAAACTGTACAGAGCATTGAGGATTCCTTCTTCATATTTGCCAACTGGTCCAGATGATGGAGCAAATCCACAATATTCAGATGGCAGAGTGGGCACTGCGTACATCCAAGAATTAAGATTCAACAAGTACTGTGAAAGATTGCAGGACATTGTGGTACCACCAATCAACGTAGAGTTCAAACTGTTCCTGAAAAACAGAGGCATCAACATTGATACTTCACTGTTTGACATTAAATTTACAACTCCACAGAATTTTGCCGCATACAGACAGATAGAACTAGACAATCAACGTGTACAAGCATTTTCACAGATAGAACAAACTCCATATCTGAGCAAAAGATTTGCTCTCAAGCGTTTCTTGGGTCTGTCTGAAGAAGAAATTGCACAGAATCAAATTATGTGGTCAGAAGAAAAAGGCGAATCCAGAGACGAAGCACTTAAAGGACAAGATCTGCGTAATGTCGGTGTATCAGCAGGCGGCATAGCAGGAGACATTTCAGGAGAAATCGAGCCAACACTCGATGAACCAACAGGAGACGACACAGACACAGCCGATGATATTGTTGATTCTGGTGATGAAGGTGGCGAAGAAGCGTAAATAACAATATGCAACTGTTTGAATTTTTTAATGCTATTGATGATGACAGATATAACTCTTTCAAAGATCAAACTCGCTATGAGATGGATGAAGACACAAGAAAATCCAGACTTACTTTGGAGATGATCAACAACTTAAGAATGCACATGCAGGCAAGACGCAAAGAAAAACAGTCTGCACTTGAACTATATCAAAAAATGTATGGCGGATCAATTGCTGATGCAGCCGAACCAACTCTTTAATAACTATTTTCTGTAGATGAGTAGAAGAATACACTTCCGAATTGCGGCTTACAAAGCATATTTGGCTGGCAAGACTAAATTTAATGCCTTGAACAAACAAGATGTGTCTGTGGATGCTTATTTGGACAATGCCATGAAAGCAAAAGCCAAAGAGAATCTAGAAACGCTGTCGGCACAGGCCAACAAAGTAGCAGAAAAAAAAGTACTAAATCCTATACTGAAGGAGCCTCTGCCTCCCAAAGACACAGCATATAGACCCAAAGGCGAACCCTGTTTTATCATTGCAAACGGTGAATCACGCAAAAATTTCGATCTAAACAAACTGAAAGGCAACGGATATATCATAGGCATGAATGTTTTGCCTATTGTAGAAGATTTTTGGCCAGATGCCTTGGTAGCAGTGGATATTCCCACAGTGAAATACATTGCAGAACGTGATGTGCCCAACAAATTAGAGATGTGGACCTATCCACGTGGTGGCATCAAAGACACACGCATCAAAAGAATTGAGCGTGATTGGGGATGGTCATCAGGACCAACCTCCTGCAGAATAGCATTAGACTACAAAAAGTTTCAAACACTGTACATTTTGGGCATGGATTTCTTCGGAGTAACACCAGATGGCAAAATTGCGGATGACAAAGGTCGTAGACTTAATAACATGTACAAAGGCATGGACAGATATCGCAAACCCAACTCAAGTTTCACCTATTACGGCAATTGGCTGAATCAAATGATCACTAACACCACCAAGAATCCTGGTGTAAACTTCTATCATGTGGTATTAGATGGGCAAAATTCACCCACCAAACTAGCCAAAATACCCAATTGGATTGACATAACCTATGATCAATTCGAAGAACACCTAGCCAAAATGGCCAAAAAGACCCCTTAAAAGGTTGAACCTTTTTCCTTTTGTTAAATATTCACTACAAAGGAGACGATTATCATGTCAAAATTTGAGAAATTACTAGATCTTCTAGTAAACGAAAACAAAGACGAAGCAGAAAAAGTCTTTCACGAGATTGTTGTTGAGAAATCAAGACAGATCTATGAAGGCATTCTTGCTGAAGAAGAGGCAGAAACTACTGAAGAATCATCTGACAAAGTTGAAGGTGATGAAGTTGACGAAGCCGCACACGATGACAAAATGAAAAAAGACAAAAAGTCTAAAGAAAAGATGAAAGAAGCAGACGATTCAGAAGATGATGACGAAGAAACAACAGAATCAGAAGAGCCTGCAGAAGCAACTGACGAAACTATCGAAGAAATCGGTGGTGATCAGACTGATGATCTTTTAAGCGACATTGAAGCAGAAGGCGATGGCATGGACATGGACGATGAAGATGGCATGGATCATGACGGTGACTTTGATGACGATGGCGACCAAGATGGCGAAACAGAAAAAGCATTTGAACCATTAGAAAAAGAACTTGATGCCCTTAAAGCAGAGTTTGCAAAAATGATGGATGCTGATGATGACCAGCCAGAAGAGCCAAAAGACGAAGCAGTTGACGAGCCAGTGGCTTTTGAATCAGCAGACAAAATTGTCAAAGAGTATGCAGAAATGGTAAAAAGTGGCCATGGTGCAGAAAAAATGGGCAACGAAACTACTGCTGACAACAAAAAAGGTCCAGTGGCTTCAAAAAATAGACCAATTAACAATGCTAAAGCCACTGATTTTTCAGCAGGCGGTGACCAAAGTGGCGGCGTAGGTAAAGCACTTACAGGCGACACAGCAAAAGCGATGGGTGATACCTTTGCTAATGCCGGCGGTCAAAAGAATGTTAAAGGCACAAAAGCACCTGCGGCAATGACAACAGACACTAATAAGTCTGCGTCACCTGTTGCATCTAAGTAAGGAAACATAGGATATGCAAGTACTAAGTGAACATCTTACATTTGATCAAGCACAAGTAGTGGTTGAATCAAATAACGAAGGTAAGGACTTATACATGAAAGGTATTTGTATTCAAGGCAATGTCAAGAACGCAAACCAAAGAGTGTATCCAACTTTCGAGATCAACAGAGCAGTGCAAAAAATATCCGACACAATCGCTGGGGGCCAAAGTGTCCTCGGCGAAGTTGACCATCCTGAAGATTTAAAAATAAATCTTGACAGAGTGTCACACATGTTAACAAGCATGTACATGGAAGGCAACAACGGATATGGCAAATTAAAAATATTACCTACACCGATGGGTAAGCTTGTAGAAACAATGCTACAATCAGGCGTAAAACTAGGCGTATCAAGCAGAGGCTCAGGAAACGTAGACGAAGGAAGCGGTAATGTGTCAGAATTTGACATTATTACTGTGGATGTTGTTGCACAACCGTCGGCTCCAAATGCATACCCAACACCAATATATGAAGGCCTACTCAATATGAGAGGCGGTCATCAACTATTGGGCGTTGCAAAAGCAGTGAAGCACGATGTGAAGGCGCAAAAGCATCTAAAAGAAGGAGTGGTCCAATTAATAAGGGACCTAAAACTAAAATAAGGAGACAAACATGCTAGACGTAATCAAACAACTCCTTGACAAAGACCTGGTAAACCAAGAAACTCGCGTATCTATTGAAGAAGCGTGGGAATCCAAGTTATCAGAAGTCAAAGAAACAGCCAAGGCTGAGGTCAGAGAAGAGTTTGCAAAACGATACGAACATGATAAGTCTGTTATGGTAGAAGCAATGGACCGCATGGTAAACGAAGCACTTTCGAAAGAGATTGCTGAGTTTGTTGAAGACAGAAAACAACTTGCGGCACAAAGAGTAATGTACAAAAGAGGCGTTAAACCACACATGGAAATGCTTCAGAAGTTCATTACCAAGCAACTTGCCAACGAGATGACAGAGTTACACAAAGATAGAAATGGAGCGGCAGAACAAATTAAGACACTTGAAGCATTTGTAACAAAAACACTTGCAAAAGAACTTAACGAATTTGAAAGCGACAAGAAATCTGTAGTGGAAACTCGTGTGAAACTGGTCAAAGAAGCAAAAGAAAAATTTGCTGAGATTAGAAACGCATTCATCAAGAAGGCAAGCAAAATTGTTGAGACAGTCGTTAGTGAAAATATCACTAAAGAGATGACTCAGTTCAAAGAGGACATTAAAGTTGCTCGTGAAAACAATTTTGGAAGAAAGATATTCGAAGCATACACTTCAGAATATTTGACTTCATACCTACACGAGACTTCAGAAATTCGTAAGTTACAAGGCAAACTTGACGAAGCAGAGAGCAAAATACATAAGAATGAGAAACTTCTTGAGTCTGAAAAGATTGCAAAATCTAAAATTGAAAACAGACACAGAAGAGACAAAGTTCTTAATGAAATGCTATCACCTCTATCAGGCGACAAAAAAGATGTAATGTCAAATCTGTTAGAAACAGTACAGACAGACAACTTGAAAACTGCTTTCAACAAGTATCTTCCACACGTAATGAAAGATGCCAAGAAGGCTTCGATTATATCAGAATCAAGATCAGAAACAACAGGCGATAAAAAGGCAAAACCACAGGCAACAAACACAGACGCGGAGATCATCGATGTCCGTAAATTAGCAGGTATTAATTAAGGAGAAATGAAAAAATGACATCCCAATTGCTAGAACACAAATGGCAAGAGACCAAACAAGCACTTATGGAAGGTGTAACTGGTACTAAGGCCAAATCATTGGATGTGGTCCTTGAAAACACACGCAAATACCTGTCAGAGGCTGCTACAAGCGGAGCCACACAAAGTGGTAACGTTGCTACTCTGAACAGAGTTATTTTGCCTGTGATAAGAAGGGTCATGCCTACAGTGATCGCTAACGAACTTATTGGTGTACAACCAATGACAGGTCCCGTTGGTCAGATTCACACACTGAGAGTAAGATATGCAGACACAACAGTCAACGGTGCAACAAACATCGCGGCTGGTGACGAAGCATTATCACCTTTCAAGATCGCCGCAAGTTACTCAGGTAACGATAGCGATCCTGCAAAGGGATCAGCAACAGCAACACTAGAAGGAGCTGCAGGTAAGAAATTAAACGTGCAAATCTTAAAGCAAGTTGTTGAAGCAAAATCAAGAAAACTATCAGCAAGATGGACTTTTGAAGCGGCTCAAGACGCTCAAGCACAACAAGGAATCGACATTGAAGCAGAAATTATGGCGGCATTAGCCCAAGAAATTACTGCTGAAATCGACCAAGAAATCTTAACA
>Ga0209634_1003008_pt1 | contig 11567 bp, 13 predicted proteins | sample LinPmetageLP40_FD_184043 | JGI IMG/M metagenome (GOLD analysis project Ga0209634, IMG submission 184043) | Marine viral communities from the Pacific Ocean - LP-40 (SPAdes) (version 2) | ecosystem: Environmental > Aquatic > Marine > Oceanic | place: Pacific Ocean | collected 2010-08-26 | reverse complement strand
ATAATAAGCCTTATGCGGGTTGTTATGTTAATGCGGTTCTTGAGTTGTGGTATCAAGATAATAGTTACGGTAAACGTGTTAACTGTAACTTGTTAGGTGTTCAATTTAGTAAAGACGGTGACAGTTTCGGCGCTGGCGATACTGATGTAACAGATGATTTTGATGATGAAGACGAAATGTTAGGTTAATAATAACGATAACAATATTTTATAGGCGCTTTTTTAGCGCCTTTTTTTATAGGTGTTAATTATGAAAAAGGTTGTTTTTGATATTGAGACGTATGTTAATTATACGTTATTTAGCTTTTCAGATTTAGACGGTACTAAGTTTGTTGAATTAGAAATGTATAAAGGAAAAGAGTTAGACCGAGCAAAACTTGCGAAGGTTTTAAAGTCCTACACTATTATTACATTTAACGGTGATAACTTTGATTTACCGTTAACTTTTGCGGCAATAGCTGGCGCTAGTTGTGAGCGTATAAAGTATATTTGTGATTCAATCATAAGAACGGGTGAGCCAGGTTGGAAAACTTACCAACGGTTTAACATTAAACAATTTGATATTGACCATATCGACATAAAAGAGCCGTCACCTGGCGTTGCTGTATCGTTAAAACTTTATGGTGGCAGACTTAAAGCGCCAAAACTTCAAGATTTACCTATTGAGCCAAACGCTAAAATAAGCCCCGAACAACGCGAGCCTTTGCGCTTGTATTGTCGCAATGATTTAGCAACCACAGCGAGGTTATATAGAGCCGTAGAGAATGAAATTGATTTGCGACGGGTAATGACTGAGCAATATAAAGTTGATTTACGCTCTAAATCTGGCGCACAAGTAGCCAAGGCCGTTATTGGTCATCAACTTAAATCTGTTGGCGTTAGTCCAAAGGTCAGAAAGGTAAGCGCAGGTACTAGTTATAAATATAAAATGCCTGAGTTTATACGCTTTGAATGCGAGCAATTAAACGATTTAAAAGAGCTAGTTAAAAAAGCTAATTTTGTTGTAAATGATAAAGGCTCTGTATTAATACCTGATGAACTAAAAAAGGTTATTAACTTTGACGGTGCAAAATATAAAATAGGTATTGGCGGCTTACATTCACAAGAAAAAAAACAAGCGGTTGTTTGCGGTAAAAATCAAATATTCGGCGAGTTTGATTATGCCAGTATGTATCCGTTTATTATTCTTAATCAAGACCTTTACCCTAAGCATTTAGGTACTAGGTTTTTAACAATGTATAAAGATATTGTTGAGCGTAGAATCAAAGCTAAAAAAAGCGGTGACAAAGCAACTGCTAACAGTTTAAAGCTTGTTATCAATTCAAGTTTTGGTTTGTTTGGTAATCGTTATTCGTTTTTATATTCCCCTGATTTACTCATCCAAACAACTATAACAGGTCAGCTTTGTTTACTAATGCTTATTGAAAAGGTTGTCGCTGCTGGCGGTAAAGTGGTGAGCGCTAACACTGACGGGATTAATATTATATGTAGTAAAGATAAATTTAATGAGATAAAAGCTCAGCTTGATAACTCTGATTTAGAGACGGGAATGGAGCTAGAATTCACGCCTTATCAAGCCACCTATAACGAATCAGTTAATAGTTATATTGCGGTCATGCCTGACGGGAAAGTAAAAACAAAAGGCAACTACGCTTTACCTGGCCTAATGAAAAACCCTGTGAATGTAGTTTGTATTGAAGCTGTCATTGAGCATTTAACAACAGGTAAGCCCGTTGTTGATAGTATTGAAGGCTGTAAAGACATAACTAAGTTTTTAGCTGTTCGTACTGTAAATGGCGGCGCTGTTTGGCGTGAACAATACCTCGGTAAAGTTGTTAGGTTCTACCACTCATTAGATGGTCACACTATCAACTATAAAAAGAACGGCAATAAAGTCCCTAATTCTGATGGATGCGCCCCTCTAATGGATTTGCCTAACACTTTACCTAATGATTTAGATTTAAACTGGTATACAAATGAGGCTATTAAAATGCTAGGTCTAGTGGGAGTGAGTCATGCGTGAATCAGTAATTGAAAAAAAGGTAAGTGATTATGCAAAGCTTTTGGGCTGGTTATCTTATAAGTTTACTTCACCACAAAATAGAGGCGTATGCGATAGAATTTATTTTCGTGAAGGCGTAACACTGTTAATTGAGTTTAAACAGTTAGGTAAAAAACCAACAAAGTTACAACAATCCCACATTAAAAAACTTAAAGACCAGCTCATTAACGTTTATGTAGTGGATTCAATAGAACAAGGCAAGGATATTTTTAATGCGTACTAGAGACAATTTACATCATTATCAAGATAAAGCCGTTGATTTTATCTTGGCAAAAAAGAAAGTGGCTCTACTACTGGATATGGGCCTTGGTAAAACGATTAGCTCATTAACCGCCATAAGTGATTTAGTTGATTCACTGAGCGTTAACAAGGTTCTTGTTGTAGCCCCGTTACGTGTTGCCAATACGGTATGGCATAAAGAAGCCGAGAATTGGGAGCATACAAAACATTTAAAAGTTAATATTTGCACTGGTAGCGAGAAAAACAGACTATCTAAATTATTAACCCCAGGTGATGTTTACGTTATTAATCGAGAAAATATTGAGTGGTTAGTTAATTTTTACGGTAAAAAGTGGCCTTTCGACTGCGTTATCATTGACGAATCAAGTTCATTTAAAAGCCCATCTTCGCGTAGGTTTAAAGCACTGCGTAAAACCATTAGTTTAACTGAGTATTGTGTATTGCTAACGGGTACACCGTCCCCCAACGGCCTTTTAGATTTATGGTCACAATATTATTTACTTGATAGTGGTGAGCGTTTGGGTCGTAACATGACAGCTTATAAAAACCGTTTCTTTGAAGCCGACTTTATGGGATATAAATTTACGCCACGTAAGAACGCGAGTAATAATATTTACGAATTAGTAAACGATATTACTTTGAGCATGCAAGCTGAGGATTATTTAGAGCTACCACAACGTATAGACAGTGTTGTTAATGTTGCTTTACCTACCAAACAATTAAAGATTTATAAAGAGCTAGAAAAAGAATTTATTATTGAGCTTGAATGTGAAAGTGAGATTGAAGCGGTCAGTGCTGCGACATTAGCAAACAAGTTATTACAGTTTAGCAATGGCGCTATTTATACTGATGATGTCGGCAACTGGTCAGAAATACACAGCGCTAAATTAGACGCACTAGCTGAGATTGCAGACGATAACAGCGGCGAAAATATCCTTGTCGCTTATAACTACAAAACAGACCTTGAGCGATTAAAGAAAAAGTTCCCTAATGCGGTTGTAATGGATAAAAAAGGTGAAGCGGTTGCCCGTTGGAATAACGGCGAGATAAAAATGCTATTAGCTCACCCAGCGAGCGCCGGTCATGGCCTTAACTTGCAAAAAGGCGGCTCATTAATAGTATGGTTTGGCCTTACATGGTCATTAGAATGCTACCAACAATTTAACGCTAGACTACATAGACAAGGACAAACGAAACCTTGTCGCGTTGTTCACATTGTAGCGAGCGAATGTATTGATGAAAAAGTGTTAACCGTCCTATCTGATAAAGACGCTGTACAGGATAATTTATTAAAAGCCTTAAAATAATGTTAAGTATTACTTTACATTGTAATATCGGCTTGCTAAAGTTAGGTCAACTTAACGCAAAGGATTAAAACAAATGAAAAACTATTATAAAGAAAAAATGGAATTCCATTTTAAAGAGTATCAGCTCTCAGTTGATAGCAACAAAGAAAAAGCCAGCGCTTACCACATGCGCGAGTATTTAAACTATAAAGAAATGTTTGACAACAAGGAGTCGCAATCATGAATCCACACATATTAATGATAATTGACCATCAACTAAACCCTGAAAAGTATACACAGGAACAGTTAGACAAAAACGCTAGTGCTGCTTATGCTGCTAATGCTGCTGCTGCTAAGGCTGCTTATGCCGCTAAAGATACTGCTTCTTGGTCTACTGCTGCTGTTCATGCTGCTGCTACTTGGTCTACTGCTGCTGTTCATGCTGCTTCTGCTTTTGCTACCGCCTACTGGCTTAACGAACACTTCAATATTACAGGTGAAAACAAACAAGATTATATTGATAAAATTAACAAAGAGGCGCAATCATGAATCCACACATACTATTTGTCATTGACCACCAGCTAAATCCCGGTAAGTATACACAGGAACAGTTAGAAGCCAATTGTAAATCTGCTTATGCTACTACTACCGCTTGGGCTGAACTTGCTCATGCAGTAGCGTATACTGCTAGGAATGCTGCTTATGCTGCTGCTACCGCCTACTGGCTTCACTATTACTTTAGTGAAACAGGCGAAAACAAACAAGATTATATTGATGCTATTAACAAAGAGGCGCAATCATGAATCCACACATATTAATGGTTAGTACGTTTGTTTGGATGTTACTCGCTATAATATCGGGCCTTGATGGTAATGCTGCTGGCCTTATCGCATCGTTATACTCGTTTTTTATCACATTAATTTACGTTGACGAAATTAAAAAGGATAATAAATAATGAAGATTAAATTAAATAGCAGTATAAAAAACGATGAATATACTGATTATATTTACCGTGTTTTTGATGTGCAGAACAAAGAAAACACTGTCACAGAAATAGAATACGACCTATCTCAATTAAGTAATATAGAATGGAGTATCGGCATCATTTGTGGAAGCAGCGGGTGCGGTAAAACAACGATATTAAATGATATTGGCAATATAACATCAAGCAGTTTTGATAATAATGTATCTCTAATAAGTAATTTTAATTGGTTAACACCTAAAGACGCAGCCAACTTGTTAACAAGCATGGGACTTAGTAGCATTCCTACTTGGCTTCGCCCTTTTAACTTGTTAAGTAATGGTGAGCAGTACAGGGCCGAGCTAGCTTATAAGGTAGGCAAAGCGAAAGACAATGAGGTAGTTTTAATTGATGAGTATACAAGCGTAGTAGATAGGGACGTAGCAAGAGCAATGAGCTTTGCGTTACAAAAGTACATAAGAAAAACAGGTAAAAAAATAATTTTAGCTAGCTGTCATTATGACATAATACCTTGGCTAATGCCTGATTGGACTTGCTTTCCACAAAAAGGCCTGACGATTAATAAAAGGGGGTGTCTTCGGCAAGAAAGACCAAAAATCAAACTACAGGTCAGTCGAGTCGAATCTGGTGCTTGGGATATGTTCAAAAAGCATCATTATTTAAGTGAAAAAACCGTAAAATCATTTCAATATCTTTTATTTTGTATTGACGGAAATGCTGTTGCAATTTGCGCCTATGCTCCAATGCCCTCAGGTAGCGTAAAAAACGCATGTAGATTGGCGAGAACGGTAGTTTTACCTGATTTTCAGGGTGTGGGTATAGGGCTGTCAATATCAAATTTTACAGCTGCAATATTGAAAAGTATAGGAAAAAAAACATTCACAAAGACAGTAAATCCAGCTTTAGGGGAATGTAGAAATATATCGCAAGAATGGAGGGGTACAAGGAGAAACGGAAAACCAGAAAAGTCGCACTATGATAACCACGGGATTAAAAGCTGGAAAACCGTAGCTAGACAGTCTTTTTGTCATGAATATGTAGGCCCTGAAATTTTTGGTTATGAAGAAATTTTAAAACCAATTAATGATATGAGAAAAAACTTAAAATTAAAAAAACAATTAACACTTTTAGTCACTGATACTTGAAGCAAGCAAGACTACATTGACGAAATTAAAAAGGAAGCACAATCATGAACAGAACAACAGAACAATCTAACAACGAACACGCTAGATGCTTAGACGTAGTCGCACAGTTTGAAAAGGACGGCGGTAAAGTTCACGTAGCGCCCATAGTGCCGCGTAAACCTAGAAGTTTAACCATTAACTCAAAGCGCGATAAGCGGCCACTAGAAGGTCTTACAGAGTTAGAGCAAGTAAAGTATATTGTTAAATTATTTATGATTACTAACAGCGCGCAGATAAAAGACTTTGCAGGCATTGGCAAAAAAGCAGTATTAAAACACGCCCGTAAACTTAGAAAAGAAGGTTTTATTGATTTTAATGATAATGATAGTTACGGATGCGAATTCAAGTGGGTAGGTAATTAATGACAGCCGAGCAAATTAAAAGCGACACCCTAACAATATTACTATGCAACCAAGTGCATAAGTTTTTAACTGATAAACAACGTGCTATGAAAATAGCTAAGTGCTGTAAAATTATACGTGACAGAACCAAAGACGATATTTTATATAATGCTTGCCGTAATGTTATTAAAGCAACATCTAGCGGTGCGTATGCAAAGGTTGTATCGACCATCAATCAAACACAAAACAACTATTTTAATGAGTATGAAAAATGATATTAGATATTAAAGCATTTAGATTAATAAAGCCTGTTAACGCTGTAGATTATTATGAGGCGGGTAACGCTCTCCGTCCTGACAAATCATACTCGCGTACATATGAAGCCCGTCAGCGTAAGATAAAAAAACTGTTAAAACAAAACGGCAGTATGACTAACAAGCAACTATCTAGTGAGCTAAGTCTTGATAGAACAACAATAGCGAGTATAACTAGAATGATGGTTATTAATAATCAAATAAAACAAGGCGAATCAATCGCCAGTTCATCGACTAAACACGCATCAACTTTTTACATAAAAAGCTAGTATGAAGCATTTATACCAAGGTTTTATACTAGCTATGGTAGTTATGTTAATACTCGCTGCCGTAATTGGCGTTGTAGCTTATAGGGTTATACATTACATATAAAAAAGCACCCGTTTATAGGGTGCTTTGTTGTTTTAAGATTGTTTAGGTGTTAATTTTAGATGAAACAAACATAGAGCCACTACCTCCGAGTACGTCATATTTCACTTCTAAAGAGAACCCCGTTACGCTAGAAATCCTAACGTTTGTTACCTCCGGCATAACAGTAGCCGTAGTCGCCGGATGAAAGCCGATTACAAACTCATCTAAATTAGGGGTTCCTGTATAGTTATGAGAAAAGGACGTTGTTTTAGACCCATCTGATATTGTTAAGTCACTACTCTTTGTTGATGGCTGTGTGCTGTATGATTTAGAATTAGCTGTTGAGTACACGTTGACCATGGTTTCAGTTAAGTCTTGTCTAGTTAGTTGAGCAAGGCCAGATAATATATTAGCTGAGTTACCAGTGGAAGTCCTCCCCACTACGTTGATATTATTTGATTTATCTTTGGCTGCGTCCATACCTGAGAAGTCAACCATATCGTCACCTATAGTATGCAACTGCCCCGTTACATTGGATTCAGTTAAATCACCAAAAACAATACCTTTGCTAAATGCTATAGTACTAGATACGTTAATATTAACGTTGTGCTGCCTACCCTCTATGTTTAATAGCTCCCCCATGTTACTAGGCGCATTGCTAAATATAGGCGCTACTATTACATCCATGTTTGCGCCGACACCCTTAACATCAACTAAGTTACGCCCTTGATGGTTACCCTCTAAATAACCTTTGATGTTTCTACAAGTAAACCCTGTTACGCTTTCGTTTAATATACAAGGGCGCAAACTACCAGAATGAGTTATAAACCCGTAAGTCATACCGTGAAATTCTATGTTAGCTATCTGACCCCTGCCATTTGGCGCTATGCGTAAACCGCCATCGCTAGAATCAACTTGTACCTGTCCAGAAGAATCAAACCTATTGTTTGTTATATGAGTAGACCATCCGTTACGATTACCAAAGCCATTCATAAACCCTTTATGGTGACAAGCTTTTCTGATGTCTATGGCAGGGCAAAGCTTCTCTGTATCTCCTGCGTACTGAACTGAATCAACGAGTGTTACGTCTTGCAACCCGAAATTAGATGACGCTGCATCTCGACTAGTTACATTTCCAAGTATGGCATCTGGCGGCCCGTCAAATACGTAACCTTCTCGACCTGTGTTTGAAGTATGTATAGTTATTTCACTAACGGTTACTATGACATTATTGTTGTTACCTGCTACACCACTTACCCCTTCGGGGTAGTATGTTAATACGCCTGTGTTAAACACGTTAGACACTTTAAGGTTTAGTCTAACATATCCGCCGTATATTCTAGCCCCGATACCTTCATTAATTAAAGGTGTCGCCAATGTAGAAGCATCGTAATTACCTAAAAACTCAATACCTAATATCGTGGTACCTTTTGGTGCACCTATTCCCCCACCATCAGGAGTAGTGACTTTTACTGAATTAGCCACTAAATAGTCGTAGTTGTCAGTATCAACTAGTAATTTTGTGTCATCAAAGGATGAACTAGCTTGAAGTTTTGCACCTGAGAATTCGCCCGTTTCAGTTGTTAATACAAGCCCATTGCTATATATGTAAATAGTATCTGAGAATATAAACTCATTGTCTGTAACCTTTATTTGTATACCCGCTAAAGATACCGTATTTATTACTTCGTGAGCGTTCTCTAATGTTGCATCATAACCAAGTTGTTCTAACGTGTTAAATCCTGCCACCTGTATGATATCAACACTTTGACCAGTTGAGCTACTAGCAATAACGTTATATCCATTGGCAGTACTAGTACCACTAATAACAGTGAAATCAGCTTGTCTATCATTCAAGTGTATAGTCTTACCAGTAGGAAATACTAGCGGACTAGCTTGATAGTCGGCAACCGTATCAAAGATGTAAGCTTGTGATAGGTCGTTTACTAGCTCACCTGCTGGTACGTTTACTTGAGACTCCCAAGCGATACCTGTCCAGATGTAAGTTATATTCCCTACTGTGTGTGTTGTTACGTTAGGTATTAGCCCCGATGAAGGGAAGTCTGTACATGACATAATTTTAATCCTGTTTGTTTAAATTTGTTGTTTAGCACCCGTTTATAGGGTGCTTTGTTGTTTGTCTGCGAGCAATAAACTATAAGAAGTTTACATACTCTTCGGATTGCCCGTAATGTAATGTGAATTGACTAAAAATTATGTTACCTCCGTTTAGGTTTGTTACTACCAAAGATACATCATAATCACCCGAACCCCATTGTATTGATAAATCTTCGGCCCCGCTATACCTAGTTAAGCCTGCATTATCAGTAGTTCTAAACACGTAAGCGGCGTTAGTGCTAAATTGAATAGGGGTTGGCGCTAAAGTAATGTCAGACCGACCTATAAACTCCCCTTGTAGCAGTCCTTCATCGTAGCTAGATGTATCTAACGTCATTACAGGTGAGCTTTTAACGTTACCTAAACCATTTCCGCTAAACCTTAGACTAACGTCTACAGACTCCGCATTAGTTTTCATTACTTTTATACTAGCTGTTAGCCATGCTGTTATCTCTGTTGCACCACTTGGTATAGAGCCTAACAAGTAAGTACCGTCAGCACTTATGTCTTGCCTAACTGTCTGCTTAATCAACTTAGGGTTTAAGAACGCCAGTTCATTATCTCTTTCCATAGTCATTAAATTTAGTAAATACGCAAGACCTGGGTCATCAATACCATCGGACATTCTAAACTTATAATTAAAAATATTGCCTGTAGAGCCTACACCTAAATTAAGGAAGTCAGAGTTCGGCGGGTTGGTCAATTGTGACTTTACCGTTGCCGACATTCTATTGAACTCACAACCAATAAATGTAGCAAAGAAAAATCTAGGAGGGGATGTTAAGTTGTTATTTTCTGTATACATATTTAAGTATTCAAAATTACAGTTTTCGTATAAGCCGCCTCTAAACATACATTCGAAGTCACTTGTTATTGGGTTGTTAAACTCAACATATACAGTATTTATATCGGCATTAGTCACCTTGCTGTCACCCCGCTGGCGGATAGGATTGTAACTATATATGTCTTTAATTTTCGCCCTTGCTAGATAGCAATCCTGTATGCGAATGCCCCCGAAATCATTAGTTGATTCGCTTCTGGTTTCAAAGCCATGCCCATATACAATACCGTTGTATACGTCAGTAAATGTACATGAGCCTGCGCGTGAGCCTGTACCTAGTTGGTCGCCTGTAAATGATAGCGCGTAACTAGTGTTTTCAGCATATTGGGCTGAAATCTTGTAAAAGTTGTTACCGTCAGGAACGCCCACCTCTGTTACACCAGCCGCTATATCAGGGTGTGTTAAATCCCAGTCAACTAATGACCGACAAGAAAACCCTGGGTCTACGTCTATGTGCCTGATATCAGACCGTATCATCCAGCCGCCTAATATACTAAGTAAGTGCCTACAGTCAGTACCTACAGTATCAGTACCAAAACCTCTGTCAGTGTACATAGTAAATCGTTCAAATAACCAGTTTTTGGTAAACCGTCTTGTATTGGTAGTGTGTCTAAGATTTAGTATAAAAACAGGTTCATCCGCTTCAAGCGGTCTAATCTTACAACCATTACCTTTTATCTGTGCTTCAGGTAAGTTTATATTACCACTAGTAGCCACACAGACGTTGACGCCTGATGGGAACTCTAGTACCCCTCCTTGGTATTCAGGATATGTACCCCTTATTAAATAGTCGCATGCAGCTTGTATCGCTGCCTTATTATCTGTGGGGTTTGGATTTTTAGTACCATCAGACAACACTCCGTCAGCAACAACACCAAAATGGGTAACTTTTACTGCTGTACCATTGACAATCAAATCAACACTTTGACCAGTTGAGTTACTAGCAATGATATCAAATCCGTTAGCTGTACTAGTACCGGCTATAACCTCAAAATCTGCACCCCTATCATTAAGGTGAATAGTTTTACCAACTGGAAACACTATCGTGCTAGCTTGATAGTCCGCAACCGTTTCAAATATGTAAGGCACCGAAACATCACCGATAGTATCTTCACCATAGCTCGGCCTATCTTCTATCCATTGTGCGCTATCTGCATCAACGTAATAGATAAACCCTTTCATATCTGTGCAACGTGTCCATCGGTCACCTTGTTGTGGGAACGTTGGCGGATTCTCACCAATATAACTACCACCATTACCAACTTCGTTTAGCTTTTTACCTGAATCTTTGGCGTTACCTGCGCTATCGAATATAACAACGTTATCAATATTTGATGTAGGGGCCTTATCCATTTTATTAAAAAAGCTAGATGTGTTAATACCTGAATTAGCGCTATTACCTGCACTATCAAATGTAACAAAGTTACCAGCACTAGCATTAGGTATTCTATCCATCTTCGCTTCACCGTCAAAGACAGGAAAACCAGAATCTTTAGAGTTACCGGTATCATCAAAAACAATGATATTATTTTCATCGGCTAATGGGCGTTTATCCATTTTACCGCGATTAAAATCTCTAGACGTTTGCTGCACTGCCATTGTTAGAAGGTCAAGTCCTCGCTCATTAGCTTTAGCAGGGAATGGCCCGTATTCTTGATAGGCTAGTAATTGTGTATCGGGTACTGTTCTATCAATCCGAATAGTTACCCCTGTTATAGGGGGTGATACAAAGGTTACATCACCCCCGTTATCATCGCCGATACCTGTGATAGTGAAGCCAGAAGTTTGCAATACATCATCAAAATAGATGAACAAATGCTCTGTACTGTATGTTAAAAAGTTATAGGCA
>Ga0209634_1003007_pt1 | contig 11567 bp, 12 predicted proteins | sample LinPmetageLP40_FD_184043 | JGI IMG/M metagenome (GOLD analysis project Ga0209634, IMG submission 184043) | Marine viral communities from the Pacific Ocean - LP-40 (SPAdes) (version 2) | ecosystem: Environmental > Aquatic > Marine > Oceanic | place: Pacific Ocean | collected 2010-08-26 | reverse complement strand
CAGCGTATTATAGCCCAGACGAACAACTCATTGTGTTATATACTGAGGGGCGACATCCTAAAGATATAGTACGTTCATTTGCACATGAAATGATTCATCATATTCAATATTTAGAGGATAGATTAGGCAATATATCTGGCACAAATACAACAGAAGACGACCATTTAGATAAATTAGAACAAGAAGCTAATTTAAGGGGTACAATGACATTTAGAAATTGGACTGATAGTATTTTAAATGAAGAATATGAAATAAATGCTCCTGAAGCAGAAAATGCTGAAGCTAGCTTTTTAGATGAAGATCAACCAAAAGTTAAAGATCCTTTTGGGTTAAATGCCTATGCTCGTGAATTAGCAACACTAAGGGAAGATGATATAGAATATAAAATATTTTCAGATATGGATGGTGTATTAACTGATTTTGATGAATCATTTAAAAAAGCATCAGGTGGTATAGCACCTAGAGATTATGAAAATAAATTTGGTATTAATAAGTTTTGGGAATTAATTGATAGTAAAGGAGTAGGATTTTGGGTAGGAATGCCTTATATGTCTGATGGAGAACAATATTGGAATTATATTAAGGATTATAATGTTGAATTATTATCTTCACCATCAAGATCAGAATCTTCAAGGTTAGGTAAAAGATTATGGGTTAGAAATAATATGCCTGGTGTAAAATTAACATTAGCTTACTCAGCAGATAAACAAAAATACGCAGCTTCTAATCATATATTAATTGATGATAGAAAGTCTAACATAGATCAGTGGGTTTCCCGAGGAGGAGTTGGTATATTACATACATCCACTGCTGATACTATTAGACAACTTAAAAAATTAGGTTTATGACAAAATTAAAAAAAGAATTTAAAAGAAAAGACGTTGAACGTCTTAGAAATTTAGTAACAGGAAAGTATGGTAATAAAACAACTATAGGAATAGGTTATAAAAAAGCAGCTGAATTTTATGAAGAGGGAGATATTTGGGAAGAAGATGGTCGTAAATGGACTATTAAAAAAGGTATAAAACAAAATATAACTAAGTTAGATTCTGCTAAAAAAGCACACATAATGCCTTTACTATGTCCTGAGTGTAATAGAATAATGAATCATTCTAATCATAAAGCGTTTTATCAAATTCATAAAAAATGTCATGATTGTGTTACTGATATGGAAACTAAAATGATGATAAGTGGTGAATATGATGAATATACTAGAAAAATAAAAAATAATGAAATCGATAATAAAATAAAAGATTTTAAAATTTGGATTAAAGAAAAAGTAAAAGAAAATAATACTTTTGTTACAGAACAAGGAGATGTTGAAAAATGGGTAGGTAAAGTAGATCATGATAAAGTTGATGAGCATGTAAAATCTGTAATAGACTACCTAGAAGGATTAAAGACATAAGAAGATCATATATTTATAATAAAGTAAGACAATGAAAGACAATTTTAATTTACACTCTTGGAAATATAACCAACTAATGGAAGAGGTTCGTGGTGAGATACAATCTCAAATAGATGGTATTATTCCTTTAATTACTAAAATTTACTTTGTATATAATAATTATGATCGTTTATATAAAATTGAAGTATTTGATGAAAATGGAGATGAATTAACTATTAAAGATGAAAAAGATTATAGAGGGGAAAGAAGATTTGATAGTGAAGATATTCGATATGTAGCAAATAAATTAGGAATTCAGGTAAATACTTCATTTGGTGGAAGGGGTTATGATTCTAGTTATTATGCCGATTTAGAACCTGTATTTGATAATATAGGTATTGAATTAGATCATGATGATTCTATGGATGTAGATCAATAAATAAAAATAAATAAATAAATTAATCAATAAATAAAACTTAAAAATGAAAAATAAAATATTACTACTATTAATTTCAACATTCTTATTTATAGGATGTGGTGATAATAAAAAAGCAGTTGAACCATTAGCAGGATCAATACAAGAAGATGGAACCATTAAAGATTTAAAAGTAGCACCCGCTGATATGTCTTTAACTGTTATTAATAATACAGGCCATGATCTAGTTGGTGCACAAACTTGGTGTATGACTGGAGCTTGCGACACACCAATCCCTAATGGAGCAAAAGTTAAGTTAGAATCTAATATGGTAGATGCTAATACAATTACAATCAAAATGTATCCTCCAGCAGACATTGATCAACCAAACCCTACAACTGGAATATTCCAAATGAATTATCAGTATTGGGAAGGAATAGCTCATGTAGTATGTGATAATGAATGTAATCATGGTAATCCTACAGCAAGTCATCCATCAAGCCAATTTGATAATTGGTTATATGTGTGTGAATGGGCACAAGACCCATCACCCAAAAAAGGTGGTATTAATAACACTGTAACATTAACTGTAAAAGCAAAGTAAAAAAACAAGATGGTAAAATTTATAAAATATTTTTTAGTAATAATATTATTATATAGTTGTGGTACTTACCAATTAGCACCCGTAGACAAATGTTGTGAAACTGAAGTAGTTTATTTAGATGAAATTAAAGGTGATTCAGTAAATATATTTACAAGTTTAGATTTTAATACTATTACATTTAAATTCAAACCTAGATTCTATAGAGGCTCTAGTTTATATTGGGGAAATAATTATGGTTATTGGGGTTCAAGACCACTGTGGATGGATTTTGGTTTCTACCACGGTAATTTTTATTCTTACTATAATCCTTATTATTCATATTTTAACAGACCATGGAATCATTGGGATTATTATATGAGACCTTGGATGCCTTCTAATAATTGGAATCAAGGACCATTTAATAACCAAGGTTATAATGTTGCTTATAATTCAAGTAGAAGAAGCAGTTTAACAGAGTCTAATAGAATGTCTATAGAAGATAAAATAGCTTTTGGTAAAATTGGCAATTCAAGATTAGTAACTAATAAACCTGTTGTTAATACAAAACCCGTAATTATAAACAAACCAGTAGTTAATAATAATAAACCTATATGGAATAATAGTAATAGTAAACCTATTATCCGAAACAATAATAATAATAGACCTACTAATAATTATAATAGACCATCAGTGAATTATAATAACTCTCCAGTAAAGCCCTCAAGCAATACCATTAGAGTCAAGAGTACTTCTAGAGGGGGCAATTCTAACAGAAAAAATTAATATTTATAAATAAAAATATACATAATGGACAACTTTGATTACAAAAAATATTTAAAAAGTAACAGAATTAATGGTGAATCTGAAAAGGTTAACATCATATCTGAAGACAAAAAACAAGGATACGACGATAGAGAAGACGAATCTTTAGGTGCACGTAGAGGCGCGGAAAAAGACAAGAAACAATCTATGAAAGATCGTAGAGATGATTCTTATGGAAAATTTGGTAAACGTGATGCTGAGAAAAAAGGCAAAAACAAAATCAATAAAGAAAATGTTGATTTAAACATGGAAGAAGATACTGTTGATGAAATGTATGGTAAAAAATACGAAGAAGATGACGTAAAATCTATGTCAGAAGATGCTCGTACAGATGCTGAACAAGAAGGATACAAAGATGGATTTGAAGATGCTAAAGATGATGTTGAAGGTGCATTGAAAAAAATGAAAGTATCTGAACTTAAAGCAAAAATAAGAGAAAATATCTTATCTGAACTAACAGAAGCTGAAGAAGATGTTGATGTTGATATTGATGTTGAAGATGAAGTTGAAGTAGAAGCAGGTGCTGACGATATTGAAATCGAAAGACCAGGAGTTAAAACAACAGTAAGTGTTGGTTTATCCCCAGAAGAAGAAGTAGTACAAGATTCTTTAAAAGCTGCTATGGATGCTGCAAGTCAGTTAGGTAATGACAAATTAGCAGATCAGATAGGAAATACAATTACATTTTTCACTAGAGAATATGTAGTTGGTAACAGAGACGATTAATACATGCTTAATGAACGTAAACTTACGGAAAGAGAACTAGGAAAACGCGTAGAAGCAATCAAAGGCTTAATGTCCAATAAAAGAAAGCTAGTTAAAAAATACGGTAAGGATGCGGAAAAAGTAATGTATGGTATTGCAACTAAACAAGCTAAAAATAAAGTAGAAAGCATGAATAAAGATAAAATCAGAGAATTAGTTAAACAATCCCTTCTTAAAAAAGAGGGATTTGTTAATACAACACCATTAGGCGAACCAGAAAGTGGTCAAGAAGTAGATATTGATACAGGATTTTCAGGAAGAGCTGATTATGGTGCTGAAGACAAATCTTTAGGTGGTGAAGATGAAATTGAACAATCTTCAGCAAGTACTCCTCCATCTGGAAGAGCAACTTTTCTACCAGGTGTTCCAACTCCAACAGAAGAAGGTGTAGTAGGATCAAGTGATTTAGATATACCTGCTTCAACAATGGTTAAATATAATAGTGCAGTTAAAAATGCTAAAACAGCAGCTGAATCTATACTTGCTTTTTATGACCAAATGATAGAAAAAGAAACTATGGATTTTTCAAAAAATCCAAAAATGAGAGTTGCTATAGATAGATTAAGAGATTTAGCAAAATCAGAAGATAAAGAAGATTTAGCAGAAATTGGGGGGTATGATAGAAAAGGTAATAAAGAAATGGATGATGATGATGAAGGTTTGAAAAAAAGACCACAAGCAGGAATATCAGCTTTATTAAAATCTGCAGTTAGAGAAAAACTTACTAAAAAATCATCAGTAGAAGACCATGTAGATGATTTTAAAGATTCCAATGCTAAACAATTTAAAGGTAAATCCTTAAAAAAAATTAAACAAATGGCTTTAGCTTCATTCTTATCTAAACAAAATGACTAATGACATCAACAGAACTAAGAGACAAAATAAAGGTACTTGTAAAAAAAGTATATAGTGAAAAATCAGTATCTAATGATGCTGCTGTAGCTTATGATGAGTTAACAAAGTTTCCATTACTTAAAGATGTTATAGTAGATTTATTAACCCATGAATTTGATTCTTTTTTAGAAGATATAGAGTGGGTTTCTCCAAGACCAACAGTATTTAGAATTTTATTACTTAATGGGGAATCTTTCCTTTTAATGTATACTGAAAAAAGTTGGATTGCTACTGTAGAAGGTAAAAAATATTATCTATTAAATTTAGATGAAGAAGAAAATTGTGCCCTAGCTATAGGTCGTATTCTTCAATATGGATCAAATAGTGGAGCAGAAGTTGGGGAAGAAGAAAGTGAAAACGAATCAGCACCTGAAGTCAAAGACGAAGTAGATGTTGATGTAGACGTAGAAGCATAATGGATGGATTCGATAAATTTTTTAAAAAATATTCATATAAATTTCCAAAAGGATACCCTGATTTAAATGATCCTAAAGATACATTATTACTAGAGTCATTAATTAGTGATGTATTAGGAAAAAAATTTAAATTAAAAGAAGTAGGTGCATTAGGTAAAAATGCCATGATGAAATATCCTTATAGAGCAGAATTATTTGCTAAAAAATTTACTACAAAAGATTCATTTACAAATGCTAAAACAGAAGAAGATGTAGTTTTAGATAAAATTGTAATAAAAGGAAAAGAGTTTACACCAAAAGATAATCCAAAAGATATAGAAAATGCCATACTTGATGCTGAAGGGATAGCTAAACTATATGGTGGTAATATTAATGGATTAAGTTTTGCTTCTATAGCAAAAACAAAAGAATTTGGTGGAGGTGGAGGAATTAGAGGAGGAGCAGTAAATACAGCAATTCAAGAATCTGCACAATCTTTAGTAAATGCTTTAGCTTATAAAAAAGGCAAATTAACAGTTGAAGATCTAACAGAAGAAAATTTAAAATCAGTTATTAATGAAATTGATGTAGATGTTAGTGATGATAAAATGTTAGATTTTATTGCAAATCAACCATCTTGGAAAGAAAGTTTTGTGGGTACTGCTAATACTTTAGTAAGTAAATTTTCAAACAAAGGCTATACCCAACATCGTCAATCTAGTTTTGTTAAAGAATTATATAAACATGCAGCTGAAATGTTAAAAAAAGATATATTATCTCCAGGAACTAAAGTTGGTATGGATAAATGGAACCCAGCTGATATTTGGATGACATCTTTAGCTAGTGTTGATATTTTAACACAAACTAAATCATTAGATGATTTAAATGCTTTAATACTTCAATTATATGTAGATAAAATTTTAATAGGAGTCTCATTAAAGAAAACTGATTTAAATCCACCAACTAAAGAATATCAAATAGGAAAGGAAGCTGCTTTAGATACTTATGAAGGTCATTCTGATGCTACTCTTTCAACAAAATCAACTTATATCTTTACTACAGGACCAAGAATTGAACTTAGAACATTTGGATCCCCAGGATTTGCAGCTGAAATACAAGGTACTAAAGCAGGAGGAGGAAAAGCTGGTTTAGGTCCAATTAATACCATTTTAAAAGGAAATAATATAGCCCCTATAGATCCAGCAAAAGTTAATAAAGAAGATTTTGTTGAATTATATAATAAATATGCTAAAGAAAAAATAAATGGGGTTAAAGAGTTAGACCAAATGTTAGATGATAAATCAAAAGAAACAGTAAAATCAGGTGCAATGAAAGGTAAACCTAAAGGTCCAATAGGAGCTAAAGATTGGTTAATTTCAAGAAATTTTGGTTTACAAATAGTTGATATATTTAATGATATAGAAGATAAAGATAAATTAGTTCAAGATATATTAAGATATGCTTATAGTTCAAACGAATGGAGCTCAGCGTATATTAAAATAGGAAATTAATATGTATAATAAATAGAATATTATGTGTCAAAAATGTGGATGTAATACTTGCGAAACAGAAATAAAAGGACCACTTTTAACTGAAGGTAAAGCTAAAATAAAATCTTCATTATCTGAAGGTTTACAATATCACATAGATAAAAAAATACCATTATTTGAAACAGTATATCGTATTGGTTCAGAAAAACATTTAGCTTTAATTAAAGAAGCTAGAAAAATGTATTCACGTAATATAATTGATTTATGTGAAGAAGATGAAGCGTTAATTGGTACACATTTAGGTGAATTTGCTTTATATGAAGGTGTATCTATACCTTTAGATTTACCCATGTTAAACGAATCATATGATTACGATGAAGTAGCACAATCTGAATTTGGTATGGATTATGATCAATTAGGCCCAGGTGAAAAAGAATGGGTACGTGATGAAATAGACAATATGTTAAATGAAGCTGAGTATAGAGGTGTTGAATTTGAAGACTATATTGATGAATTAGAAAAAACAATGTATGTTGATAGAAGAGGTAGAGGTAGATTTATTATACACCCTTTAGACAAACCAGATGTAAGTAGACCTTCAAGAGATTATATTATAATAGATGGAAATAATGTAACATCTGTTCAAGGATATAATACAGGCCCAATATCTGATTTAGCAGATAGATATGGTTTAGATGATGAAGATGACAGAATGACCCCTATGGGTAAAACAAATGCTGAAGGAAGAGTATCATTATTATCCTCTAATATATTAAAAGATGCTATTAAAGCAATTGAAGCTTCAAGAGACGCAGAAGCAAAATCTCAATCTGATTATTATGGAGATAAACCTAAAACTGGAAGAATAGGATATGGTTTATCTAGCCAGTCTAGAATGAATGAACTTTATGACCCAATAAATTCAGAATTAGAAATAGGTGATAAAGTAAAGCTTACACCTGATTACGAAGAAACACCAGGTGAAGTATTTACTATATCACAAATAAGTAATGGTAAATATTTTATTGCTGATGAAGATGGTAGAGGGTGGTATGTTTATCCTGACCAAGTAGTAATGATTAATGAAATTGACATGAATGATCCTGTTGTAATGAGAGCAAGAGCAGCAAGAGATAAACAACCAGAACCGTCTAGAGGTGGATTGGATTTTGAAGATGTTATGTATTTAAGAGATGAACAAAAAGACTTAGAAGATAGAATTGCTCAACTATACAGAGACATGGAGCAAGAAGCTGAGCCAGAAGGAGGAGAAATAGCTGATAGATATGGTAGTATGTTAAATAAATTAGAAGACAAATTATATAGAATACAAAAACAGATTCGTGATTATGATATGAATGAATCAGCTATTAGAGAAGATTTAGCTATATTAAAAGAAGATGAAGAATCAAATAAAATATTACAAAATATATTAGATACACTTCTTAGTATAGAAGGAGATGGTGAAGATAGAGAAAGTGATTTAGAAGATTTAGATGTAAGTATAGATTATTTATCATCTATTTTAACTAAAAAAACACCTTTTGATATTGACATAGATCAAACACAATTAGATAGATTTGCTTCTCCTGAATTAAAAGAAGATGTAACTAAAAGAAAAGAAGCTGAAAATGCAATTAGACAAACTTTAAAAGATGAAGGTGGAGCAGCAGGTTTAAAACCTTTAGTTAAAGCAGTTAAAGAGTTTGGGTTTAATAAAAAAGAATTAGTTAAATTACTTAAAAAAATAGTTAAAGTAAAAAAACATAAAAATGGTGATTATATATTAACACCAATACAAGAAGGACCCGGCGCTACATTAGGACCAGGACCTAAAGCAAGTAAAGATGGAGTTAAAAATAGTGCTTATGTATCTGAATTTGGGTATAAATTAGTACCTAAAAAAATAAAAGGTTCAGGTTTAGAAGTAAAACAATTATACGAAGCTAAAAAGAAAAAAGAAAAAAAAGACCCACCAATTGGAAAACCAAAACGAGGTGGTTCTAAAGCATATTATGTTTATGTAAGAGATCCAAAAACTAAAAAAGTTAAAAAAGTATCATTTGGATCAGGTGGTTTAAGAGCTAAAATTAGAAACCCAAAAGCACGTAAAGCATTTGCTGCTAGACATAATTGTAAAAATAAAAAAGACAGAACAACTGCAGGATATTGGTCTTGTAATTTACCCAGATATGCTCCGGCATTAGGATTAGGTGCAAAAATGAATACATTTTGGTAATGGAAAAAATTAAAAAATTAGTTAAGGAAAAACTTTGTAAAAAAGGTGAAGCTTATCGTAAACGTAGAATGGCTGCAGGTGAAAAATCATCTGCTTATTTATCTGGTCGTGCTGTTAAAGTATGTAAAGGTCAAATGAGTGGTAAAAAGAAAAAAACTAACGAAGCAGAATTTAATAAAGGAGAAAAGGAGAAAGTAAAAGATATGATTAAGTCTTTAAAAAAATCTTCTAAGGGACATGCTGGTCAAGCTAAATATTTAACTAAATTAGTTAAAGAAGATGAAGAATCTAATAATAGAGTACCTGGTGCTGCTTTAATATTACCTAGAGGTAAAGAAGTAATACTACAGGCTGAAGAAGAAGATTATAAAAGAGGATTATTAGTAACGTTAGAAGAAAGTGGAGGATATAAAATAAAATATTGGTATGGAGATGATGTTAAAGTTTATCCTGCTGAAGTTGAAGTTGATGGTAAATCAATTAAAAAAGATGCTATTGAGGTAGATATATTATTCCACCCAGAATTAGAAGAAAATGTAGCACCTAATCATAATGGAAAATCAGCTCCATATGGTTCAGGATACAAAGAACTAAATGTAGACAAGATGGCTGAATCTTTACGCGATTGGTTTAAAAAAGAAGATTGGGTAAGAATTAATACATCAGGTAATATATCAGGTGACTGTGGTACAATGAAAAAAGGCAAAGCTACTACAAGATGCTTGCCAAAGAAAAAAGCACAATCATTAACTAAAGCTGAAAGAAAAGCTACTGTAGCTAAAAAAGTAAGAGGTAGTAAAAAAGGTAAACAATTTGTTTCCGTAAATGAATCAATACACCCATACGAAAATAAAGGTAACATAAGAACATTTTCAAAAGATGTAGATCCTACTAGTTTAGTATGGCATTCAGATAAAGAAGATCGTTTAATAGAAGTATTAGAAGGAGAAGGTTGGAAATTACAATTAGATAATAAACTTCCTTTGTTATTATCAAAAGGAGATCGTATATTTATAAACGAAGGTGATGTTCATAGAGTAATTAAAGGAACAACCGATTTAAAAATAAAAATAAATGGATAATTTCGATTTAAAAAAATATTTAGCTGAAGGTAAGCTAACTGAAGATGATGTATTTAGAGATAAAAAAGGAAGTTTTAGAAATCAATATTCTATTGGTAACGCTTCCGACATATATGATGATTTTGAAACTTATTATGAACGATGGGAAGATGAATTTGTTGAAGGTAGTGGATTTGATTTTGATGATGAAGATGAATGGAATGAAACTAACACTCCAGGAGATAAAGTAGCTTCTCATTCTTGGGAAATTGGTTATGAAGAGGAAGATGACTATTATGAGCCAATTATTAATAATATGCTAAACTATCTTAAAAAAAATAAAATATACAAATATAAAAATGATGATGGTATTGATGCTGAGTTTACTTTCGACGATAAAGGTAATTCAATTGACATGGTTATTTATTATTCTGCTGATGATATAGAAAAATATAAAAATTAAAAAATGAAAGAATTATACAGATTTAAACAATTCCTTACAGAAAGTGTAACTGCAGATGAAATTGCTTCAAGAGTTAGGAAATTAGGAAAAGAAAAAGGCATAGAGGATGAATATATTGAAGATTATATAGATGAACTCGATGGAAATTTTGAACCTGATGCCTATGAAAACTCTACAGATAAAGATTTACTTGATGATTTGAAATCATATATAGATTTATCTGAAGGTAAATTAAAAGAAGACTATACTAGTGAGTATGACCCAGCAACAGCTAAAAGAAATTTCTTTGCTGCCTCCTATAATAGACCAGGGGATACTGAAAGATTTAGAAATTATATGGAGTTTCTTTCCAAATTAAAAATATCAGGTAAAACTAATATGTTAGGTGCTGTTCCTTATTTACAAGCAGAATTTAATCTTGAAAAAAAAGAAGCTAAAGATTTATTAGCTTATTGGATGGGTTCATATAGAAATCCTGATTTAGATGAAGCAAAAGCAATTGGTTTATCCCCCGGTAAAATGGAAATGGGAGATGATGGTAAGATGTCTAATGTTAAAGCTTCAAACTCAGAAAGAAAAATGGCAATGAGAAGTGTAATAGATATTCTTAAAGCAGAATTAGATGTTTCAAATGATGATGCTTTAGGTTATATTAGAACACATAGAGATGATTTATTTGATGGCACAGTAGATGCTTTCAGTAAAGATGAAGTAGTAGATGATTATAATGAGTATATGTCAGTTAATATGGACATTAATTAATAAAACTAAAAAAATGAATTGTACTTGTAACGAATGTAACTGTAAAGCAAAATGCGAATGTAACTGTTGTGACTGTCAATAACTTATAGCTCGATTCATAGCCGAGCGTTTTAAAAATTTAAAGAGATCTGTGGCCTCCAATTTGGAGTCCGCATTTTTTTTTCGTATATTATAACATAAATTAAATTCTAGTATGAAGAAACACGTAGTAATAATTGGAGCAGGAGTAGCAGGCGTAAACGCTGCTACAAAATTAGTTGATAACAATTTTGATGGTAAAATAACCATTAT
>Ga0209634_1003006_pt1 | contig 11571 bp, 10 predicted proteins | sample LinPmetageLP40_FD_184043 | JGI IMG/M metagenome (GOLD analysis project Ga0209634, IMG submission 184043) | Marine viral communities from the Pacific Ocean - LP-40 (SPAdes) (version 2) | ecosystem: Environmental > Aquatic > Marine > Oceanic | place: Pacific Ocean | collected 2010-08-26 | reverse complement strand
ATTTGGTAAAAGATAAAAACCGTATTGATGTAAAAACCAAACGGTGTAATACCAGACCACAACCAAACTATGATTGCTCAGTTGCGTCACATGGTACTAAGCAAGACTGTGACAGTTATGTATTCGTAAGGATACTGACTGATCTCAGTAAGGCTTGGATACTAGGTAGCATCCCAAAAGAGAAGTACTATAAGGAAGCTACCAGATACAAAAAGGGTCAGATAGACCCTAGCAACGGTTTTACATTTAGAACCGATTGTTATAACTTACCAATAAGTAATTTAGAGCCGATCAATGAAATCAAAAGTCAAAGCTAAACTATTCTCATTAGAAGCGTTTCTTAATAAAGATGGGAATGTGGAAATACTCTACGATGCAGTAGAACCTGAAGAGTTTGAGAAGACTATGAATACGGGTCTTCCTATGTACGAAGGTACAAACAAGGTGGGAGACTTTATAAGATACCTGAGATCAATAGCACAAGAGGTTATGGATAAGTCAGGTAGGTTCTTGTAATGGAGTGGTGGGAAGCATGGCTAACTATTGCCATAACTATCAACACCACTATCAATACAATTGTTTTTTTTAAGGGTCGTAAGATATCGAGACAGAGAGATAAGCCTACGTCATCTTCTTCTTAGCACCAACTATTCTATCAGCTTGAGTAGGCTTTGGATTGTTGTCCACTCCAGCTTTTACGCTTAGTAAACCAAAGTCTTTAGTTTTTTTTTTACTTCCAGAAACTCCACCACCGTAAGCCATACCCATGCTGAACTTCTTCTTCTCAGTCATGCTACCCATTGGGTTCATCATGCCTGCTTGACCTGCAGATGACTTTCTATTATCCTCAGCGAGTCCACCCATTTGCATTTTCTTTTTGGTAGTCATGCCACCATACATCATAGGCTTTCGCATAGTTGCTCCACCACCATACATCATGGATTTTCTTTGTCCGTTATTATACATCTTCATTAGTTGTTCTCCTATTGGGTAAGTTTTGAAAAGTCATAAGTAGGTAACTTCTGACCAGATTTCATTTCGTCTTCTCTGGTTATGGCCGCAGAAGCATATGCGTTTATTGCCATAGTTGTAAGTATTTCTTTTAGTCTTAACTCTTTCTGTTCTGTAAATTTTTTACCATCTACTATAAGTTCTGCTAGTATGTTTGCAACTTTTGGATTCATTATCATTTCCTTTAGCATACGATGTTCAGCCATTCTTATGTTTTGTACAAGAGCTTCTGTCATTACATACTTAGGACTAACAACTCCTCTACTTATAGAGTAGAAACGACTTATATAACTTTCTATGGATAATCCTCTAGGCTCGCCTGTAAATTTTAGTTCGCCCCTTCTTTGAGCCATCTTTTTTCTGTTATTCATAAACTCATTTATTCTACTGAGATTTTCTACATGCTCGTCATCTAAGTACCCTGATTTTATTAAGTTTGCCATAGCAGGAGAATCACCACTTAAAAGATCATTCAAACCTACAGTGTCAAATTCCGTATCTTTTATAGCTGCAAATCCTTTTCCATCTGCTTTAGGTACTATACTTACAGAACCAGTTGGTTTAATAACTAATGCAGATATGTGGCTTGATACCATCTCCTTAACTAACCCATCAAACTGTTCTACTGTCATACTAGCGTTATCTCCAGTAGTAATAGAAGTTTTTAAAGCTTTTAACTCTGTAGGGCCATTTGCAGTTATAACATATCTTTCAAAGAAAGCTTTGTTAGTGGGAGTCTCAGCTACTTTCTGTAGCATTTTTATATTTTCTCCACTTTCTCTCATTGCTCTATATACTATTTCACCATCTTTTCTTAATTGTTTGCTGAACGGTATCATCTCTAAATTTAATTTAGCCTTTAGCTTAGCATCCCTATTTACTCTTGCACCTATGTCCGTCATTGAATTGTAAGAGTGATTAGCACGAAAAGCAGAATCAGAACCTCCTTCTGAGCTTTTAAATAAATCAAAAGTTTTTTGTTCTAAGTTATCTATGGCATCTTGTAACTGTTTAGGATCAGATATAGTTTCTTGTAGCCTTGCAATTTCTCTTTCAAACTTAATAGAAGCCACTTCTTGTAAAGCTTTGTACCCATCGCTGTTGATATCAATCTCATACATTTCAGTTTTTGAATTGTACTTACCATACATTTTTCTAAAATCACGATTTACGTTAATAACATCTGCGTCATCTAACTTTGCTACTGTTTTTAAATTAAACCATGTGTTAGGTTCATTTCCTACGCCCCAAACTTTTCCTCCGGGAGTTTCTACAGTGTCATTTGCGGCTCCCCCTGCTGGATTAGTCCATCGAGCAGTTCTTGTATTTTGAGTAAGAAAAGGAGTTGTGTAGTTATCTCTGTACCCTTTTCTCATAGAATTAACTTCTGTTCTTATTTGTTTTTGTGCATCATCAGCAATTGGAGTACCTTGCATATCAACAACTTTATCAAACATGCCATCTGCTTCTCTTGCGTATTCCCCATATGTCCTAGCAGAATTAGTGTCATTTGACCTAAATGCTTTGTATGCTTTAGTGCTTAAGGCAGAGTATAGATTCTGAGTATCAGTCATGTTTAATCCTATACCTACATTCAAATCGCCTTCTACATTTTGTATGTAAGATATTATATCAAGGTCAGTAATAGTAGCATTTTGTAATTCTTTAGGTAATATATTCCTTATTTTCTGTGTGTAACTAGCTCTAAAATCAAACCCACTTGAGCTACCAGATTGCATATTATCTAAAGTCTGTCCTGCACCTTTATTTAAAACTTTAAATATATTACGTTCATCTTTTCCTGACATAAGTTGACTTACTAATGTCTTACTTGCTCTGTCTCCAGAACCTAGCCTTATATCATTTAATATTTTATAGCCTAATTCAGAAGCGTCAGTACCAAATAAATTATTATATTTTTCATCAAATTGTTGAAATGGTAATCTAGCTCTAGCTTGTGCAATTTTTTTATTTACCATAGCCATTCTAGCTAAAGAAGCATTTTCATCATTATATTTAGCCAACTCAACTACAGCATCACCACTGGTTGAATCAGTTATAGGAGATATCTTTCCTGTTTTATCTCTTAATCTTTTTTTCTTATTTGCTATTTGTGATAAAAATTCTTTTTGTATTGATTCCTCAGCTAAATTTAATCTGTCTCTAGCTTTTTCAATATTAATCTTATTGCCATCCAAACTAAATAAAGTTATATCATCAACCAAAGACTCAGCCATAGTTACAATATCACCATACTCAGCCTGTATAGCCTTTTGTACGTCAGGGTCTGCTGAGCCATGAAGCATGTTTTGTAGCAACATAGTTTTTGATTTTATATAACTATCTTTTATGGCTCTCATACCATCTTCTCTTATTTTAGAATTAGATAGAGTCTCTTGTATCCTGTCTACAAATTGAATAATTGCAGGATTATTTTTATCTAAGTTCTTTGTTCCTAAAATAGTTCGTACATGACCTTCTAGATTCTTCATCAGTTGTGTGCGTTTATTTTGTAATTGTGTAAGAGTATTTGTTATTTCAGAATCAAACACTTTACTTTGTTGCATAGAATAGGTAAATGAATCTTCTAGTGCATCATAAAAAGCCATGCCCGACATATCCCCAAAAGTGGCTTCTAAAACATCATCACTGAAGTCTCCTGTTCCAACTAGCTTTGCTCTCATATCCTTGTAGTACATAACGTTAGCAACTATTTGATCTCTTACCTGTGGATTTAAAGAGTTTACTCTTTCGGCTAATTCTATTGCTAACTTTTTTTCTTTATTAGTAAACAAACGTCTACCATTTTCATCTAGGGCATCCAATTTTGGGTTAGTTAATAGTTTAAGAAGTTCCTGACTTGTCATGTCTTCATCAAATAGTTTTGACTTTCTCATCATAGTCAATATGTTTACAGGGTTATACGATTGAGAATCTGTCAAATTACGTATAGTTGATGAGTTTTTACTCATACTTGCAGCCATCATAGTTCCCATACCTACTATATACCCTACCTCTGGAGGAACTCCGAATTGTTGTAATTGTTGACCTGTCACAGCAGCAATAGATGCAAATACAACATTATCTCTGTACATATCTCTGACATACTTAGGAGTGCCACTTATTTGTTCTGATATACGAACCATCATGTCAGATTCAACTTTTAGTGCTTTAAGTCTGTTTATATCAGGCGTATTAAAAAATCTTTCTTTAGCACCCTTAGACATTACAAAGGTAGGACTAGATTTTACTGCTAACCATTCTTTTTTTCTTGCAGTTAATGCGTCAGCTAAGTCACCTCTAGTAACCTTAACTCTTTCCTTTGCTTCAATATACAAACTTCTTTCGGCAAGAGGTTTTGCAGATTCAGTTATATCGGCAGACTCTTTTAATTTATATTTATCTAAGAAACTTTTTATGCTTTTGTATACGGGTAAATTACTTTTTCTTTGATCTAAAAACGCTGCTATTAATTCAGGGCCTTTTAATCCTGAGTTTTCAGCTTCAAACTTTTTCATTTCATCCATAAAAGTCTTACGACCTTTATTGCTTATTTTAGATATAAGTGCAGCTTCACCTACAAGCATAGGCGTAAGTAGTAAAGTCTTGTCTGCAACATCGGTTGTGTAGTTTAATATTTCATAGGCTTGAGTTTCACTTACAAGTATACCATCTTTAGCTAGAGATAATCTATATGATTGTGCTGCATCAGGACCTAAGTATGTTCTGATTAAATCTCTACCTGCTTCAGAAAACGGATTAGGAACGTTGCCATACAGAAATTGGTATTGATCTTTTAATAAAGCTTCTTTCTCTCCAAATTGTGAACCTATTAAATTTATTCCATTTTTTAAACCATCATAACTCAACTCTCCTGCCACGCCCACAACACTCAAAGCTAAATCAACTAAGGCTCTTGGGGCATCTTCTACAAGAGTTATTATTTTTTCACCTAATACTTTACCTGACCCTGTACCCGTCTCATCTTCAGGAGCTAGTATTTTCATATCAGATATACCATAAACATTTCTGTTTATTAACTGAGCTTTAGTTTTTGAGTTCATTTTTGGAAAACTATTATCCATAAATTTTAAAAACTCTTTGGCTTTTCTGCCTGAGCTTTCAGAATAATCGGGAAGGTATTCTCCTTTTTCGTTTTTCTTATAGTATTCACTAAAACTAAAAGGGGCAGGGGCATCAACAAGGGGGTTAGGTACAATATTAGGAGTTATGGCGTTTGCTTCAGAGGTTATTTTTTCATCTATGTTACTTCTTAGTATAGTATCTATTCTTTCGTCTACACCAAATGTACCTGTTATTCTTTTCTTACCGTCTTCATCTAATTCTGTTTCACTCTTTGATACTAACATTCTAGGTTGATACTGATTAAACATGTCAATTTTATCTTCATAACTTAAGTTGGCATCAAAGTCTATTATTTCTCCATTGCCTGCGACCATAGTTCCTATGCCCTTGTTTTCATCAAAGAAAAACTTATCGTAGTATTCCCCATAATTAAAGACGTTGTTTGTTTTTAAAGGGTTAACTATTACTTGTCCGGGTTCTTCCCCAAACCTAGCACCTTGATTGGCTTGGTTTTGTTTGTAAGTGTCTGTTCCTATGACAGCTTCAATAGATGTATCAACGGGCCCTTGAGGTCCTCTTGTTACTACATCCTCATCAATTTTAGTTTCTGGAAATACTGTTGTAGCCATTAATTAACTCTTCCTTTATTTAGGTACTGTTATCCATTTTGGAACACTTGGAGGACTGTTAGGAGTCCAGTTAGGATTCTTTTTAACACCTTTATTTGTAGAATATCCTGAAGTTTTTTTGCCACTTAACACAGACACTGCATAATCAGCAAAATTTCCATTTGCAAAGTCGACTCCAAATCTAGAATTAACTTGCTCAAGAACATAAGCTACTCCAGCTTTCTTACCCCCTTGAGCATACATTCCTTGTATGGCAGAAACATCTTGCATAATTCCACGTATACTTTCTAGAGAACCAACAATAGCTTCTTCACTTGTTCCTGCACCAAAGTTCATAGCGTTCATCATGTTTTCAATATCTTGGTCAGATATAGTTCTACCCCCTGTACCACCTTGAAATGCAGAAGCCATCTCATAGGCTAAGTTGAATTTTAAAAATTCTATTGTGGCTAAACGCTTATCCTGCTCACTTGCATTTTGATTGCTCATTGTCTTTTGAGCTTTTGTCAAACGTGAGTTTAATAAACCTCTACCTGTTGGACTTGTACTAAACCCTTTTTCCCCTGAAACCCATGCTATGTAATTTTTACCACCTTGAAATATACCCCCCTCACCAAACAAACCTTGTACTTTTTGGAATATACCACCAATTAAAGGTTGGGCCCCACCCGAACCAACCACTGCTCTACTCTCTTGTATCTTTCCAATTATAGTTCCTGCAACAGCAGATGCTCTATCAGCACCCATTCTTTTATTGTTTGCATTTTCTACGTCTATACCGTATTCAGACTTTAAATGTTTTCTAGATTGTCTAGTTTCTATTTCTTTTCTTGTAGCTTTATCAACATATATAAACGCATCAGGCACATATTCACCCCCTAATTCTGGGATAAAAGCAGATAACATATTAGCAAATTGAGTAGGATTAACTCCATTATCATAAGCTTTTTTTCTAGCATTAGCTATAAACTTACCATATACTCCAACGTTTCTTACGTCAGATATACTACCCCCTAGATTAGCCTTTAAGTCTCTATATATATCCCAAATAACTTTTTGTTTCTGAGGATTTGCTTGATCATCTTTTTTAAGTCCTACCTGCCACTGACTTAAAACTTTTTCGTAAGGCATGTTGAGCTTAGTACCTACTTCTTTTGCGTCTTTTACTATTTTTTGACCTTCTGGAGAATCATAAAAAGATTTAGTCATGTAAGGTATATGGTCGTACTTTATAAAACCGTCTGGCTGAATTATTTTATCAGCAAGCATACCTAACTTTCCGGGATACTTTGATTGAAATCTTTCATATGAAATACCATACGAAGGAGCAACAATGCCTTCTAAGTATTCTTTACCATATCCATCTTCTAATGCTTGATTATACTTAGCTGTTATATCTGCAAATTTAAGAACTTTTGCAGTTTTTGAATCCCCTTCTGTAAATTTATTCTGATCTATCCAACTCATGTGCCTAGATTTTCCAAAGTTATTTAACTTATCTATTTTAGCTAGACCTTTAACTCCCTCTGTTTTTGCGGCCTTTATAAACTTTTGATAATTATCAGAACCTAACACAGTATAAAAATTACTAATGTTTTCATTGTTTCTTGCTTTAGCATCAGAAGCACCACTATCAGTAAAACTTAAACTAACGTTCCCTGCTTGAAAGATAGTTGTATTCCCAGTTGCATCGGCTATGGCTTTAGCACTAATCTTAGCTCTTTCTTTTTCTAAATCCATATTTCCTTGCAGACGCATCAGAGCTACCTTTTGACCAAATTCTGCTCCCCCTTTTATAAAGGCTTTAAACGGTGTATATCCCATTTATATAATCTCCTCTACTTCAGGTGTTGGTGCTTGATCTAACTCAGGAGCAAGAAATGAGTTCTGTGCTTGTTCCATGTTTGCTTCCTCTACTCCTTCTTGTTCAGCCAAAGCCTGTAGTGTCTCTGGTGAACGATCCTGCATAATGTTCATAACTTGTGCTTCATCCACATTACCCTCTTCACGTGGCATACCATCTGCTGTGTTAAACATCTTTGGTGCTATGTCATTCTCAACTGCTAATCCTGCAAGATACATTGCAATAGGAGCTTTAATTATCTCAGCCACATCGGGGGAGTAGTGACCCGTTGCAAAACCACTTACAGCAATCCCATCTACGATTTCTTCAATAGACATCCCTGCTACCATCATGGATAACATGTCATTCTCTACATTTGGTGTTTCCATTTTATCAATAACAAAGTCAATTGCTTCTTCAGGATCGGCAAAACGTGGAGCTTGTTCCCATGCCCATTTACCTTTAGGCCCTGTAAGACTGTGACCCGGAGGAGGTCTGTTGAATTTATCTAACGATTGTACGTCAGTCTGTCTCGGTGCTTCCATAAATTATCCTCAACTATACATTTGCTTTGGGTTAGTCCTCGATTTTATATCTGCCACTTTTAGTGGACTTAAGTTTATATTTCGACCTACACGTGGATTATATTGTATCGCCTTACCTAAGATAGTACGTATCAAAGGGTCAGTCTGTGCCGATTGAGCTTTAGACATTACTCTTTGATTGGTTGATCCGGGAACATACAGATTGACTTGTCCTGCCTTAGCCATTTGAACACCCCCGACTGAAGGAGCTTTTATCCTGCCTAAGTCAACAGGAGTGCTTGACATTTGAGCTAACGCACCTCCCTGTCCAAACAGAGCATCCTTTGTATAATTCTTTGCCCCACCAAAAAACTTTTGAGTGTTTGTTTTAGGTATAGACTTATCCACAAAACCCTCAGCTGCTTTTTTTACAACTTTAGAAGTTCCTGAACCCGTACTAGGTCCTGATGTAGCATATGCAACTGATCCAAAAAATGCCAATGCTGGTAATAGTGCTGATAAAGCCATGTTATTCTCCTCTAATCAAATAACCCAAATATGCCTGCAAGCGTAGTAGCACCTAAAGCTCCGTACATATCATCTTCACTCTTCTGCTCGTATATATTGGTCTGTGCCGATACTTCCATAGCAGTAAGTCCTATCTGATGATTACGTTGCAAAGCACTTTCACTTGATGTAAATGCCCAAGATGCTTCATCTCTATACCTCTGCCACAAAGCGTTTAGTGATGATTGACTTGCATTGAGTATATTTAAAGTATTCTGTCTGTTTGTTTCGTTTTGGGCTGCAGTATTTGCAGTGTTTATTTCTCTACGCCAAACTGCGTTAGATTGGTTAATTTGGGATTGCATGTTTAAATTAAATTGTTGTCTTTGATCATTTAATCCTTGCACATATCTTGAGTTAGCGTTAGATTGATCAACATTAAACTGTTCTGTAGCTGCAACCCTATTGGCATTTGACTGTTGTATTTGGGAATCTAGCTCTGTATAAAACTCTTGTAGTTGATTCTCTGATTTAGCGTTAAATTGTTCTGCTGCATTTTGAGCTGCAGTATCTGTAAGGAGTGCTTGTAATTTACCTTGATAATCTATCGTAGCAGTTTTTTGGGCATTGTCAAGGTTAGCCATATCTATTGATAAAAAAGATTTTGAGTTGTTCACGGCAGCGTTTAATCGGGCATCTAAGTTAGCTTTGTCCATTGCTGCAAAAGTCATTGCATTTTGTAATGTTGATTGTTGTTTGTTGTTTAGGTTTTGCAATTGTATTCCTGCAAATCTATCTGCATCAGCTTTAGCAATAGGAATACCTGACTCATATATAGCTTGAGTTATGGCTGCCGAAGCCATTGATGAAGCACCCAAACCTCTTTGATTCATAATACCACTTACTGCTCTTACTGCAGGAGCAGCCCAAGCAGGCAAAGGTTTACCTTCTTCTAACGATGAGTACAGCTCCCCCAATTGATATTGGACTGTGGCTTTTGGGTCTAATTCTTCTGTCTGAGCAACAGCTTGAGAATCTGCAGAGACAGCACCTTGTACATCCCCAATAAGAGACTCTGTAGATAATTTACCTTGAGATGCAACTGCTGTAGGAGTATTCCCCACTAGGTTTGCACTATACGTATCAGTTACAGCTTTTGTAGATGACGGAACATTGAGATTGCTTGTAGGTGCAGAAGCAGTAGAAACAGACGCTGTATCTAAAGTTCCCGGAATATCCATAAGTTCTTCAGTTTGCACTGCTTGGGGGGTGGTGCTTAATTTTCCAAGTTCGGGTATAGTTTTATCACTGCCCGTAGCCTGTTCACCTAATCTTTCAATTAACTTTGCTCCTGTAGTCGGAGCTTCTATGGTTGTGTTATCTTCTTCTGCCATACTCTAATCCCTACTTCATTACTATTGCGACAACCAAAGCTACCACACCTAAAGTTCCCACCATAGACATAGCTTCTATTCGCCACATTCTTTTGTCTAAACCTTCTAGTTTATCATTGACTGCTTGATAACGTATTGCACATTCTTTTTCGTGTGCATCTAGTTCCATTTGTACTTTTAGTTCAGGTTTCAATTCCATTTTCATCCATTAACTTTCTAGTGCTGTTATTCTTGCTTCTAATTCAAGTATAGTTTTTGTTAATAATGGAACTAATTTTGATGGGTCATATGTTTGTGGTTTTATACTACCATCATCATTGACTTCATCTTTTTCACCACCTACGGCATTTGGGAAAACTTCTTGTACTTCATGTGCCAAAAAACCAATGTCATCTTTTTGGTGTTCAATCCATCTATATTCAGCAGGTTTTAGTTGTTTAAGTTTTGTTGTTGCATCAAAATCATAATTTATATTTTGTTTTAATCTGTAGTCTGAAGATGTTGCATAAACTAAAGCAGAACCATTAAAATATATTTCACCTCTTGTACTACCACCACTACCAGTGGAAAATCTTGCTAGAAAAGTATTTGTAGTATTAGAAACATTACTAAGATGTAAAGGTATACCTGTGTTATGAGAACAAACTCCACCAATAGCAACACCATTAGAAGCACTACCTCCTTGCACACCTAACTTTTCAGTTCCAACTACAGGCAACGTAGTGGAATTTATTAAAACATTTCCACCTGTTAATATTCTCAAACGCTCTGTATTATTTGTATCAAATGCCATTGAATTATCTGCATGATTATAGTCTATCTTACCAATATTAATATCATCTGCATCAGCAAATCTTAAAGCACTATTCCCTGCCGTACTTGCCATAATTGTAGCATTTGATTGTTCACCACTTGTTAAGTTTTGTACTCTTAAACTACCATCAATGTGAAGTGTCGCTTGTGGATTATTATTATTAATTCCAACTCTGTCTTGTCCACCATCAACAAACAACATATTAGCATTGCCATTTGATTCAACACGAAAGTCTGAATCTATGCTGCTGTCATTAAGAACTATTTCATTGTTGTCAACTTTAAGTCTACTTACATCTGCTCCTGCTGTAATTGTCCTAATATCTATTCTTGCATCTTCTGTACCATCAGTAACATCTTCAACACGACCATTAATAGTCACATAATCAATAGTTTCACCTGCACTGTTTTCACCTTGAAACCTAACATTACCAACTAAATCGGCATCAGCAGGACTTGCTGAGTTTCTATATAAATTTAAACTAGGTCCTACATTAGCATCTGCATCAGTGGATGTCAAAGTCAACTGTGTAGTGTTATCAGCAGTACTTATAGTTGTACCATCTAATATGGTAGCACCTGCTCCTAATAGTTTTGCTGTATCTGATGCTCTAGTCATTTATGCGTTCTCCAGTGTTGTAACTTTTGCTTCAAGTGTTTCTATTTTAGTAATAGCTTCTTGTAATGCTTTTGTTAAAGTTGCTATTAATCCAAGTGAATTTATTCCTAATTGTGAATCATCGTCTAAGCCAGTAGAAGTATGA
>Ga0209634_1003005_pt1 | contig 11576 bp, 22 predicted proteins | sample LinPmetageLP40_FD_184043 | JGI IMG/M metagenome (GOLD analysis project Ga0209634, IMG submission 184043) | Marine viral communities from the Pacific Ocean - LP-40 (SPAdes) (version 2) | ecosystem: Environmental > Aquatic > Marine > Oceanic | place: Pacific Ocean | collected 2010-08-26 | reverse complement strand
CATATACATCAAAACTACTCTTCGTGTTGGATATACTGAATAGTAACAAGTTACCATATGGAGGAAGATAGAATGAAATATAATATAACAGAAACTACTATCGACCCTAAAATGAAACAAAAGATACAAGGTTGGACTAGTACTAAGTCCTTAAGTATGATGGGAAATGACAATCAATATAAGTCTTACCAATCAATACTTAACCCTAAAGATGAATATATGAACTATACAATAGAGGTAATGAATATACCTTTATCCATAGACCATAAAAGTAATCTCTATCAGGGTATGGAATATCTACTAGAACATAATGTTGTAGTAAGTAGAGAGGACTACCTGAATGAATATCAGACCTTCCAAGATACTTTTAGACTGAGTTTAGATACTAAACAAAAAGTCCAAATGAGTAAGGTTAGTATGAGTAAAGATGAAGGTGAAAAACAATACCTAAATGGTTGGAAACAACACCTGATGTCCTATATAGAACCTGATAAAGTAGGTGAAACTACTAATAGTGTTGATACAACTGAGATGTTCTTAGATATCGATAACTATATCTTAGAAATGAGTGGTTCAGTAGAGTAATCTTGTTTGAGACCCTAAGACCAAAAAACCCCCAACTTAATGGGGGTTTTTGGTATGATTGATATGTGGATTGTTTCGTTATAGTAATAAATAGGTATGAGATGAGTATTAATAGACTTTATTTTCATATATAGACAAATACTTACCTGATACATAATAACACCCTTAAAACATCAACCCTGAGAGTTCTAAGGGTATTTTAATGGAGTTGCGTATAGGCCAATATGCAAAATAGATAGTTTCAACATATACCTTTCTTCATTTATCGATAACTATTTGTAATTAAATGTAATCAAAACTTGATTGGTTGATACTTATTTATGTAGAAGATAATTCTTCTATCAGGAGTGAAGACTGATATATTGAAACACATATATATAGGATTAAAAATCCACTCATAGGAATATGATAACCTGAGGTGAGGGACACCATAGAACACCCGTGACTTAGGAATATAGTTAGGTCTTAAAGAAATCCCCGATACTCTTAGAGTATGATGGACGGATTGATAAGGTCTTAATAAGTGGTTAGATAAACTCTTTTTATGGTTGATTGTAGGATATGGATTAGAACTTAGATTGATACTCTAAGGGAACGAAAACAAAAGGATAATAACCTTTCTTAGACTGGTCCTCAATGAAGTAAATAGGGATGTAAAGAAGAGGTATATAATGACCTCAGGAGTTCTTACATCAACTTGTAACACATATAAAAAGATTAAGGAATAAATATTAAATCCAAGTCGTAAGACTTGGTCTTCCATAGGAAGAAATAAACAATAAGGAACTAGTAATGTATAAGAAGAATAAAGTAAATCTCAGGTCCATTAAAAATATAATGGGTAGAAAACACGAACAGAAGAGATTAGATAGAGAATTCTATTCAGAGAACCTGATGAATAGTGTGACTAAGAAACTAAATAAACAACAGAAAGAAATTGATAAGAAGAAAGAGTTACAGAAAATATATCAGAAGAATAGTCAGAAGAACATTTTATACTAGACGAAGATGAATGGAGTTCCAAATATAAGACACCAACTAGTCGTCAGTAGAGGTGGTGGTTTTAATTAGTTTTAGTCACCACCTTAATATTATTTTTTTTGGATTCAGTATATGCCAATAAAATAAAATAGAAGATACAGCATATACGATAGTGAGATTAAATATGAAAGATAAACATAAGATAAGAGTTTTTGACTTTATGATGACCCTAAACACTTGGTATTTTATTTACCAACTAATACGAATGGAGTTGTCCGGTAAGTTCAGTAAATCCTTTGATAGAAAGTTAGAGAAATGGTATGAAGAAAACAGATAAAGAACCTGATGTAGTATATATACAACCTATTAGAATAGAGAAGATACTAACTCAAATAGGGGAAACATTATTACACCTGAGTAAAGAAAACAATGATAGACATTTCTTTACAGACAATTACAAAGATTGGAAAGATAAGAAAACTAAATATACTAACCGGTCCGTAGATAAAGAGGATAAACAAATGAATAAAGAACAGGACATAGATAAAATATGTAGAGATATTATACAGGTATCATTGTTCGATAGAATATTAGAAACAGACGAAGAAGGTGTAACTAATAACCTACCAAAACTACATTTTCCATTTTATATGAGACAATTTTTAAGAGGTAAAGATATGGACCTATATAATATCAGTTCATTTAAGACATTCGAGTATTATGATATGGTTAAACGGAAGAAATAGATTGGACCTCTATCTTACAAAATATACCAAATTATCCTCTAAGAAACAAGATAAATCGTATATGTCTGGCATAGGTATTTGCAATACAAACATATACGCAAAGAATAATAACAATTAGACTAATAGAGAACAAAATATGAATGAAAAAGAACAGATATCACCAACCGGTAAAATAACCAATACATTCGGTAAGAATAATAATTTAGATGACAAACAGAGGTCATCTTGGGGACACAAGGAGAAATATGAACCACTTGAGAAACAAAGAAATAGTATCAGACCATATAAAAAAACTAAATAAAGAATTGGAAAAAGAATTAGGTATGAAGATATCTAAAAAGGTATGGGACTTGTTTAACACCTTAGTAATTAAAGTAGGACAAAAACAAGAAATCGATATGAGTATGTTAAATGATGTGATGGATGATGTAATAACCAAACAGGAGAAACAATGAGTAGTATATTTACATTCCCAAAAAGAGATGAAACAGAAAAACCAATGAGACTAATGAGTTCTCACCAAGTCAAAGAATATTTAGATATTTCTAAATCAACCCTGAATAGATGGGTCAATGAAGAGGGTGTAATACCCAAAATAAAGATTAGAAATAAACTCTACTTTAAGAGAGATGATATAGAAAGTCTTTTAGAATATTCTAAGTAAAATAGGTAACTCCACGACTGACTAGTTACCACCTTTACTGACGACAAAACCTCTATTTTTCACTAGACTACCAACAGAATGTTTAGTGAAAAACCCACCTGATTTATTAGAATATCCATTACGATTTAGATAATCTGATATAGTCTTATATGATTTACCTTGAAATCTCAATCTCTCAATCTTCCTTAACATAAATTGTTCTTTCTGATTATCTACCCATTTATCCCCAACACGATTAAGTCCAAATGGAGTTGTCCCTGATACTTCACCATTTAATCTTTTATGATTTAGAACATCTTTAGTTCTTTCACTAATCAATCCTCGTTCAAGGGTGTAAATACTACCGAGTATGGTAATAAAAAACATTCCAATAGGGTCGTAGAGTGAAGAGATATTCTCTTTCAATACAATCAGGTCCGTATTATTGTCTTTAAGTGTATCAACAGAATTAAGTAAATCCATTGTATTACGAGAAAACCTAGATAGAGATGTCGTAAGTATCTTATCTACATTACCACCCTGAACTAGTTCTATCATCTTATTGAATTCATCTCGTCCTTTAAGACTACCACCTGACTTACCAAAATCTATAAAAGTCTTATCTACCTTTATATCTCTGTAATCACAATACTTTTGTAGTAGTTCTACCTGAGTATCAATAGAGTTCTCTTGGGTATCCTTACTCACACGAATATATAAACAAGTTATCTTATCCATTATATCTTATCCTTTCTTTTCATTAACGATTAACCTAAAACCTTTTATCATCTTCAGTCTTTACATCTACACCCCATACAGACCTATCAACAGACAACTTCATCTTATTAAACTCTTCCTCAACTAATTCCCATAGTTCAGTCAGGTTTTGTTTACCCTCAGTAGATAGTCTATCAAAATCAACTATCATTATATCATTTATCTTACCCAACATCTCAGGTGTTATTTTTGGAAGGTATTTATATCTTTCTTCTGGTTTTAAGTAATTACTCTTTCTTACCATATTATCCTCTCGTTGATTGCGTATATGTTGCCTATAAGAATATACAAGCATAACATATACGATACAAGTATTTTATCTCAATAAACTCATAGTGTCTGTTAAGTCTTCTTGTTGTAAATGTCCGTATATATCAAGGGTAGTTCTTATACTTGAATGTCTTAGTAGTTTCTGTATCTTAAACATATCAACACCTTGACCTATTAAACGACTGACTACTCCGTGTCGTATTGAATGAGGGGTATATAATGGTTTTTGTAGTTCATCAACCAATCCTAATCCACTACATAACATAGAGAAACACTTGGTAAAGTATCTCTTTTGGTATGGACCAGAGGTTCTGTTATTTTGGAAGACATAGGTATTGTCTCCACGAGTTCTTTTAAGTTTCTTAAACATATCCTTCAGTTCAGGTAATAAAGGTATCTCACCATAACTTCCCTTGAAGTAGATACAAAGTTTATCTAAATCTCTATTGAGATATACATAACTCTCAGGTTGATTAGGAGTATCATTATCACCTTTGGACCATTTAATAATTCTAACCTCACCACCTCTCATACCCGTATTAACCATTATGAATATCATATACTTGAACCAATCATTATGATTAAACCAATCCCACTTATTACTGCGTATATGTTGGTTGCCCGTTCTATACTTCTTAGCATATACTCCCTTAGGAGTAAAGGTCAAAGAATTCTTACAGAAGTCATACATTCTTTCCCAATCTTGTCCCATAGGTATCTCATCAATAACTCTACTCGTATAGGATGGGACCTTGACACCTTCAACAGGATTAACCTCAATATACTTTCGTTCAATACACCACTTAAAGAAGGGTCTAAGAGTTGATATATTAATTCTAATAGTATGAGGTGACAACTTCTTCTCTTGTCTATAATTCTTATAGTCTTCTATTGTCTTCTTAGTAATTCTGTGTATCATTAAGTCACCAAGATTTTCTAATACATAATTACAGAACAGATTAGAGTTGTCTACATTAAACCTGAGTGTAGTCTTAGATATCTCTTTTAATTGTATCCTATCATTCTGATAGTGGTGATACTCTTGTACTATCTTAGATAAGGGACGAGGTGGTGTCTGAAAAGGGTTCTTGTTAGAACCATACTTGTCTATCTCATCAAAGTATTTATCCCATTCCTTTTGTAGAAGTTTTACTTCTTTAGGTGTCTTCTTACCAATATACTTACGGACTTGTTTTTTCTTATCTCCACTGGTGTTGAAATAAGACCAAGTTTGATAGTAGTAAATACCTCTCTTGTCCTTGTCTATATTACTTTTTCTCATTATACTCTTTTCTTACTAACTTAGACATATGATAATATACAACATTACAGAGAAGCAACCAACAACAATATCAACAACACGATATTTAGGTTCTACCAGTATAGCATCATACTTCTATGACGACAAATTGAGTTTCGGGATATAGCGTAGTCCGGTTAGCGCACCTCGTTTGGGATTTAGTGTCCTATACTACCAGAAATACTCTATCCCCTCTATAAATCTACACTTACAGACATTATCAATACCATTAATTACCAACAACAAAACCAACAACACAATCCCGTATCTATGAGTATAATGGTCTAACTTGTAGTATAGGATGTTGTCGGTCCAACCAACAACAACATTAGGAGAGTATTACATTGTTGTCAGTAGTATTACAATGTTGTCAGTAGTATTACAATGTTATACTATCTAAGGTAATAGGGTAGGTGGGTAGGTTTGTCGTTAATGGTCTGGGATTTTTTGTATAAACACCCAATCGGACCAATTTATATATAGATGTTATTTTATACTTCTAAGGAATGTTCTATTTAGTCTTTTTGAGTGGAAATACTATATCTCTACTCAACTTAAACTTAGAATACTTCTGAGGTGTCAATGGAGTGATTAATTTACCTATTCTGTCGTATACCTCTCCGTAATTGACAAGAACCTTAAGATAAGTCCTAAAGTCCTTATTAATCTTATCCTCGTTCTTTGGGTCATACATTTTGAGATGATTTATACAAGTATCTCTATTACCCATTCCTATTGACTTAGAAATACGACCAGGTCTATTAACAATAAGATTAAAGTATTCAATCTGATTAGGTCCCTTCTTAAAAGAAGTAAGACTGACTGAGAAGTAATATTTGTTAATAAGAGGTTGAAGTTCGTGGAACAGATAAGTTAATTGTTCGTCATACTCACCAATCTTCTCTCTTCTACTGACTATCTCGTCTTTTAATTTCTGAATTGTATCTGAGTTCTGATTACGATATCTGAGTTTGGAACGGAACTTCTTCAATAATTCTATGTCATTTTTAGATAGACCTTCATACTGAGAGTTTCTTATCCACTCTATCTCTCTTCTTTTTCTGTTACCACCCCAACCCATAATAACATAATATACTCTTATTGCGTATATGTTACAAGTGCAAACTGCTTGATTCAGCATATACTCGCCGTATATGTAAGTCATACTGACTTGAAATTAATAACTCAAAAAAATGTGTATATTGGGTATATGATGACTGAAATTATACACACTCTGGTAATATTAAATCTATCTCATATCAGGTGGGTATATGTTAGTCAAGTTGGTATGACCTATGTAACCCTCATTTAGGTAGTATATTAAGGTGTAATTTTAATTTAGAGTAAGGAATAAGAAGTATGACACAACACTTAAAAGAAATGATAAACGAAAGAATAAGATGTCTCCCATTAGATAAGACATATGTAGAAAGTCTATATAAACATATACTACATATAGGAAGTATCTATAATGGTAATATGAGAATATTAATAGACAGGTTAGATGATGATATTATTAAACAAGACCCATTCCCTCACAGAAGAACTAAGAATGAAGTGTGGGTAGTAATGGATGGTGGAAGAATGGTAACTCTGTATCGTAGAAAAGAAGGACAGAACTTCACCCAACATCTTAATAGATATCAGAACATAGAATATAAAATAACAAACTAATCCAGGAGGAATAGATGAGAGTAAGAAGTACCAGAAAAAACAAAATGAAGAATAAGAGACTTAATGAAAGTCTTATTAATCAGGTAGTATCCATATTGAACCAGTATAGTGTCGGTGTGGATAAGGACCAGTATTCATATATGTATGAAGAGGACTACCTATGTCGTCCATTCATCAATACACAACTTATGACAAATAAACTTGTGTATATATTAGATATCTTAGGGGAACCAGTAAGAGGTAGATAATATAATATGTCTAAGAGGGTGGAGTAAACCATCCTCGTTTTAACAAGGAGATTTGATGACAATAAAAGATAAAATAAGAATGAAAGAAATACTAAAAGACTATACCAATATCTTAGTGGATAGATATTATATCACAAACTATCCACAGATAACTAAGTCTGATAATATTACTCAAGGATATAATGATAAACAATCAATCCACTTCCAATTTAAGACTACTAAACCAAGTGAGACTGAGATGGATATGATGATACAAGTATTTATTGAAACACTTATGGATTAAATACTGAGGTACTATTGGTAGAGATTGGTCTTCTATCAACCAATCTCTCCTCGGTCAAATAAAGTTTGTAGAGTATATGATACAGCATATGCTATGTGCAAGGAACATATACTCTCGTTTAGATTAACTAACAAATAGGAATATAATAAAATGAAATACATAATAGATAAAACACTAAATACACCAGAATACCAACAACCTCTGAAAGACATATTAAAGTCTGATGATGTATGGGTAGATGTAAAGAAAGATAAGAATATGATAGAGTATAAAAACTTAATAGAAAGTAATAATTACTCTTATCAAACCTCTTACTCAATCTTAGTAAAAGGTGTCCCATTACAAATTAATCATAGATTGATAATGAAGAGTGGGATGGAATACCTATATAGTAAGGATGTCGTAGTATCAATGGAGGATTACTTCACGGAATACAATAATTGGTATCCTTCCTTCTCTATGGAACTAAACTCTAAATCAGAAGTGAATATGTCTTGTGAAGACTTGTCATTCTCTCCTGATAATAAAAAGTATAAGGACTTTGTCGTAGGACAGAAACAATACTTATTAGGATGGATAGGACACTTAGGAAGTATGGTAGAACCTGATAAGGTCACTATTAAAAGTGGAGACAATACTGGTAAATACTCATCTCTCTTCCAAAAGAATAAAGAGATGATATCAGAAATATCAGGTAGTAACTCTTAGGACTGATAACACCTCAGAGAAATCACCTGTAACGAAAAAGAGGACCTTAGTGGTCCTCTTTTTTGGTATGATTGGATATGAATATTTCGTTATCAGTAATAAGTATAAGATTACCTCTTAAAACACACGATTTATTTTAGATGATTAACAACTTATCTCAGAAATAATAACTCCATATTGACCCTATTATGGGATAAATAAGGGGTATCGTATATGTTGGCGTATAGCAATAATAGTTCCAGCATATACTCTTATTAGTTTATTTTTGTTTTAATGAAGATTTATTGGTGTCTTTTTGTGTCAAGGATATACTTATTAATGTATGAGAAACTTTCATACCAGGAGTGACGACAGATATACCGAAAACATATAGATATAGAAGTCAGAAACCCACCCTCAGAGATTGAGGTTATCCTTAGGTGAGGAACTCAAAGAACACCCGTGACTAAGGAAGACATATAAGGTCTTAAAGAAATCCCCGATAGGTATGACTATGGTGGAGGATTGATAGGGTCTTAACAGGTGGTTATTAACTCTTATAGTGGTATTAGTAATGAGGATATGGATTAGAAGTTAGGGTTGGATACCCTGACGGAACGAAAACAGAAGATTAGTAATCTTCCTTGACTGGTCCTTTTATGAAACTATGGGAGATGTTAAGAAGGAGTATTTAATGACTTCAGGAGTTCTTACATCAACCCGAAAACATATAAGAAGACAAAAGAATTAGAGATAATAAATCCAAGTCTGAAAGACTTGGTCTTCCTACGGAAGAGAATAATTAAGACTGAGTTATATAGTTAAACTATATTAGATATTAAGTATCAGTATGACCCCTATAATACTCAGTCTTTTTAACAATATAGCGTATATGTTATACGCACAATAAATGATTAACAGCATATACGATAAGGAGTATGGGATGTATAAAAAGAATAAAGTAAATCTTAAGAACATTAAGAGAATAATGAGTGGTAAAGAGAGAGTAAGAATAAGTGACAGAAGAAGTTATTCAGAGAACCTAATGGATATTACTACTAAGAAGTTAAATCAAAGACAGAAAGAAATAGATAGAGTATCAAGGATTAAAAAGAAACAACAGAAGAACAACACGAAGAATATTTTATACTGATGATATCATTGAAGTTCCAAACAGATATAGACAATATTGTCAGTAATAGGAGAGGTCATTCCTTCGTTTGTCCTCTCCTAAAAACTAAGGAGTATTATGAAGAAAGATAAAAGTAAGATTAATTATGTGAAACCTAAGTTATACCATACAATCATTAAACAGATTGAGAAGACCATAGACAAGATAGTAAAAGATGAGAGGTCATTAGACAGAACATTCTTTAAGGATTTTATTAAGAACTCAGAACCAATCCTTAGTGATAAACATTTACAGAAATCAAATGATAGTATGTCTAAGGGTATGGTTGAAGGAAGTGGTATATATTTAATATCCAACCTGATATTACAAATGACACTATTCCACAGAATAATAAGAAACGATAGTGAGGGTGTCCCTATGTATCCTAAGGATAATGTACCTTTTTATATGAGACAGACAGATAGTAAAGGTAAAGACAAGGACTTCTGGGATTTACATTCATTATATGTAATGAAAAAATATTATGATAAAGAAGATAAGACTATCAACGAATTAATGGAAGATTAAGTATGGACTTCCATCTTAACAAATTTACTAATTTGTCGTCAGAGAAACAAGTAAAATCGTATATGTTTGGGCTATATAGCTAATAGTCCAACATATACTGCAAGGAATATAAAATGACACAGAAAGAAAAATCAAGAGTATATGACTTTATAGAAAGTTTGGGGACATTTGAGTTCATCTACTATCTATTGTGTATAAAACTATTTGATTACAAACCAAAACCATTACAAAAGAAAGTATGGAGATTTACAAATGAAAAAAGATAATACAACAACAAACTCACCCACAAACAGACTATCAAAGACCTTTAAGAAACATAGTAGTCAATACAGAACCCTTATGGGTCAGACTTGGGGAAACAAGGGGAACAATGACTTCAGAAGACAAGAAAGAATTAGTCCAGTCACAGATAAAAAATCTAAATAAAGAATTGGAAGAAGAGTTAGGTATGAAACTCAATAAGAAGGTATGGGATTTAGTTAATAACCTGATAATAAAGACAAATCAGTATTACCAAATCAATTACGATATCAATATGGATACATTAACAAGAGTATATGCTGAATCAGATATATCTGGCACAGAACATATACGCAAGGAGAATACCAAATGAGAGAATTAATAACTTTCCCAAAGAGGATAGATGAGAAACCATTAAAACTAATGTCATCTAAACAAGTCAAAGAATACTTAGGAATATCAAGGTCAACACTTCATAGATGGGTGAATGTAGAGAGTGTCATACCTAAAATTAAGATTAGAAATAAAGTCTATTTTAAGAGAGACGATATAAATGAACTCTTAAAATATTCAGAGTAAATCGGTAACTACCCGAGTGTGGTGTTACCACTATCTCTGACGACAAAACCTCTATTTTTTACAATAGAACCCACAGAATACTTGGTAAAATTACTACCTGATTTATTGGTGTATCCATTACGATTAAGGAAGTCACAGATATTTTTGTAAGACTTACCTTGAAATCTAAGTCTCTCAATCTTTCTTAACATAAATTGTTCTCTCTCATTTTCTATGAGAGTATCACCAATCCTATCAAAACCTATTGGAGTAGTCCCAGAGACTTCATTATTTAACTTCTTATGATTTAGAACATCTTTTGTTCTCTCACTTATCAATCCTCGTTCTAAGGTATATATACTACCGAGTATTGTAATAAAGAACATTCCTATTGGGTCATAGAGTGAAGATATATTCTCTTTTAATACAATAAGGTCTGTCTTGTAATCTTTTAGTGTATCAACAGAATTAAGAAGGTCCATAGTGTTACGAGAAAACCTTGATAAAGAAGTTGTGATTATCTTAGATACATTACCACCCTCTACCAAGTTCATCATCTTATTAAACTCATCTCGTCCTTTGACAGAACCACCAGACTTACCGAAGTCTATAAAAGTCTCATCTATATCTAACTTCTTATACTTACAATAGTTCTGTAATAGTTCTAATTGGGTATCAATAGAGTTCTCTTGTGTATCCTTACTGACACGAACATACAAACAGGTCATCTTATCCATAATAAACTATCCTTTCTTTTGATTAACGATTAACCTAAAACCTTTTATCATCTTCAGTCTTTACATCTACACCCCATACAGACCTATCAACAGACAACTTCATCTTATTAAACTCTTCCTCAACTAATTCCCATAGTTCAGTCAGGTT
>Ga0209634_1003003_pt1 | contig 11579 bp, 12 predicted proteins | sample LinPmetageLP40_FD_184043 | JGI IMG/M metagenome (GOLD analysis project Ga0209634, IMG submission 184043) | Marine viral communities from the Pacific Ocean - LP-40 (SPAdes) (version 2) | ecosystem: Environmental > Aquatic > Marine > Oceanic | place: Pacific Ocean | collected 2010-08-26 | reverse complement strand
TAGAACTTGCATCTTCAGTATCAAACAGAACATTCTCTGAAGACCAAGAAGCTACTTTATCACAATTCGTATCTGATAACTCAGGTACATACACATACGCAGACATCGCATCTTCATTCGAAGGTGGAGAATTTTCTGCTAAATCAATACAGGGCAAAATTCTTTCAATGGAATTAACAGGTCATGTAAAACCAGCTGAGAAGCCAGAGACTGTTAGAACTTACTCTCCCGAAGAGGAAGCTACATTTACTACTATGGTAAATGGTGGGTCTTTTGTTGAAGAAATTGCAGAAGCTCTAGGCAAATCTGTTAACTCTATCAGAGGAAAGGCACTCAGCCTGCTAAGAAGTGGCGATATTAACGCTATTCCTAAGCAAAAAGAAACTAAAGGTTCTAGCAAAGCTGACCCTTTAGCTGAAGTTAACGATATCGATGGTATGACTGTCGAAGCTATCGCTGACGAAATTGGCAAAACTGTAAGAGGCGTTAAAACAATGCTAACTCGTAGAGGGTTAACTTGTGCTGATTACGATGGAGCTGCAAGAAAAGAAAAAGCTTCTAGCTAGTTCTTTCAAAACTCTGAGCAGGGAATAACTCCCTGCTCTTTTTTATCTGGGAGGGTAGACTTTGAACTTAACTTCAGCTCTGTTGAAGCAAATTATTACGCAGGAAGATTTTGAATCTTGGGGCAACCTTAGAGAAAATTATCTTTCAGCTGAGTATCAGTCTCTTTATAGAGTCATGGATACTCATATTAAAAATTTCAGTAGTCTCCCTTCTTTTGATGACCTCAAACTATCCATTCGTGATAGAAAGTTACAAGAAAAAGTATTCGCAATAGAAGCCGTCGAGGTAGATATCGATGCTTGGGTTCTCCTTGAGTACCTAAAAAATGAATACACACAAGTAGAAATACTAGATGAGCTTGATAAGTTTATCGACAAAACTGTAGCTATATCTTCGGCAGAAGAAAATGTTGAAGCAATTCAACAAATTGTTCTAGATGTGGGCGAACGAGTAGACCTCAAAGCTCCCGAAGAAAACATGCAAACAATTCCTTTGTTTGATTCAGAGAAAGACCTTAGAAAGTTCTTACCTCTTGGCCTCAATGATGACTATGACCAAACACTCAAGTTCTCTCCCAGAGATTTGATACTTGTTGGTGGTCGCAGAGGTGCTGGTAAGTCTATCACTTGTTGTAACATTGCTAACAATGTATACGAACAAGGAAGAAGTTCCCTTTACTTTACCATAGAAATGGACAGTCGTTCCATTCTACAAAGAATGTGTGCCTTAGGCGCTCGTATTCCTATTTCCCGATTAGCTACACGAAACTTGACAACTGTTGAGTGGGACAGAGTAGCAAACTGGTGGGCAGGAAGATTTGAAGGTGGAGCTGAATTACTACCAGAGTTCACTGAACACAGAGATTTTGACGCATTTCATACTAAACTTCAGACTAATCCTTTACACAAGGATAAACAAATTGATGTAGTGTATGACCCAGTACTAAGTCTTTCTAGAATCCGCCAGGAGTTAGAAAGCAAAGTATCGCAAACAGATTATGGGGTTATTGTAGTTGATTACTTAAACCAAGTAAAACGCTCCAATGCTCCAAGTCGCGGAGGACAATATGACTGGACAGAGCAAATAGAAGTAAGTAAGACTCTGAAAAGTATCGCACAGGAATACGAAATTCCTGTGTTTGCACCTTACCAAACCGATAGCACAGGTGAGGCAAGATTTGCAAAAGGTATTCTTGATGCAGCAGATGCAGCCTTTACATTAGAGACATGGTCACCAGAAGATGAAGCCATTACCTTTAACTGTACTAAAATGAGAAGTGCTAAGATGGAAGGATTTACTAGTGTAATGGACTGGGAAACACTAAAGATAGGACCGCAGTCTACTATGAATCCTAAAGAGAAAGAAGCAATTAGAGATAGTTTATCAACAGGAGAAGATATACATGACGCAATATAACGATTTAATTATAAAAAAAGCAAAAGAATTAGAAGCTGAAGAGTGGGGCAATCAAGTACAATACATACATGCTAGTAATGGTATTATGGAGATTGCTTATAACAATGGACTCAAAAGATTCGAAGAGACTAAACCTAATGGAAAGAAATGGACAGAAGGACAGAAAGAATCAAAAGATTCTTTATTTCAATCTTTTGGTAAATGGCTTGTAGACCAGCGTGGCAAGTGATAGAATAGGACTTAAGTCCGCAGAATTAGTAGGCGTACCACCTTATGAAGTAAGGGTAGTTACTACTGACTTTATGTTAGAGCAGCCACAGGTTGCAGAAAACATAATGAATGTACCACTAAATAGAAAACTTATGAATAGTATAAGACTGAATGGAATACTTAATCCATTCCTTTCTATGAAGATGTGGTACCCGTTAGCAGGAAGTCAAAGACTTAGAGCTGCTGCGGAAATAAAGAAAGAGTATCCAAACTTTAATGTGAATATAACTGTTCATAGATTTTTAGAGGATTACCATAATTGTTTTTATCTTTGGCCTGACGAAGACTTTAGAAGTAAAGCTATTGCTATTTGGTTTCAAACCCAAGAAGTAGTATTCAAGTCACTACATTACAAAGATGACATAGATAAAGACGGAACTAAAATGACCGAGTATGAAGATATCGGTGAAAAACTAAAATGGAAAAGAGATGGCAGAAATAATTACACAGTTGCTAGTAGTAGCAGTAATAATTCTAGCGATTTCATCAGTAAATAGCTAATGAGAGTAGATGAATTATTACAAGAGCAACGCATTGAGTTTAAAGTCTCTGGAAGAGACTATTTAGTTAAATGCTTAAACCCTGACCACGAGGATAGTAATCCGAGTATGCGTGTGGATAACATCACAGGTATATTTAATTGTTTTGCTTGTGGTTTCAGGGGTAATGTCTTTAAACATTTTGGTGCTGCAGCAAACTTTCTAGAGATTAAGAGACAAAAGTTGAAAGAATCTATAGATGAAACTCGCTCAGCAAGTATAGGTTTTGAGTTTCCTAAAGGTTTTGTCCCTTATGTGGGCAACTGGAGAGGAATCAAACCAGAAACATATAAGCATTTCGAAGCTTTTATGCATCACGACTCGCAATTCAACGGAAGAGTTGTATTCCCAGTTCGTGATATAACAGGAAAGGTGGTAGCTTTCAACGGTCGACATATGACCATGACTGAGATACCCAAATATCTCATCTACCCTCCACAAGCAAAGCTACCGCTTTATCCCTCTACAGTTAACCCTATCAAAGGTAGGGTTATCTTAGTAGAAGGAATATTTGACATGATTAATCTTTATGATAAAGGTTTATCAAATGCAATTTGTTGTTTCGGAACAAGAAACATAGATGCAGATAAACTTGCCATTCTCAAAATGCAGAATGTAGAAGGAGTAGATATTATGTTTGATGGAGATGAGGCAGGGCAAACAGCCGCCGAAGAAGTAAAAGGGTTAGCAGAAAGAGTAGGACTAACCTCTAGGAATATAAACCTAGGAAATCACATAGACCCAGGCGGATTACCAGAGATTAAGGTAGCAGATGTCAGGAGAAGGTTATATAGTTCTTGACACCGCGTTCAGAATTTGATATAATATATATAATAAAAAAAGGAATCACATGACAAATATAGCATTAATAGAATCTAAAACCAGTAGAACTAACTGGGAGGATAGGTTTGATAATAATTTTGAGATAGACAGATATGCTCTATGCTCTGATAGTAGTAAAAAGAAAATACTAAAAGCAGATGTAGATATCGAAATAGATATCGATGCATACGAGTGGATTATCGTAGTTGGTTCAGAAGCCCTTAAGTTTTATACTAGTGTAAATTCTATAACAGAATATAGTGGCAAGTGTGTAGACGATAAGTTTCTACCAGTAATTAACCCTGCTATGTTATCCTTTAAGCCAGAGGCAAAACCTCTATGGGACAAAAGTAAATCTAACATCATTGATTACATCAATGGGGATTTAAAACAAGTAAAACTTGATGAAAATAAATGTTATGGTATTCAAGACACTAAACAATTCCATGAGTTCTTACAAGCAGCCATAGACCACCCTAATAAATATGTAGGGTTAGATTCAGAGACAACAGGGTTATACCCAAGAGATGGTCATATGCTTGGTATGAGTATATCATACGAGAAAGACCATGGAGCTTACATAGACACAGAGTGTGTTGATGAGAAAGCAGAACAGATGTTACAAGAGTTATTCGACAAGAAGATAATAATATTTCACAATGCAAAGTTTGACTTAGCGTTCTTCGAGTATCATTTCAACTTTACCTTCCCCAACTTTGAAGATACAATGTTACTACATTATTGTCTAGACGAAGTACCAGGGGGTCATGGACTAAAACAATTAGCTATGGAACATACTCTTTATGGAGACTATGAGAAGCCTATGTATGACTGGATAGACCAGTACAAGAAACAACATAGAATACTCAAAGCAGACTTTCAATGGGGTGCAATTCCTTTTGATGTAATGAAAGTATATGCAGCAATGGACGCAGTAGTAACACTATTAGTATTTGAGAAGCTATACCCAGCAGTAAGAAAGAATGCAAAGCTATTCAGTGTATATGAAAATATACTTATACCTGGCTGTAGAATGTTAACAGATATTCAAGACAATGGAGTACCTTTCGATAAGCTAAGATTACTTAAAGGTAGAGACTTAATGCAGAATAATATAGATGAAGCAGTTGCAAAACTATATGAGTTTCCTGCTATCAAAAGTTTTGAGACAGCAAAAGGTAAAGAATTTAATCCAAACAGTACTGTGCAGCTTAGGTCACTACTGTTTGATTTTGTCGGGCTAAAGCCTACAGGCAAAAAGACTGGCACAGGTGCAGACTCAACTGATGCCGAAGTGTTGAAAGAACTATCAGAACAACACGAAATACCTGCACACATTCTTTCTATTAGGCAGAAATCTAAGATTAAGAATACCTATTTAGACAAAATATACCCACAATTAGATAAAGACAGTAGACTGCGTACAGGTTTCAACCTGCATGGCACAACCTCTGGTAGACTATCTTCTAGTGGTAAAATGAACATGCAACAAATCCCTAGAGACAATCCTATTGTCAAAGGCTGTATCAAAGCAGCTCCAGGGCACAAGATTGTTGCAATGGATTTAACAACTGCAGAAGTTTACGTTGCTGCTGTGCTTGCTGATGACAAAAACCTAATGGAGATATTTAAGACTGGTGGAAACTTCCATAGCAATATTGCCAAATTAGTATTTAATTTACCCTGTGAAGCGGAAGAAATTGCAGAATTCTATCCCACACAAAGACAGGCAGCTAAAGCTGTTACCTTCGGCATAATGTATGGTGCTGGGTCAAATAAAATATCACAGCAAGTCACAGCTGATTCGGGTAAATCTTTTACCAAGAGTCAAGCTCAAGAAGTTATTGATGATTACTTCAAACAGTTCCACAAACTCAAAAAGTGGATAGATGTATCTAGTAAGTTTATTATGGATAATGGATTTATATATGGTGCTACTGGTAGAAAGAGACGACTACCAAATGTTAAGTCTGATAATCAAGGAATACAAAGTCATGAGGTCAGGTCAGGTATGAACTTCTTAGTTCAATCTGTAGCCTCTGACATTAATCTACTTGGTGCTATAGACATGAACGCTTATGTAAAGACTAATAAGATGAAGTCTAGAATCTTTGCATTAGTACACGATTCAATTCTAGCAGAAGTGCCTGATGATGAAGTAGAGAAGTATTCAGAAGCACTACAAGGTTTCATTCAACAAGATAGAGGATTTAGTATCCCAGGAACTCCTGTAGGTTGTGACTTTGATGTTGGTGATGACTACTCGTTTGGGAAGTTTGAAGCCAAGTATGATATATGATAAAATAACTTTCCCTATTTTTGTAGTACACAGCGATGAAATAATATTCGTTGATGGAATACTTTGGATTGGAAACGAAGTACTAGATGATACAAATATGAAAGGTAAAACTTTAGGATTGAGAAGACTACAAAGTCCTATGAATAGTATATATCCTTTAAAGTCAATGATTAAAAATATTAGAGCATTACTTGACCATCAAGGAAAGTATTACATAGATAGCACAGGTCGTTTCTTTAGGCAAATAAAAACAACGAAAGTAGTATTAAAGTATCATAAAATACTAAGAATAGAAAAGAAAGATATAGCTAGTGTTATGTGGGTGAAAGACTGTCCTTACCCTTTTACTTTAGACAGACCTTTAACTGAAGGAGAAAGTTGGGCAGGATTATTATATAGAAAGGGGCTACCTTGGTTACTATATGATACATCGAATAAGAAGAAAAAGAATTCATGGAGAAAAATATGATAACTATAGTAGATAATATATTTATGCCGCATCAGATGGAATTATTTAGATGTAGAATAAATAGTTCACACACAGAAGAATTCATTAGTGGATATAGTAGTAAACCAGGAGAAGGATTCTTTAGACCCGAAGAGATACATATAAATGAAGTAATGTGTAAAGGAATACTAAAAGAAGTAAATAACTATGTAAACTTAGACACTTCTATTGGCTATGAGTATTGGACACATACAAATACTAGACCAACAGATAAACATCAAGATAAAGATGAGGTTGCATATATAACAAAAGGTATATCAAGATTTCCTATGTGCTCCTCAGTATATTATTTAACAGTAGAAAATCTTACTGGTGGGGAGTTGGTTTTTGATGATGTAACTATAACTCCAGTACAAAATAGATTAGTTATATTTAAAAAAGGTTTAGAACATTATGTAAATCCTTTTGAAGGAACTAGAGTCTCTATTGCAGTAAATCCTTGGGACACTAAGCTCTACAAATGAAAGCAGTTATAAGCGACAGAATCTACTTAGAGTTACTACCTGCTCAACAGAAAAAAATTGATGACGAACTTACGTATGCCATACCCTCGTTTAAGTTCGGTGACCCACCACTCATTATAAAAAATATGGCAATGATAAGACAGGGACTAGTAGCGATACCGGTGGGCAGAATTGACCTAATCCCTGCGGACCACGAGGTTATAGATAAGAGAGTACTAAAGCCAGTAGACTTCCCCGAGTTTAATTTGACATTAAGACCAAGCCAACAGTCTGTATATGACGAAATTGGTGACGGCGGCATAATTAACGCTTGGGTAAGTTGGGGTAAGACATTTACAGGTCTTGCCATAGCTCAGAAGCTAGGTCAGAAAACCCTAGTAATAACTCATACTTTGGCTTTAAGAAAGCAGTGGGAAGATGAAGTAAAGAAAGTTTTTGGAATCACGCCTGGAATTATAGGTAGTGGTAAATTTGAATTAAACAGTCCAATCGTCATTGGGAATATACAAAGCCTGTATAGAAAGATACCTGAGATTAGACAAGAGTTTGGCACTCTCATACTTGACGAAATGCATCATGTTAGTAGTAAGACATTTTCTAGAATAGTAGACAAAAATTGTGCTAAACATAAGATTGGACTGACTGGAACGTTACAAAGAAAAGATGGTAGACATGTAGTCTTCCGTGATTACTTTGGAAATAATGTACTAAAACCACCTAAGGAAAACTTTATGATGCCTAAAGTGCATATCTTACCAATAGATATACGCTTTATGGACGGAAATAGTATACCTTGGGCAAATAGAATTAATGAGTTAGCTTACAACCCAGAGTACCAACATTCTGTGGCAATGGCTGCGTCATCGTACGCGGCTAAAGGTCACAAAGTGTTAGTGGTATCTGATAGAGTAGACTTCCTTAGGAACTGCGCAGAACTCACTGGTAGTAACGCAGTTTGTGTGACGGGCAAAGTCCATCACGAAGATAGAGCAGATATAATAGCACAGATTTTTGAGGACAAAGACGTTCTCTATGGGACACAGTCTATATTCTCAGAGGGTATTTCTTTAAATATTCTAAGCTGTTTGATACTCGCAACACCAGTAAACAATGAGCCGTTACTTACACAGCTCATTGGAAGAATAATTAGAGATTACGAAGGAAAACAACAACCTATAGTCGTAGATATTAATTTAATCGGAAAAACAGCAAAGAGACAAGCTAGTCTACGACTAGGCTACTATCTTAAGCAGGGCTATGAAATATCAAGCCTGTAAAGACCTCCGAAAAATATGTCTTGACATGGGTTTCAAAATTTGTTATAATATATGATAAAATATAATTGGGAAAAGATAAAAAGTGAGACCAATGGAGATTCTGTTTCTATTCTCACTATAGTTCATTTATTAACATATAAAAGAATTCCTGCTAGTAGGAAAGACAAAACTTATAAATACTTTGGAAAGAGTTTTGTAGGAGATAGCTTTCTCGTCAATCCAAGGCAACTACTAGTAGAAAGGAAAAATTATAGCAATAAAGAAGCTGCCGAGTATATCGCAGTAGCTTCATACCGAAATTATTTTAATTACATACAAACAGGACAGACAACACTAGAGTTGATACATCTACCTGTTAGTGAAAGCATAGTAAATCGCAACAGACTGCTTCGGATAGATAATGGTCTAGTACACTTTCTATTTGAAGATAACGCTAAATGGAGAACATAAATGGCATTACAATTTAATCAAGCACAGGGGAGTGCAAAAAAATCCTCAATCGACCAGTACACTTACAAAGAAGGAGATAATATCTTCAGACTAGTAGGAGACATACTTCCAAGGTATGTTTACTGGATTAAGGGAGAAAATGGCAAGAATATTCCGATGGAATGTCTAGCTTTCGACCGTAACACAGAAACATTTAATAACAAGGAAACAGACCATGTAAGGTCTTTCTTCCCTGAGTTAAAATGTGGTTGGGCATACGCTATTCAAGCTATTGACCCACAAGATGGCAAAGTTAAAGTTGTCAATCTAAAGAAAAAACTAATGGAACAAATCATGGTTGCCGCAGAAGATTTAGGCGACCCTACCGACCCTGAGACTGGGTGGGACGTTTGTTTCCAAAGAGTTAAGACTGGACCTATGGCATTTAATGTCGAGTACAGACTACAAGCACTCAAGTGCAAACCAAGACCTTTAACAGAAGCTGAGCAGGAAACAGTTGCAGAACTACGTTCTATGGACGATGTACTAGCAAGACCTACACCTGATGCACAGTTAGAGCTTTTACAAAGAGTTACTCAACCAGCTGGAGCGGAAGCCCCTTCAGATGTTGATTCAGAATTCAGCATTAGTTAAGGAGAGAGTCATGGATTATGGAATAGGAAATACCTTCCCGAATTTTTCTGCTGCAGCAGTAGATGTCGATAACATGCTTATTGATATTGATGTGCTACAGGAAGATATGTGGACAGTAGTTTATTTTTATCCAAAAGACTTTACCTTTATCTGCCCTACAGAGATATCCGATATGGATAAGCTCTTAGGGGAGGCTGATGTTTTAGGATTTAGCCCTGATAACGAGTTTTGTAAATTGGCTTGGAAAGAACACAATGCTATCATTAGAGATATTCAACACCCTTTGTGTTGTGATGCTGGTGGTAGACTTGCTAAGAAATTAGGTGTTTATGATGTAGAACAAGGAGTTCCTTATAGAGCTACTTATATTCTAGATGTAGACCACGTAATTCAACATGTATCAGTTAACGCACTAGATACAGGCAGAAATGCAGAAGAAATATTAAGAACACTTTTAGCTTTAAAAGCTGGTGGGCTTACAGGTTGTGCATGGCAGCCAGGAGAAGATTTCGTAGCGTGATATTATTTACAGCAGATTGGCATATTAAATTAGGTCAGAAGAATGTACCAATGGCATGGGCATGCTCTAGATACAAGTTGTTTTTCGAAGCTATTCATAAGTTAGAAAACAATGAAGATATCAGTATGCATATTATTGGTGGAGACTTATTTGACCGTGTTCCTTCTATGGATGAGCTTACACTTTACTTTGATTTTGTAAAAGATGTAACCATACCTACTATTATTTATGATGGTAACCATGAAGCCACTAAGAAGAACAAGACATTCTTTAGTAATCTAAAGAGAGCTACTACTGATGTAAACCCTTTAGTTGAGATTGTAGACGTATGGACAGAGTTCCAATGGGGAACTATACTACCTTATGCAGACTTGCATAAAAAAGGTATGATAGAGTTATGCAATACCAACAAACCTTTGTACACACATGTAAGGGGAGAAATCCCACCTCATGTAACACCAGAGGTTGACTTGGACAGATTCAAAGAATTTCCTGTAGTATACGCAGGTGACCTACATAGTCACTCAAATACGCAGAGAAATATTATCTATCCAGGCAGTCCCATGACTACATCTTTTCATAGAGATGTAGTTAAAACGGGCTATCTTCTAATTGATGAAGAATATGATACTTGGACTTGGGAACAGTTTGACCTGCCCCAGTTACTAAGAAAAACAGTAAGTAGTGAAGATGAAATGATTGCAACAGATTTTCACCATACTATCTATGAGATAGAAGGTGACGTAGCTGACTTAGCAAACATCAAAAACTCTGAACTGTTGGATAAGAAAGTAGTAAAACGAAGTAGTGAAGCTACGCTTAATCTCAAAGACTTGACAATGGAAGAAGAATTAGTAGAGTACTTAAGTGCGATACTAAACTTAAATGATGATAAAATAAAATCAATAATGGGAGTGTTTAGTGATTATTCTAAAAACGCTACGCTGGGATAATTGTTTCAGCTATGGGCAAAATAATACTCTTGACCTTAATGACAGTAACCTTACCCAACTCGTTGGGACTAATGGAATGGGCAAGTCTTCCATTCCACTTATTATCGAAGAAGTCTTATTTAATAAGAATAGTAAGGGGATAAAGAAACAAGAGATACAAAATAGATTTGTCAACAATGGCTATTCTATTAATCTTACCTTTCAGGTAGATGAAGATGACTACGAGATTGATGTAATTCGTAAAGCATCTATAAAATGTAAACTGTATAAAAATGGAGAAGATATCTCTTCTCATACTGCAACGAACACCTATAAGACAGTTCAAGAACTACTTGGGCTTGACTTTAAGACCTTCACGCAGTTAGTATATCAGAATACAAACACATCATTACAGTTTCTAACTGCAACAGATACAAATAGAAAAAAGTTTCTCATTGATTTGTTAAAGCTAGAAGAGTATGTAGAGTTCTTTGATATATTCAAGGAAGCTTCAAGAGAAGTTTCTTTAGAATTAAGTAGCATACACGCTAGGTATGACACTATAGAAAAATGGTTAAATGAAAATAAATTGGAAAGTATAGACATACTTCCTATCTTAGATTTACCAAAACCATCAGAAAGTGATGAGAAGTCTTTAAGGCAATTACGAAACGATTTTGAAAAGATTTCGGAAAATAACAAAAAAATTATAGATAATAATTTTGTAAAAGAACAGTTAGATGAGCTGGAAGTTTCAGGTCATCTAGAGCCAGTGGGAGAGGAGATATCCTTGACTGCTATGCTGCAGCAACAAGGAACCTTCGGTTCCAAGGTGGCTGAAGCTCAAGCACATTTGGATAAACTCTCGGAACTTGAAGGGCA
>Ga0209634_1003002_pt1 | contig 11580 bp, 8 predicted proteins | sample LinPmetageLP40_FD_184043 | JGI IMG/M metagenome (GOLD analysis project Ga0209634, IMG submission 184043) | Marine viral communities from the Pacific Ocean - LP-40 (SPAdes) (version 2) | ecosystem: Environmental > Aquatic > Marine > Oceanic | place: Pacific Ocean | collected 2010-08-26 | reverse complement strand
AAAACAGGGTGTATATTGTAATTATAAGGAATGACTTCAATGAATGCCTCTTTATAACCACTATTTATTAAAACCTCTATTTGCTCCTCGTCTTCTACTAACCAATACATTTATAACCATTTTACCCCATAATATACGACCAATATTAGTAACCTCCACTGCCTCTTGAAGAAACGTTTGTTCTTCTTGAAGTACCTACTTCCTCATCTATACCAATTCTTTTTTTAGTTAATACTTCACCATCCTCAATTAATACTAAAGTATAATGGGATGAATTCATATGTTTTTTTCCTTCCATTAAAGAACCTTGTTTTGGATGCACATGATAATAACCAATATATTCCTCATTAGTTTTTTCAACTTTTAATTCCCCACCCTTTGTATAGTTAGGTTCATCACTAGATGGTTTGTAATATCTAGCATATCTATTTTTAAAAGATAAATCAAATTTAATCCAATTATATACATTACCTTTATACTGGACAGTTTTATAGTTTTGTTTATAAACATCTAACAATTTACCAGATATTTTCCATATTAATGCTAATGAGTCATAAAGATCATATTGTACAGTATTATTTTTTTCTACAACTGCAGTATATGCATTTTTTGATGTTTCTAAATAACTATAATTTGTAGCACGTTTTAAGAAATATCTTTGAAAGTTTTCATTAGTATAATCGGTTTTAGTTGGAAGTGGAACACTATTAATTAGTGTAGATATATTTCTAATTCTTATTCCACTTGCATTAATATAACTCTCAGGGACCATAGTAACATAAACTTCAGCATCATCATTTGTTTCCCCTACGGATCCAAGTCCTGGATTGTCAAATTTTATGTTTTGAGTTAATATCCTTACATTATTATCTTGAGGATTAGTACCTGTATAATATAATCCTTGGGATGTTCTCCAGTAATTACCTATATATTCTTTATTATCCGAGAGAGTTGAAAATTCTTGCCCTGGGGTAAATAAATTAGTTTCTATTTGTGATTTTGGATAGTACATATATTAAAAATCAGTATCTATTTCAAACTTTTCTTTACCTCCAACAGTTGTAGTAAATGTAGCTGTATCGTTTCCTGTATTACCTCTCATTTTTCGTTTTATATCACTTAAAAACATCCAAAAACGGTCCTTATCTGCTCCTTTTACAGCATATGTTCTTTTTTTAATCGCATCACTTTCTATCCATGCTTTATATAATTTTAGACCTTTTACTTCATCATCATTACCCCCTTTTGCTGGTTGGAGCAAAGCTGCACCACCAACTCCAAAGGTATCTTGAAGTTTAAATATTAAACTTATATCATCGATTATAGATTTAATTAATTTAAAAGTATTTATTTCTGTTGGGGTTCCTTCTTGTATAGTTGCTGCTGCTTGACCTAAATCACTTGAAAAATTAGGATTATTTGGTGGTCCCCAATATTCAAAATGCCAAGCTTCATCTGTTGCTTCTGCTTTTGTAGGTTTATTTGCCATTCTATAAGGATTAAAAAATCCATATCTAGCACCTAATGTTGCTACAACTTTCCAATCTTCTGCCATTCTATCTTTTAATGCACCTATACCTAATTTACCATTATATTTAAATTTTGACGCTTGATAATCACTTCTACTTGTCATTGTATGTCTTAATTTTCCTTCAGTTGGTCTAATATTAACATCAACAGCACCCCCCCAACCGTGAGCTGATCCTGCAACACCACCAATGGCTGATTGATAAGCTGCACTTCTGTATCCATTAGTAATACCAATTTTATATCCTGATGCTAAAGCATCTGCTTTCCATCTTTTCCATGATCCAGCAGCAGATATATTTAAATACCAAGTAGTAGTACCATTATTATGTGCTGGACATTTTTTAACAGAGCCGCTACTAGAACAGGGTTCTCCTGTATCTGCCATTGTAGGAAATACTAGAGCATTTATACCATTTTTAACACCTTTTTTAGCAAAATACTGAGCTATTGGGGATTTAGAATATCTAGAACTTCCTTCTTTATTTGGGTTAATAATATCTCTAGGATCTACACCAGCTGGGATACCAGAACTTCCAATTGCACCAAATCCTCCCATTATAGTACCAAGTTGTCCTGCAGCAAATGTAACAGTTGCATATTTTAGCTCTTGGTCTGTTAAATCATATTCAACTATTTTAAATGATTCTGCTGATAATACGGTTTTTTCTACATTTGCTGTAGCTATTGTAGCTAATTCAGTTGTCCAATCATTATTAGATATTTTATGATTAACTTGTTTAATTACAAATTTTAAAGCTCTAGGATATGATCTAGGTAAAAATTCTTGTCTAATAGCTAATTGTTGATATAATTTTATACCAGAAATACCATCACAAGTTAAGTTCAAATCTACAGGAATAAATCCTATAGTATTAGAAGGATTTCCTGTTTCTCTATATATTTTGTTGCTAATAGTATTTATCCAACCCTTAAATGAATTTTTTCCAATTGTAATAAAACCATCATCAAAATTAAAATATTGTGGTTGTATAACAGGTGAAGCATTAATTTTACCCCCCATAGCCTGGGCGCAATATGCGATGTAATTTACTACGTCCTCTTTATCTCCTTCTGTTGCTTCAGAGGCCTCAACGGCTTTATTTAATAAAAATCTTTGAACTTTTTGTCCATAATCTTCCCAAGTAATTTCAGTATATGTATCTCCTGTAATAGGGCAATTAGTTTTATTTATATCTTTTACTCCTTTTTTTTCTAATCCTGCAAAATTAGTTACAGGTTGTGATCTTTTAAATACTCCTAAACCAAAAAATAACTTATCTGCAGCAGCATCTACTGTATCTCCAAAAGGAGTAAAATATAAATCCTCATCCCCATCATCCCAATGTTTTGCAATTATACCTATTTGGTCTAGGGTTAAAGGGTAAACACCTGTTGCATCTGAACCAGATGGAGGTGGTGGTGGTAATAATGGAGGTGGTGGTGGTTCAGCATATTTTAAACTAAATCTATCATCTAATCCTTCATTCCATTTTGAAAAAGCAGTACCATCATAATTTTTTGTTTTTATTCCTTCGGATGTTGCTCCAATAGTTATTGATGAAGCTATTTCTTTACCAATTTTAGTATTAAACCCAAATGTTCTTACGAAATTTGATGTTTGATTTTTAGGATCAGTTTTATTATAACCATATAATTCAAAAGGAACAGGATCTCGGTTAAACATACCCTTGAAATTTTTAGAAGTTTCTATACCGGGGATTGGATTTTGTTCTATAAAAGTAATTTCTCTATCTTTTGATAAAACACATTCTATATTATTAATACCTCCCAGAGCATCATTTATACCAGTACATATTTTTTGTAAAAACTTAAATAAAAATACTTCACCCTTATCATTAGTTTCTGATTTTAAAATATTAGTAATAAAATCATAATTAAGATAAATATTCATTATACTACCATAAAGGGCATCATTATCTTTTTGACCAAAATTATTAACCCTATTTAACCAAGCAGAATAATTGTTAATACCTGTACCAGATTCTCCACCTTCTGTTTTTCCAGCATCAAATTGTTCTCTAGAATTAAATGAAAATCTGCTTAAAAAGAAGGGTTTAATAAAAGCTATTCTAGGATCAAGAGAAAATTGGTAAGGATAAAGAGCACAAATTTGATTATTACTCTTGTTTATTCCTAATATTTTATCTCCATTAATAGAAGGTAAAACAACGTTTTCAATTTTTGTTAATAATTCTTTTAAAGTAAGGAAGAAAGAATATTTCATAGTATTACCTCCTTGGGTAGTTGCAGGAACTATAGGAATTGCTGGTTGGGTACCTTGTTGTGGATCTACAACTGCAGCTGCGTCTGTTTCTTCTCCTAATAACCCTAATAAACTAATATAATTGGTTTTAGCCCCCCCACTACTTCCATCCCATTTGCCTGTATTTGAATCAATAACATCAGAATATAAGGAATATGAGAGCATTGAATCTCCAGCATTTGTTATAATAGCGCTATTTTGACTTGATAAACCTACAGCTACTGGGGTAACATTTCCTTGAATACTTGCATTTACTTGACCAACAGTTGCTGTGGTTTGTGGAAGGTTTACTTTTAAAGATTCTACTACATCCCCAACAGTAACTAATTTTATAATTATATCATAAGTTCCATCTGGTTGGAATTTCCAATCAAAATTAACTACTTTACCTAAAAAACCATCATAATTAGCATGATGTACAGATTGTTCGTGCAGAATTTTATCTATTACTTTATAAAATGGATCTTGTTGAGTATTAAACCAATATTTTTCCATTAAAGTATCCCCTGTAGCTACATACTCTGGTCCGTTTAAATATTTATTATTCCCCCATTCTATTAACATTGAAAAACCTAATCTTAAATAAAGTAATTCTATTAATTCAAATTGAAATTTATTAAATGCTTTTAATGTTATATTACATCTTCTAATAGAGCCTCTAGTTTCAGCTTTAATATCAGCACTAATAAGCCCTGGTGGTGGTACAGGACCAAAATCTGTTCCTCCTAAACCATATGCTTTAGATGAGTTCCAAACATTTGTACTTTTTGATACTCCTGATCTTTGTGTATACCCTGTATCACTTTGATATTTTGATAATGAATTAAATAAAACGGCATTTGCTGCTAATCCTACTCCTACAAATTCATCAGTATTACTAAGTCCTATATCTTTTAATCTTTGCTTACCTTTGTCTCCACTTTGAATTTTAACAGAAGAACCCATTTTTAACCAAGCATTTTGGTTACTTAATACATTTAATTGTGAATTACTTCTTGTCTTAAGACCATGAAGACTTTGTCTTGTTAGTATTTGATTTTGAACAAAGTTATCAAACTGTTCTCCTATTATACTCATAACTCATTTCTGTTGTTTAATTTATAATATTGGGTTTGTATGGCCCCTATATTTTGTGGAATCCTAACTTGTACTCCTAATGGTAAAAAATATGAATTTTGAGGAAAACTTTTATTAGCTATAGAAATAACCCACCAAAGTGTAGCATCACCATAATAAGATAACGCTAATTGATCATACCTATCTCCTTCTTCTGCATAAACATATATGTCATCTGGGAGTAGAGGAATGTCAGGGTATTTTACAGTTCTATACATTCGTTTACCAGTAACTGCTTTTTTACCTTCAGATGTTGTAAGATTTATTTCTCTATATCTATTCATATTTTTATCCTTTTAAGGTTTTGGTAAATAATTTATATGATCATCACCTTTTACCTTTACTCCTCCACTATAATTATTAGATGATCCATTTGCTAAAGCAATATATCTTTGAGATCCATATGAACTAGCAAACTCAGCATTAGTTCCAAACTTAGCTCCACCCGCAAATCCATTACGTTGAATTGATGGTACAAAGTTATGAATTGGGTTGAAAGTAAATCCTGTTACTTTTACTATCATTGGTAATTCTTTTACTGAAGGATCAGTTAATATTTTGGCATCATCACTTGAAAACCTTGCATCAACTGCATTATCTGGAATTGAGATATCCCAAGGTGATTCTTCTGGTACGGATAAAGTTAATCCATTCATTACTCCTACTTGTTCATAACACCATCCACCTATAGTTAATGAAATTAAATTACCACCCATATATCCAGTTTTTGAATAATATGGAGCATTTGCTGATGCTAAATAATTTAATTTTTGATACATTGGTATTAACTCTTGTTTTGATTGTGCTGCTACTGTCCAATTTAATGAAATTGTTCTGTCAAATCCCTGATATTTGTAAAACTTTTCACCTCTACCCATATATTTGTTAGCAGCCCATTCACTACTATAATTGTCTTGCATACTATCAATTATAGCTCTAAAATGAATAAATGTTTTTTTAGAGGGAGTTTCACTATCAATAACCCCAATTCTAAATTTAACAAAATCATTTTTAGCTGCATCTCCTTGAACTACTGCAGAAGATTGATAAATTGGTAAAGCATTTACTTTATCTAAAGCATGTTTATAAGTTGCATTACCTTCTACAGAATTACGTAATGGGTCGTCGTTTAAACCTCTTCTACCTATAGTATAACTATTTCTATTTGCTACTATACCAGGATTTCCTAAATTAACTCTTTTTTCAAATTTATTTCCCTCTGTATATGGGAGTGTATCAGGAATTGTTTTACTTCCCTCAGGTGCAACAACTTTCCTAAAATCTTTTATGTTGTCAGTTTTACCTGTTTTAGAAAATGGTTGTTTTTGAGCTATTTCTTGTTGTGTCCAAACCTGTCTTGGAACACTTTTTAAAACTCCGCTTTTAAATTCTTCTTTAATACCCGAAGTTTCTAATGAAAAACGATCATTATTACTATCATAAATGTTATATGTTTTAGCTGTACCATTATCTAAAAATCCATCTTTAACATCATTTATATCACCTGAAATTATAAAAGAATTACCTAAATAGGCAGCAGTAGCTCCTATTCTTAAAAATTGATCATTTACTAATAGATCATTTAATATTGGATCTAATGCAGATGCAGCTACTGTTGGACTATTATTAATAGACCCTAAAGTATAAGATGTTTTTCCTCTACTAAAAGTTGTACCTGCTGACGAATTTCCAATATCAAAATTGCTTGGTGGTCTAAATTGATCAGCTGCCGTTCCTACTGACCACGTAACTTTTGCTCCATCTCTTAATGAAGATGGGTTGTTAATACCTGTTCGGTATTCACTTTGCATTGAAATGATAGTTTGTCCTACTCCTAATGTAGCTCCTGGCCCCCCAGAGTATTTGTATAATTCATTTACGCCCTCTGTATTTGTATCTATCTTACTTAATAATGGTAATAATCTACTTTTATTACCCTCATCTCCAGATGTTGCTATAGTATTTAAATAAGTTGGTAAACCTAATGATGTATTACCATCAGGTGATCCTACAGTTGTATTTTGTAAAGGATTTAATCCTTGTTTATTTAAATGCGCCCCTAAAGCACCACCAACTGTTTGTCCTATTGTAGATAATGGGGTATAAATCCCTTGATTTAAAGCAACATTATTTTTTAAAAATGTTTCTATTGCAGAACCTACTCTTTGTAAAAAGTTACCATCCTTATCTCTTTCAGCTTGAACAAATGGTTCATAGCCTGCACTTGAATTAACATTTGTTAAAGATAAAATATTTTGTTTTGCTGTAAATAAAGTACCTATTAAGTTAACAGGTCTTCGTCCGTTATTAGAAGCATCAACACCTAATGGATCATCTGAATTAGTAGTATTTATTTCATTTCCTCTTCCAGGGTAAAATAATTTTGAAATTCTTGTAGCATCATTAAGAACTATTCTAGGTAGTAAAGTTCCACCTCGTAAAAGAAAGTCAGGTCCTCCTGTTCTACCAACATCTGATAGATCATCTGGAATTGCTCTTGTTACGAATGGTTGGCCGCTATTACCACCACCAACAGTATCCTTACCATATCTTAAAGATTTAAGATTGGTTCTTAAATCAACTATGCCCATATATTATGAAGGTAAGTTGTTCAGATACTTATCTCCTTCTTGAACTGCTCGTTCCATATCAGAAGGTAATGGTAATATTCCATTTTCCGGTACAACGCTACTTGCATTAGGATTTCCAATAGTTGAATATTGGTTATGCAATGTAGATATTGCAAAATCCGGTGTGTTTGGAGTTGTTCCATTTAAGCTTGTTGCGCTTGCTTGTCCTGATATTAATTTGTCTAGTAATCCCATAATTGTTGTTTTATTATAAATATTAAATTATTGTATTTCGTACATATCCACAGTCGTTAATTTCTCTGATATAATTCTTAATAAAGTATTTGTTTCGCTATTATCAACTTTAATTGCTGGGGAGTTACCTGATAAAGGTATAACTGCTTCTGGTCCTGCTTCACCTATAAGTGCTCTAGTTGGTCCAGTTACTATACCTCCCTTAGCCATTTTTGTTTCGTCGTCACTCATCAGTTCACCCATTGTAGGTGCGTCAGCAAATTCTCCTACCATACCACCAAAACCTCCCAAGAAATCTGTAGGTTTCATATTACTAAAAGCTGATTTTGTTCCAGAGAATGAAAAATCTCCTAAAAACATGGAGAGTACATCCCCTATAGCATTTCCTATTAATGTTATCATCCTAAATAATGGGGATAAGGCTTTCATTATAGGTCCTATTATTTTAAATACGCTTATTAAAACATCAAAAATAGGCATTAAAGCTTCACCTACAACAACAAAAATTTCTTTTAATTTGTCCATTGTAGCACTCATTTTATCTCCCATTCCTACCTGCTTTTTTAAACCATCAGCCCCTTTTTCCTCAAGAATGTTCATTGCTTCTTGTTCACCCACTCTAGCTTTTAATTTTTCAAAATCTTTTGTTGCAGCAGCAGCTTTTTCAGCTGTTAACCCTTTTAACTTATCTTCTAGTAATAAGGTAGATGCTAATTCTTCTCTATTCATCCCAACAGCTTTAGCTAATGCTTCCTGTTGTATTCTATTCATCTTAGAAAAATCTGCTGAAGACCCAATTTGTTTTGATATTTCTTTTGCTACTGTAGCTAATTCATTATTTAAAGCTGCTTGTCTTGCTTTTTCTAAATTTATGTCTTTATCTAATAATAATTCAGCTTGCAATTCCGCTTCAATTGAAGATTCAAAATCCAGTAAACTACCTGCAATAGCGTCTACTTTAGATAATTCCATACCTAAAGACTTAGCAACTGCCATAGCTTCACCTATTAATGCTGGGTTTTTACTAAATGATAATGTTGTGGCAGCTGATACTTTACCTATATCTTTAAGTAATTTTTGTTCATTAAGTAAAACACCATTTTGTAATGCTGATACTTTAGCTTGTGCTATAAATTGGCCTGTAATTTCATCTGTTGTTTTATTAGTACCTAACATAAGATTAGATATACCAACTAATTCTTCATTAGTAAACCCAGCCATTGTTCTAAGTTTAGTAAACTCAACAGCCATATCTTCACTTAACATAGCATTAGTACCTAATGAAGCATTTATAGCACTGAAAGTTTCTGATACTCCTTTAGAAGTAACAAAAATAGAATTAGATGACATAGCGACACCAGTCATCTCTTGCTTCATGTTTAAAGCTTCTTTGTAAGACACACCAAAATTCTTAGCCATGTCAGCAACAATTTTATCTGATGCTTTCATTGCTGCAAACAATTCAATAAGTAAACCTACAGGACCTAATGCTTTAGTAAGCATTTTAGTTAAAGCAGGACCTAATACTTTTAACCCCGCCATTAAAGGTGAAGTTGCACCTTTAGCTAATCCAGCTTTTCCAAAAAGTGCTCCTGCTTTTTTAGAAGCAACCCCTCCTGCTAATTGTTTTCCTTTTTGACTAGTTAATAATTTTTCAATCCCTAGTTCTTTAATTTTATCTTTAGTTAGATTATCTCCACTTTTCATGGCTATCTTAAGGCCTGCTTTTTGTTCACTAGTAATACCCTTTAACATTTTTAGGTTTTTAGGGTTTACTTCACCAAATGAGTCTAAATTAGATTTAGCCATTTTTTGGGATGCTTCACTTGCTTCTTTGAATGGGTCTGATAGCGCTGATAAGCCTGGGACTTTCTTGATTAGATCATCCATAAAACCAAAGGTTTTAACTCCTATATCACCTTTAATTTTTTTAGTAGTTTCACGAATTCGAGCCATTGTTTTCTCAAATTCTCCTTGTGTTGCTAAATTGTCTTTAAATTCCTTAAGTGCAGCTCCACTTAGTCTTCCACTATCAATTGCTATTTTTAAACTTTCATATTCTAGTTTTGCTTTCTTTTCTAGACTATCTAATTTTTTATCATCAATTAAAATCCCTTGTTGATTTTCATAAGAAATATCACGGGCTATTTTTTCTATACTTTTAAGAGATTTTTTAGCATACCCTAATTCAGTATTTTGAGTTGATAATTCAGCTATACTATCACGGAATGATTTAGATATATAAGATAAACTATTATTTACCTCATCTAAATCGACTTTTAGTTTTTGAATTTCTCTTCTAGCTGCCCCTATTTCAGCTGGTTTGAAGACAGGTGGGGTATCCATCCTTCCTAATTTTTTATAGAGAGAATCGATTGTATCGTTTAGTTCCTTAAGTTGTTTTTTAGCGTCAGCCATAAGGGTATTTTATTATAAATATTGTTACTTATAACTTGTTTTACCTTTATATGCTTTAGATTCTTGAGCAAAGGCGGGTGTGTTTACTTTACCATCTGCAGAAACTAAAGTTTTATTTCCTTTACCTCCATTTTTGGCATTTTCGTATTCTTTTTTTTCATCACTATAATAGTTATTGATTTCTGAAAATGTAAATTTTCTTAACCAAATAGGCATATTATATATAGTATAAAAATCATATCCACCTTTACTGTGAAATATCATACTATGAATTGTTCTAAAAAGTGCTATTCTGACTTCTTGGGCTATATTAGGCGTCAGGCCAAAAAAAGTTAAGCCCAATGGGGACTGTAACTACCTCCCCACCTTCGAGCGCATATTCCATATTTACATCAGGTGATAAATCACTAACATATTGTCTGAAGGCTCTGGCATCTCTTGCCAAGAAATAATTATCTACAAAATCTCTAATATCTTTTGTTTCTTCTTTACCATCTACAGAAAGTAATACATGCTTTAATCTAGTTGTAAGTTCTGGAGAAGAATTAGGGGTTATTTTCTTTAAACCTGATAATTCACGTTCAATTTTCTTTTCATCGTGCCCATTTAATAGTTTAAACTCTAATACGGTACCCGTGTTTTCTAATTTATAGGTAAATTTATTAACTCCTTTTGAAAATAATTCTTCGTCTATAGGTTTATTTTCTAATTCAGTTAAATCAATAGTTTCAGATTTACCAGCAATTGTAACTTTATACTCTTTACCATATCCTAAAATACGAGCAGCTACAAATAGGGCATTTTTGTCACCTACAAATAAATCTTCTGTTTTAATATCTTTATTTATTAATAAAGATTGTAATAATTTATCTAATACCGTTCCTTTTTGAATAAACGATTGATTAGTTAAAATATCTTCTTCCTTAGCGGTCATATATTTTATTTCTACTTTTCCACTAGATAAGGGATTGTCTTTTGGGTATAATAAACCTTTTGAAGGTAAATCTACCTCTTCGGTTGGGAATTTAAATTCACTCATATAAACTTGTTTTAATTATAACATTGTTGTCATGTATACATATGCAATATAAAAAAAAGCTTGGCATAAGCCAAGCAATTTTTAAAAAAAGGAGGGGTAATTTCTTTTTTAGAAATTTAGTATACAGTAATCTGGTTGTACTGTTAATTGTAATTCTACAGCAGCACTTTCGTTATCCCAACTATAATCACCGAAGTTAGCTTCTGTAATTAATGCACCTTTAATAATCCATTCAGATACGATATCACCTACAGGTCCTAATACGTTCATAGTTAAATCTTTCTTATAGAAATCACTATATCCGTCTCTACCTGTTACTGATTCATGATGTAATCTAACCCATTCCATACATGCTTGCGCACCTGATG
>Ga0209634_1003001_pt1 | contig 11580 bp, 11 predicted proteins | sample LinPmetageLP40_FD_184043 | JGI IMG/M metagenome (GOLD analysis project Ga0209634, IMG submission 184043) | Marine viral communities from the Pacific Ocean - LP-40 (SPAdes) (version 2) | ecosystem: Environmental > Aquatic > Marine > Oceanic | place: Pacific Ocean | collected 2010-08-26 | reverse complement strand
GGGGATATTAAACCAAATGAACATGTTATAATATTTGATAATTCTTGTAGAGGCATTACATATTTAGGAACCCCCTCTAAAAGTTCTAATACACGCCAAGATTTATCAAAATTGTTAAAGATACGGCTTAATAGTTTAAGACTAAATTCATATGAAAAATCATTAGACGAAAAATTAGGTGGAGGTGCTAGAAGAAATAAAAGTAGAAGTAAAAGATCTAAAAAGAAAAAATATAAATCTAATAAAATCTAATAAAATCTCCATCTTCATTCGTATACCAAATTTTTTTAAGTTTATATTTTTTATATTTAAGTGTTGAATGTATTGTTTTAACACAATGTGAACATGGTTTTGCCATAAGAAGTGAATCTCCTTTATTATTAGTTCTAAAAATAATTAAACTTATAGGTGTTATTTTTTCTGTTTTTTTTAATTTTGAAACACAATCTACTTCAGCATGTATATTATCTTTTTCATAAGCAGATGCTCTATTTGATAAATTATATTGATTATATCCAAACTCATAAAACCCCCTGATGCTTTAACTTCGGTGAGAATGCTACACAACCCAATTTAGAATACCCATTATGATTATTTTGAATTTTAGAACGCAACTCAACATATTCTTCAATAATATTAAACAATGATGAATTTGATGTGGTAATAGCCATTTTTTTAATGTGAAAAATAAAAAATATATCAAATCAATTTTATTATTTTATTAATAAAATTAATACCTAACTAATGATTTTAAATAAAATATGATTTTAAATAAAAATATGTTATTATTTTAATAATGGATTATGTAGTAGCTATTCCGTCATACAAACGACATGATACTTTAAAAAAGAAAACATTAAATGTTCTAAAAGATTATAGAATACCTAAACAAAAAATTTATGTATTTGTAGCAAATGATCATGAACATGATTTATATAAAAATACATTAGATCCAAGTACATATGGAAAATTGGTGGTTGGTAAACCTGGTATTAAAGAAATACGGAATTTTATGGCTAATTATTTTGATGAAGGACAAAAGATAGTATATATGGATGATGATATTGGTAAAATTTGGCAATGTAAAAATGATATAGAACCATATGATAAGGCTAATAATAAGGTATATAAAATGGATAGTTTAAAAAAGTTTTTCGATAAAGCATTTAAATTAAGTGGGAAAACAGGATTTCATAATTGGGGTGTATATCCGAGAGATAATCCATATTTTATGAAACCAATTAATAGACGAAATCCATTAGATAATTATGTTTCACAAGACCTAAAATTTTTAATAGGTTTTATGACTGGTGTGATTAATAATAAAGAATCTGAACTTAGAACTATTGGGGATAAAGAGGATTATGAACGAACTATTAAATATTATTTGAAAGATAATGGCGTTCTTCGGTTTAATAATGTTAGTTGTTATACGCGATGTTATAAAGTTGCTGGTGGAATTCAAGCAACACGTAAAATAGAAGATAGTAATAAGAATGCCGCTATTTTGATAAAAAAATATCCAAATTTAGTCTCAGTAAATAATGGAAGAAAATCACCATTTGTCGAAATATTACTTAGAGATAAAACTAAGTTAAAGAAATTTATAAACTCAAATAATTCTAAAAAGAAATCTATAAAAGGTAAAAAAAATAAAAAATCACTTAAAAGAAATAAGTAGTTAAAGATATAAATGAAACTATTTTGTGATGGTGTATTTGACCTATTTCATGAAGGACATGTTAAACATTTCAAAAAAATAAAAGAATTATATCCTAATTCATATTTAATGGTTGGGATCTATAATGATAAAGATTCAACTGGATACAAACGAAAACCTTTTTATAATGAAAAAAAGAGATTACGTTTGGTTGGATCATGTAAATATGTGGATGAAGTGACATTAGATTATCCAGGTATAATGACTGAAGAATTTATTAATAAAAATAATATAGATATGATAGTACATGCTTTTTCAAATATAAATGATATTGAAAAACAAAAAATTTATTTTGAAGTTCCCATAAGATTAAATAAAATGAAAGTAATCGAATACAATAAAGGTGTATCTACAACTATTATTATAGAAAATTTGAAATCAGTCGATACTAAAGCACCTTCCAACTTAGAAATTAATCCAATAAATTTAAATTATAAAGAAATAGTATATATATTAGATATAAAACCTAATAGTAAAGTTTTAGAAGTAGGATGTGGTATAGGAAATTATTCCAAATTATTTAATGTGAATTTTGATTATTTTGGTATAGATAATAATCGTAATAATGTCAATAAAAATATATATACTACAAATTCTAATATAGTCAAGTGTGAATATGATGATATTTTATTTAAAGATGATTTCTTTGACCATTGTTTTTGTATAGGACAAGAATTATCTCCAGAAGCAATGAATGAAATGAAGCGTGTTACTAAAAATGACTCAATATTTATAAAATAATATTTATAAAATAATATTAGTAAATAATATTATGAGTTTAAAATTAGTTGTATTTGATTTTGATGGATGTTTTACTGATGGAAAAGTTTTATTTGATACTAAAGGTGACATATTAAAATATTATAATGTTAAAGATGGCACTGGAATAAAGTTATTAAAAGAAAATGATATTAAAGTAGGTATAATTTCAGGATATAAAGAAAATAATTCACAACTAGAAATTATAAAACATTTGAATGTTGACTATTATTCATTTGGAAAAAACAATAAATTAGATATTCTTAAACAATGGTGTAAAGAATTTAATATAAATTTAGAAAATGAAGTAGCTTATATGGGTGATGATATAAATGATATACAAGTTTTAGAAAATGTTTCTATTAGTGGATGTCCTAAAGATGCTCATAAAAATGTTTTAAATATATGTGATTTTGTTTGTTCTAAAAATGGGGGTGATGGATGTATACGAGAGTTTTGTGACTATTTAATTTCACAAGAACATAAAAATAACCCAAATATTATCAAAGATATGAAAAATGAAATGTACTATCAATTAAATCATTTAGATATGAACTCTATAAATATGTTAGCAACTAAAATACATAATATTAAGACAACTAATAATATTTATTTTTGTGGTGTTGGAAAATCCGAAAATATATCTATTCATTGCTGTAATTTGTTAAAATCTATTGGAATTAATTGTTTCAATTTAAATATACTAAATAGTATTCATGGTGATATAGGTTCATTAAAAGAAAATGATTTAATACTATTATTTAGTAAGAGTGGAAATACTAAAGAAATTATTGAGTTAATACCATATTTAAAAAATAAATGTTGTAGATTAATTGGAATATGTTGTAACAATAAGTCCCTATTTAAAGAATTATGTGATGAAACTATAATACTACCTTTTAAAAACGAAATAAAGTGTAATATTGATTGTTTACCTACAAATAGTGTAATGTCATTTGTATTTTTTACAAATATATTAGTATCTCAATTATGTAATACATTAAATTTACAAAAAAACGAGTATAAATTAAATCATCCAGCAGGTAATATAGGAAATAATTTAAAACAAATAAAAGATATTCTAATAACTGACTATCCTAAAATATTATTAAATGAAAATAATATTGATTTAATTAAAATATTTCTTGAAATGACTAAATATAAAATAGGGTGTTGTTTTTTTTTAAATAATCAATTAGAATTATTAGGTATTTTAACTGATGGTGATATACGTAGGTTATTATTGAAAACACCTGATTTAAAAGAAATAAGTATAAATGAATTAAATAGAAATTTTTACTGTGAATCTGATAAAAATAAATTTATTAAAGACTTAAAACACTATAATTATATACCAATACTTAGCGATTTAAAATTAATTGGTATTATTAATAAGTTTAATTAGTTATTCATACTTATTTTTTAAATAATTATAATCATCAATAGTATCGACACCTATTTCATGAGATTTAATTTGGACACAATTCATTTTATAACCTTGCTCTAAAATTTTCATCCATTCTATGTCTTCTTGTAGTTGTAAATGTGTATTTTCTTTAATATAATGATTCAAAAGATAATGACAATCAAACACGAAAATTCCTACATGTATTTTATATTTATAATTTGGAATAAGTTTATTTGTTTTAGATGATGGGATTATATTACGTGAACAATACATTACATTATTATTTTTGTCTAATACTGTTTTACCACGCGATCTTGATTTAATTTCATTTAAATCAGTTGTTTCATAATATAATGATGAACAAACTAATTTATTATCTATTTTTTTTTTATCTATAAAATTATTTATAGCCATTTCAATATTTTCTGGTTTAATAAAAGGTTCATCACCTTGAACATTTACTATAATACCATCAGAAATATTATTTTTTTGTAAATATTTTATAATTCTATCAGTTCCATTTAAACATTCTTCATTAATAATTTCACATTGTGCATTGAAACTATTACATTCTTCTTTAATTCTAATATCATCTGTTAAAATAACAATATTATCTATGTTTTTAATTTTAATGACATTTTCATAAACATGATTAATAATCGTTTTGTTATTAATTCTTAGAAGTGGTTTTCCTGGTAATCTCGATGAATTATATCTTGCAGGTATAAATAAATATATTTTCATATATTATATGAAATATAAAAAAAACAAAATGATAAAATACTTCAAAGAAATGGTGATGCATCTAAAGTTTATTTAATATTTTATGTGCTCTAACTATTTACTTATCAAATTTACCAATTAATCCACTTGTATCGGATTCAATTGTTCCAAGAATTGCTGTTTGTTTTTGGTTATTTGATGAAGAATTATATTCAACATTATAACTATTATTTAATTTATTTATATCTAAATATTTTAATAACCATTCTAACTTATCTAATGGCCATTGTGTTGGAGCGTCACATTTACTTTCATCTGGACTATCATGAACTTCCATAAATATACCATCAACCCCTAAAGATATAGCCATTTTTCCCATATATGGTATTAATTCTCTTAAACCACCTGATTGAATAGTTCCATCTGCCATTTTTTGTGATGGTTGTTGGAGACAATGAGTAATATCCATTGAAACCAAATTGGTATCAGATTTAAGCCATATTAGGTTTCTTGGATCAACGACCAAATCTTGATATCCAAATGAATTACCTCTTTCACACAATATAACATTTGGATTTCCAAATGCTATTATTTTTTCTTTACATTTATGCATTTGTTCGGCAGAACAAAATTGTCCCTTTTTAACATGTATTATTTTACCAGTTTCGGCAGCAGCCTTTAGAAAATCAGTTTGTCTACATAGGAACGCAGGAATCTGTATAATATCGACAACTTCTGATACTGGTTTTGCTTGACAACTTTCATGTATATCTGTAATTATCGGTATATCTAACTCTTCTTTTACTTTTTTTAAAATACGCAATCCTTCTTCAAATCCCAGACCTCGATATGAATTTAATGAACTGCGATTAGCTTTATCTATTGATGTTTTAAATATAAAATTAACATCATAATTACTAAAAATATCTTTTAAGGATTTAGCCATTTTTAATGTATGTGCTTCTGATTCAATGACATTTGGACCAGCAATAATAAAAAAATTATTTTTTAGCGTTTTAAAATTCATATAATAGTAATATTTTTTTTTTTTTTAAATATATAAACTTATGATAAGATTATTTAAACTAAAAAGTATATTCTTTAAAAATTATATCATTAAGATAAATATATATTATATATTATATATTAATGAACTATAAAAAAAACAAAAAGTTATGTCTAATTATTTTAATATTATTGATATTATTGATACTAATATTAATTATTAAAAAAACAATAAAAAGAGAAAAATTTACTAATAAAAAAAATATGGCTGTACTAATTCATACATTTGATGGATATAGTAGATATTGGAAACCATTACTATATTTTATTAATAAATATTTAAATATAGATTTTGATATTTATATTGGTGTTGAAAATAAAGATATTTCTAAAAATATATTGGGTAAAGTAAAAATTTTAAAATCAGGTACTGGTTCATTTGTTGATAGATTACAAGTACATACAAAAAATTTAGAGAATATGGGATATAAATATATATATATTATGCAAGAAGATCATTGGTATTTGAATAATAAATCATTTGGTATAAATAATAGAGAAATATTTAATGAAGCTATTAAACTTATGGATAAAGATAATATAGATTGCTTAAAACTATATAATAAAAATTCATTTAATTTTAATATAGATAAAGTTAAACTTTATCCATCTAAATTAGTAAATAAAAGACTATACTATATAAATAAAGGTCAATTACCAGTAACCCACCAGGGTTGTATTATTAAAATAGAATTATTAAAACATGTATATAATATTGCAAAAAGTAAAGGTTGGAATACAGCTAAAGGACATGAATTTGCTGTATTGTCAAATGAATTTGACAATATTAAAAATAAATTAAATTGGAAAATTGTTCAATGTGGAAAAGGTAAAGAATCAATATTAGATTATAAACATGTTGGTATAAAAGGTAATTTAACTAATGAAGGTATAAATGCTTTAAAAAAAGAAAATATATCCATGTTAAAAGAAATGAATAAAGAACAAAATCAAATAAAATATAGACAAGAAGCATTAGTTGTAAATAATAAGTTTAATAATAGTTTTCCTAAAATACTTCATCATATTTTTTGGGATTTTACTGATAATAATAGAAAAATAGATGAAATACCTGAATTCAATGCTTGTAAAAATTCGTGGTTAAAATACCATCCTGGGTGGAAACATTATTTATGGGATAAACCAGATATGGATAAATTTGTTAAAAAACATTTTCTTCAATATTTTAATGAATGGTATAATTTAAATAAAAAAATTAAAAAAGTTGATATGTTTAGATATATGGTTCTATATAAAATGGGTGGATTATATAGTGATTTAGATCTTGAATGTTTTATGAATTATGATAATTTAATTGAACAAAATAAAAAATATGATATTATTTTATATTGTCATGGTACAGAAAAACTCGAAATATGTAATAATGGAATAATGATTTCTAAACCTAACAATAAATTTTGGTTAAAAATGATAGAATATGGTTTAGAACATAAAGACACACATGTATTAAGTGCTACAGGACCCCCAGTATTAGGTAAATTGACATTTAAAAATTATAAAAAATATAATATAAAATTATTAGATAATTATTATGATAAAATACTTCAAAGAAATGGTGATGCATCTAAATTTTGTTGTTATATAGAAGATGATAATTTAAAAAAAGAAAAGGAAAAAAAATATATTGAATGGAAAAAAAAAGGTTATCATATTGGTAATTTTCATTGTACTCCTAAAAATATTCATTGGTTGAATATAAAAGACTAAAAATATTAATATTTTATTATATTATATTATATTATGAAATACTTTATTATATTAATTTTAATTTTATTTATAGTAATAATTTTATTACAATTAACAAATAACACAGAGTATTTTGATAATCCTAATTATAATACAGAAATACATTTTTTAACATTTTGGAGAAAAAATAGTATTCAAGAACAAAATATTGTAATGGACACTATAAAAAAAATAAATAATCCTTTGGTGAGGGTAATAAAAAAAATAAAAATAAAAAAACAGGATATTAAAAAAGTTTTTAACAATGTTAGGAGTGGTGGGAAACATTCTAATAATGATATTGATATTTTTATTATTGAAGTACCAAATATATATAAAATGCATATTACACACACACATCCTAACGGAGAAAAAGTTAATGATATTATGTATAATTTAAAAAAAGCAGCTAGAGGAGATTATAAAAATTATAATATAGCACATGGTTCTTTTAATATAAAAGAGACAAATGATTTTCTTAAAGAATATTTTAAGTTATTAGGAGATTTTAATAATTATGAAGAAGTTAAAACCGAATTAAATAATAGTAATTTATTTTGGTTGTATGATAGAGTAACGCCTAATCTTTTCGGGAAAGAAAATGGAGACATTGATTTAGTTGTTGATAGTATTCCTGCAACATGTTTTACATTAAGAAATATTGATGTATCTAATAAATATTTTATAAGAGTTAATAATAGTAAGAAATTAATTGATTTACAAGATTTTTATAGTAATTACTATCCAAATAAATGGTTATCAAATATTAAAACCAAAAAACTTTATCTAACAAAAAATAATGTAAAAATCCCAGATTTAGAAAATCATTTTATGTTAGGATTATACCATATGTATATTCATAAAAATGGAAAACAAAATGACGAAAGAATAACCATTCTTAAAAATATGAGTTCTAAATTAGGATATAAAAATTTAGATATAAATATATTATTTGGGTTTATTAATAATAATAATTATAAAATAAAAAAACCATTAAATAAAGGTGTCGGTTTTTTTATAAAAGAATTAACCGGACCCGCATTCATACGAAATGGAAAGCGAATATATAATTACAAAAATAATTATTATTATTTACACAAAAATAAAAATGTATATGACAAAGATAAATATATATTATCAACATTAAAACATTATAATTTTACTCCAAAAATACTTTATAAAAATGATACTAATTTAATTTTACAATTAGAAGATGTTGGTGAAATATTAATTAAGACAAATCCAAATATTTTGAATAATGTTTATTTCAAAACACAAATAAATTATATAAATACTATTTTAAAAAAAAAAAATATAGTTCATAATGATTTAACTGGTCATAATATAACTGTGAAAAATAATAAATTATATTTAATAGATTTTGAACATAGTATATTAAATAATGCAAAAGATCCACGTACGGTTGCGCCGCAATCAGACGGAGGAAAAGGAACCGTTTATTGTCAGGAATTTCCTAAAATTAATAATGAAAATACTTTTGTTGAATATTTAAAAAATAATAAATGTTTATATAGATGATTATAAAAAAGTTCAATATTTAATAAAATTTGAAAATTTAGAATCAGATATTTTAAATTTACAGAATAAAGGTATTTTAAAAAAGAAACAACTTGTTAAAATTAATATATCGCCAAAATCTATAAAAACTAAAAATAATTTAACACCAATTGTTAAAAAACTTGTTGATGATGTATATAAAGATGATTTTGAATTATGGAACAAATCTGGTATAAAATAAATTATTATAATTGAAATATTATTATTTTTTTTTAAACTTATATAATGGAATTTTAGCTCCTTGTGTTTTTGATAATTTAAAAATATTTATATTATATTGTTCTTTTAAATAATTTGATAAATATGATGAAAATGCCAAAATTCCATCTTCTTTAGAATAATTCTTAAAAGTATTTTTATAATATGTTCGTGAATTAATAATATCCCATCCAATAGTTATTATATTTTCTGGTTCTAATGCTACAGCAAGAGGAATAGCAAGTTCCATCATTACATGTCCCCATCCTGTTTCAACATTATTATTTTTATATCTAAAATCTAAACATTTAGGTTTATTGTCTTCAATATTTTTCATAGTATTACCAAGAGGACCTATATCAATATAATAATCAACATATTTTTTAAGTTTATGTTCTTTATTTTTATCATAATAATTACCACCAATAACAATTGGTTTATTTTGTTTTTCTAATAAATCATAATTAAGTCTATGAATTGACCCAGAAAAATTACTTATTAAAAAATCAGTTTTAATATTATATTTATCTAATATATTCATAGAACTTTTAACAGAAATAACATAACAATTATCCCAAAAATCTTTTTTAAATTTTTTTTTAAAATAGTTTATTTCATTAAGTGAAGGTCCGCTACTACAAATAAGTATATTTTTCTTTTTACCTTTATGCTTAGAAATAAATTCTTTAAATTTTTTAATATTATTTGTATTAAAAAATTTTTCTTTATTTTTAATTTCATATAATAGTAATAAAATTATAATAATTAAGAGGATAATAATCATTATAAATATATAATATATAATATATTATTTTAAAATTATATAATTTATATCGTATAAAAAATATCTACATAATATTCTTTAGTTCAACATTGGGGACAATTACAAAAAACAATCAAATTGGTATATATTTTCTCCTTATATTGGAAAACAAGGTGGTTCTGCAGGTGGAAGTTCTATTATGGGTAATATTGAAGCATTATACAATAATGTTAATTTTTATAAAATTAGTTTTTAAAATATGGGTCTAATTCTAATATTTTTTTATAATACGCATTACAACCTATCCATTCAATTTGTATTGGGATTATATTTAAATAATTGTTTTTGTAAGCAAATTGTAATTTATCATAATAAGTTTTATCTAATTTTGATGGACTAAAATAATTACAATCAGTGCGTTGTATTATAAATACCAAATAACATTTATAACCATTATTTGATGCCTCAATAAGTTCATCAATATGTTTTATTGCTCTTGGACTTACAGGTTTTTTTTGTATTTTTCTATTACAATCTGGGAAAATTGCGATTTTTGAGTTTACATCAAAATTAGAATAATCTTTTTTTTTTATTTCTTTTAATGGTATATCTTCATAATATGCTAAACATACATTTTTTACTTCTATTAAAATTTTGTCATTTGAGTCATTTTTTAAAAAGAAATCAATACGCGAATTTCCTATTGTATGTTCTCTTTTTATAGTATACCCATTAAATTGTGATAAAATATTATTTGTTAAAATATTTTCAAATAATGTATTACATATATTTGGATTAGTTCCAATAACTATTTTATTTGAATTATCTTGTATTTCACATTGGAAAATTCTATATTTAGATGTTAATTTTTCATTATCCAATTTTATACAATTAACTTTACTTTCTGAAGATATTAAACCAGCACAACCTAAAGATGGACTATGTGCCATACATTCATCGGAATGAATTAAAAATTTTTTATTATTAATAGTTTTTTCTTCTAAAATTTTTATATCAGCAATATAAGGTGATTTACATGTTTTTGATGGTCTATTAATTACTACTGCTTTATATAGTTGCGGTAATGTATAAATTAACATTAAATAATTTTTATTTATTTACAAAATATTATATCAATTTTATTGAATATTTATCATAAGTTAGATTAGAATAAAATTATTTTAGTAAAATACTAATAATAATAATAAAAGTACTATTTATTACTATTTTGTAGGAGTTATCTATTATTAATACATGTTTTATTAGATTTTTATATAATTCTTTATTAGAATCCTTATCATTATCAATAATTTTTAAATGTCTTAGAAATTTATTTTTAATATAATTATCATTATGTTCAAATTCGGTTATATAGTTATAGATCTTTTTCAACCAATCATATTTTTCATTTAATACTATAAATACAAATGCGCTTTCTAAAGCATTCATTATAGTTATTATAAAACATGTTATAAGAAGTTTTTCCATAAGTGTGTAATATTCTATAACTGGAATTTTACTAGATATATACACTTGTAACCAAATAATTGATAATGGAAGAAATACCAATACAAAAGTTCTAGTATAATTATTTCTAGAAAAAGTTAATATAGACAATGA
>Ga0209634_1003000_pt1 | contig 11587 bp, 13 predicted proteins | sample LinPmetageLP40_FD_184043 | JGI IMG/M metagenome (GOLD analysis project Ga0209634, IMG submission 184043) | Marine viral communities from the Pacific Ocean - LP-40 (SPAdes) (version 2) | ecosystem: Environmental > Aquatic > Marine > Oceanic | place: Pacific Ocean | collected 2010-08-26 | reverse complement strand
TAGTAGCCAGATTAATACTCGAAAGTTTCCGTTTTGCGTGGAATGCACTCAAAATGAATTTGCTTCGCACTACGCTTTCCTTGCTGGGAGTGACCATAGGCATATTCGCCATCATTTCTGTGTTCACCATTGTCGATTCATTGGAGAAAAACATCAAAGAAAGTCTATCATTTCTTGGGTCGGGTGTGATATATGTTGGTAAATGGCCTTACACGGCAGATGCCAATGGTGAATACAAATGGTGGGACTTTTGGAATCGACCCAATCCAAGCTATCATGAATTTAAGTTTCTTGATGATAAGTTAAAAACTGCTGCAGATATTTCCATATATGCGAAAGCAAATACAACATTGAAAAGAAAGAATAACAGTGTGAGTGATGTGAAATTGATAGGAGGGAGCTATCTGTATTCAAATCTTTTTGATTTAAATATTGAAGAAGGAAGGTACTTTAACACTAAAGAAACGGAAACAGGGAGAAATGTGGCATTAATTGGTGCCAATGTGTTAGAGTCATTATTCCCCAATGGACAAGACCCAATCGGTAAAGAAATAAAAGTCAAGAACATGAAATATGTGATCATCGGTCTTTTGAAAAAGGAAGGAGAGAGCTTTATGGGGTTTGATAGTAAAGATGATCATTGTGTCATTCCTTATAATGCTTTTAGGAAGCTATACAGTACGGGAACTGGTCGATGGAATGAGCTGGAATCGACCATTGGAATGAAGGGGTTGGATAAGGATATAGGTCTGGTGGAACTTGAGAATGAGTTGACAGGATTGCTGCGAAATCAACGTGGATTGAAGCCAAAAGAAAGTGACAATTTTGCTTTAAATAGGCCAGAAGCGATAGCCAATGTATTGAATGGCGTATTTGATGTATTTGGAATAGCAGGGTGGGTAATAGGCGGATTTTCGATTCTTGTAGGGGGATTTGGTATCGCCAATATCATGTTTGTATCGGTGAAAGAACGAACGAATATCATTGGCATTCAGAAATCCCTTGGTGCAAAAAATTACTTCATACTGTTTCAATTTTTATTCGAATCTGTGTTCTTGAGCGTTATTGGAGGTGGTGTGGGTATATTTCTGGTATTTCTCATCACCTTTATTCCTATGGGAAGCCTTGAAGTAGGTTTGTCTATGCAAAACATCACATTGGGGCTTGGCGTGTCCGCTATTATTGGAACAGTCTCAGGGATTATTCCAGCCGCATTGGCAGCGAGATTGGATCCTGTTATTGCTATTCGATCATGATAACCTAAACCTTAAACTTGCACTTAGTGGTTAAATCTGCCATTTATAACTTGAATTCAAATCCGATTGCATACTCAAGAATAAACAGTACATTTATTATTAATTTTCACAAAAGATAAACAAATGAGAAATCTAAAATCGCTTGGACTAAATGAGCTAAGCAAGAAAGAAATGAGTAATGTTAATGGAGGATGGGATGAGTTTTGGGACGGAGTTTTTGATTACTATGGGGTACCAGAGGAGTACAGAATTTTCTAAAACTTATAGATATATTTAGTTTAGATTTGGAAATCTACAATTCTTACCAATTGCTTAGATTTAACTATCCTAAAATATATGTGGTTTAGATAAAACAATTAAAACTACGGGGGTTCAATCTCTGTAGTTTTTTTGTGAACGAATAATATTCTTATCAAACCTACTTCAACTTATCATTCTCGTGATGCCTTTTGGAGTCACGAGAATTTTTTTTGTCCAAATTTTTCTGAAAAGCAGTGGTGAGATCTACTCCAGTTTGATTGGCCAGACATATAACTACCCAGAGTACATCCGCCAATTCATCCCCTAAATCTTTGTTCTGACCAGAAGGCTTCTCTGATTGTTCTCCATATCTGCGTGATATGATTCTGGCGACTTCACCGACTTCTTCTGTAAGTTGAGCCATATTCGTAAGTTCATTGAAGTATCGCACACCCACTGTCTTGATCCACTGGTCCACAGTTTCTTGGGCTTCTCTGATATTTATATCTGTTTTCATGTCTATTAGTTAATGCGCCTGCACATCTGATTTGACAGATGATAATACTTGTTTTATTGACTCACGGTATTTTCTAGGACTGATGCCACTTACTACTCTTCAAAAATAGCTACTGCTCTCACTGGTGAACCAGTTCCACCTCTTATTTTCAAGGGCAGCCCAATGAAGCGGAAACGACCGCGACCAATCAATTGCTCTAAATTGACCATGTTTTCATAGTGCGTGAAACCCAATTCTCCGCAGATTTTATGCACTTCTCTGTTGGATACTCCTGATACCCCAGGTGACATCGTCTCCACACCAAAAGCGGCTATTTCCAAATCACCAAGCCATCGAGCTGCGGAGGCACTAATTCCTGGGCCATGTTGCCAATTGTTCATTCCAAAGTTTTTTCGGTAGTGATCTGTATAGAGTAATACAGTATCTCCTTTCTTTATTTCAATATGATTTTTCGCACAGGCCGCTTCTATTTCTTCTGGCTCTATCAATTCACGAAGACCTTTATTGGAGAAATCAAGACATACACCTTCTGTATAAAACATGGATAATGGCATGGTCTCGATCGACTGCTCTTTGTACTCATGAGACATGTGACTGATAGCATCTACATGAGTGCCAGTATGTTCACCCATCTCTAGTCTATTGACGCTTGGTGTGGGAGTGTCAGTAGTGATGCCTTGCCATTGCTCATGAGAAATGTGCATGCTTATTTTTACTTCTGGAAGATTTTTGAAGACTGGCATTCCAGAATATATCTCCTGACTCAAATCGATGATCTCTGCCATTATTTTTTATCCTTCGAGTTAATAATTATGGTAACAGGCCCATCATTGACCAAACTTACTTTCATGTCTGCTCCAAATGTGCCAGTTTGTATTGATTTGCCCAAGGCTATCTCCATGGTGCTAATAAAGGATTCATAAAGTGGAATGGCGACTTCAGGCCTTGCAGCATTGATGTATGAAGGTCGGTTTCCCTTTTTGGTACTGGCGTGCAAAGTGAACTGACTGACTAGTAAAATGTCACCACGCATGTCTTTGATGCTAATATTCATGACGCCATTTCCATCATCGAATATGCGCATGTTGGTTATTTTCTGAACCAACCAATTGATGTCCTCTTGGGTGTCTGCACTTTCTATTCCTAAAAGCAGTAAAAGACCCGCCTGTATTTCTCCTTCAGTGCTTTGTTCGATGGTTACAGATGCGGAGCTTACGCGTTGTATGACTGCTATCACTTGTTTCTATTATTAGATTGCGAAATAAATGTGTTTTTAAGATCGACATTTTCCCATGGATCAGATGGTACCATATGATTCCTATATATTTCACCTAAATTTGATATGAATCTAGATAGTAAACAAGCAACAGCATGAATGAAGAAGTCAATCCTTGGAAAACCCTGAACAAAAAGAGCATATATGACAATGCCTGGATCAATGTGGAAGAGCATCAAGTGATCAATCCTGGAGGCGGAGAGGGTATATATGGTAAAGTGAGTTTTAAGAATATTGCCATTGGTATTATCCCTATTGATGAATACAAAAACACCTGGCTCGTTGGACAGTATAGATACACTTTAGATGAGTATTCTTGGGAAATTCCCATGGGTGGGGGGCCACTCAATGACGACCTCCTGACTACGGCAAAACGCGAACTCAAAGAAGAGACAGGAATCACTGCAGAAAAGTGGGAACAAATGATGCGCATTCATACCTCCAATTCAGTCACAGATGAAGTGGGGTATGTCTTTCTTGCGGAGGATTTAGCGCTAGGTGAAAGGGACTTAGAACAGTCGGAGGCAGATTTAAAATTATGGAAACTGCCTTTTGAAGTAGTGTTGTATATGGTCGTGAAAGGTAAAATCACAGATGCCATAAGTGTAGCCGGGATTTTGAAGGCTGCGCGTTATCTGGATTACTGAAAGGACATTACCAATCACCAATCACCAATCACTAATCACCACACACCAATCACCACCCTACCTTCTATTATCCTCATCTTCCAAGATACTCAAATAGCTATTGTATCTAGAAGGTGCGATTGTTTCATCATCCACAGCAGCTCTAATGGCACAACCTGGTTCATGGGTATGGCTGCAATCATGGAATTTGCATTCCCCAATCAACGCACGCATCTCAGGGAAATAATCTGACAGTTCTTCATTGGTAATATCCACTAGTCCGTATTCTTTGATTCCTGGAGTATCTATGATGTGCATCCCAGGTTTAAGTTCAAACATCTGGGCAAAGGTTGTTGTATGGGTTCCTTTTTCAACGGAAATCGAGACTTCACCTATCTTTTGACCAACTTCTGGGTTGAGTTCATTGATTAAGGTGGACTTGCCTACCCCAGAATGACCAGCGAGTAAGGTTGTTTTATTACTCAGCGCAGATTCCACATTTCCGAGCCCTTGTCGTTCTATCGCAGAGATCGCCATGCACTCATAACCAAGAGATCTGTATAGCTCCATGACTTCCTCAACATATTCAACACTTTCATCTTCAAGCATATCCATTTTATTGAAGACCACCGTAACTGGAATTCTAAATGATTCTGCCGCCACTGAAAGCCGGTCAATAAAACCAAAAGAGGTACGCGGATACGCCAGCGTTACCAAGATCATTAGTTGATCTACATTAGAGGCAATAATATGTCCATGGCCAGTCTTGTGGATAGACTTTCTTATGATATAATTAGATCGTGGATATATGTGATTGATGATCCCGGTTGGCTCATCAGTTGCATGCTCCATCTCAAAATCAATTTGATCGCCTACTGCAAGTGGATTGGTTGTTTTGAATTTTTTAAGTTTGAACTTCCCGCGTACACGACAATTGTACGTTTGGTTGTCTTCGGCCGATATACTGTACCACGACCCCGTTGATTTGATGACCAGCCCTTTCATTTTCTTAATATTTCCTTACAGTAAGCAATGATTTTGTCAGTTGCACCGACATGACCTTTGACATAGGACTGGGCAATTGTCGAGGCAACATCGTGATTTAGTTTTTCAAATTGCGCATTGAGTTCATGGTAGTCCGCTACGGCAAATGCAGCTTCCAGCTTTATCAAATCTCTAGCCTCTTGAAATTTATAATAGTTTTTATTACCAAAGAAGATGGGCATTCCAAAGGTAGCGGCTTCGAGGATATTATGCAGTCCCTTGCCATAAGCACCTCCTACAAAGGCATAGTCTCCATATTGATAGAGCGAAGACAGCATACCAACATTGTCAATTAGCAATACATCATATTGTGAGATGGAATCTTCGTGGGCTTGCGAGTATCTGATACTTTTCTTGGTAAGTTGTCTTTCTATTTTCAACAAGCCTGCTTCAGTCACTTCATGCAGTGCTATGATGAACTTGTGCGTAGATTCATCATGGTTGATAAAAGGAAGGAATACTTCCAAATCTTCGTCCCAAACGCTGCCCAATATCCATGTTTTTTTATCCTTGGAAAGTGCGGATGCCACTGGGATTCCAGGTGCTTGTTGACCTATTTCATATACCCTGTCAAACCTTGTATCTCCTGAGAGTGTTACATTTTCTATTCCTATGCTTTTCAGCAAATCAATGGACACACTATTTTGGACAAAAAAGCGCGTCACTTTATGAAGGATTGATCTTTGGAGTTTCCCAAATGACTTGAAAAAAATCTGATCCTTTCTGAAAATAGCAGAAACAGAAATCAGTGGAATGCCTCGCCTACTAATTTCATTGAAATAGTGATACCAGAATTCGTATTTAATAAAAAAAACAACTGTAGGACTTACAATGTCTAGCCATTGGCTAGCATTTTTCTCCGTATCAAAAGGTAAGTAAAATACATGGTCAGCATGCGCATAGTTCTTTTTCACTTCATAACCCGAAGGTGAAAAAAATGTCACCAGGATCTTGTGGTTAGGAAAATCATATTTGAAAGCTTCAATTATCGGGCGCGCTTGTTCGAATTCTCCAAGTGAAGCACAATGAAACCAGGCCAATGACATGTTGGGGTCAATACTATCTTTTGCACGTTGCATTACATTTTTCCGCCCACCAATAAAAAGACCAGCTTTCGTATGGAATCTCGCAGTTACTCTCATGAGTAACTTGAAGATGAAAATCGAAAGATTATAAAACGCAAGTGAAAATGCCATTGGGGCAAAAGTAAAAAAACCCTGACGATTAATCGTCAGGGTTTTTGAATGAATATTACATGTGGGGAATTAGTGTGAAGCCAAGTAATCAGCAACTCCCTCTCTTGTAGCGCTCATTGCATCTTTTCCTTCTTCCCAGTTAGCAGGACAAACTTCTCCATGTTTCTCAACATATTGCCAAGCGTCCACTACTCTGATCATCTCATCGATATTTCTTCCAAGTGGAAGATCATTGATGGTTTCGTGCCTTACAGTTCCTTCTTTGTCAATAAGGAAAGAACCTCTATATGCAATAGGAGCACCGATAAATGTCAATTCACCATCTTCATTATAGTCCCAATCTCCAGCCAATACACCGAAGTTGGATGAAATGGTCTTGGATGTGTCGGCAACCAATGGATATTTTACTCCTTCGATTCCGCCATTGTTTTTAGGAGTCATCAACCATGCTAAATGTGTTTCTTCTGTATCTGTAGAGCAACCAACTACTTGTACACCTCTTTTTTCAAACTCAGCTAATTTTTCTTGAAAAGCCAGAATTTCTGTTGGACATACAAAAGTGAAATCTTTAGGATAGAAAAAGAACATAACCTCTTTTTTGCCTATGAAGTCCGCTAATGAGAATCCTTCTACTATTTCTTCTCCATTGATTACCGCTGGAGCATTAAATTCAGGAGCTTTTTTTCCTACTAATGACATAATGTTATTGTTTTTAGATGTTTCTAATATAAACTGAATGCAAATGTAAAATCAAAATGGGAGTACCCCCAATGAATGGGTTAGATTTTTATGATGGGGTGATAAATGTTTTCTATTTGGCGATAGTTGATTCGTTATTCAGTTGACAGTTAAGAGGTAAGCATCTATTGCCTCAACTAAACAACTATCAACTGAACAACTTTTTCACAAAGGAATAAAAGCAATTCGAATAAGAATAGAGTGCAAATAGCCACAAAATGACAAATACTAGAAGGAGTGAGTTACTTTTTTTTATCTTGGGGTATTATTGATCAAAAACTATAAATATGAAACAACTATTGAACAAGACGATATTTCTATTGGCATTCATTTGTATTATTGGTTTTTCTAATACAGCTAATGCGCAAGGTGATTTGGATGGTTTTTTGGGAGCGATGCAGGAAGATGTCAACGCTGGTAAAGAGGATGTGAATACGCTACTGGAAGGGTATATGTCACCATTCATGAATGGATTCGGTTCTGGATTTGCCAATGGGTGGATGAATACAGCGAAGCCACATAAGACCCTAGGTTTTGATCTGGGAATTGTTGCTGGACTCGCATTCGTTCCAGATAAAGATTTGGCGTTTTCGATAGCGAACCTCAATATTTTAGAAAGGTCGGATGGATTGGAAACTATTCCAACACTTTTTGGAGCAGACGAAGATTATGATCTCCAAGTTATAGGAAATCCTTCTTCAACTATGCCTGGTGTACCTGGCACAAATATGAAAGACGAAATTGGTTTCAATGCGGCACCTTATGCCATCCCACAATTGGGTATTGGTATTGTCAAAGGAACTGATATTAAATTGAGGCTACTGCCAGAGATTGAACTGGGTGAAAATGATGGAAGGTTGAAAGTCTTTGGGATTGGTGTCATGCATGATATCAAGCAACATATCCCAGGGATTAAAAATTTACCATTTGACTTATCGGGATTTATTGGATACACGAAAATTGATCTGACTGCTGAATATAGTGATCCAGGCAATGTTGATGCTAAAGGTCAATTCACTACCAAGGCGATTACTGTGCAAGCAATGATTTCAAAAAAATTCTCTGTAATCACATTATATGGAGGTGTTGGGTTTAATTCAGTTAGCTCTTCTATAAAAGTGTTAGGCGATTATGAAATTGATGTTATTGCGAGTTTACCCGCTGTTCAAGTAGTTGATCCTGTTGATTTGTCTTTCAAGACTGGTGGGCCAAGAATGACAGCTGGATTTAGATTGAAGTTGGCCATACTCACCATTCATGCAGACTACACGCTTCAGAAATACAGTACACTTACTATGGGCGTTGGATTTGCAGTGAGATAAACAGCATTAGGCACAAATACTTGTATAAAATGGTATTACCACAGGTTTAGTGAAGTTACAGATTAGGCTAGTTAATCTTTGATGTTGTTTTCCCTATTGAGCATTAGTTGATTTAGGAATTGGTTGATTAGGCGTTTTTATGGATAAACTACCTTTAATCTGTCGGTATCTCATTGTTCAATGAAACATCCTTCAAACCCAACTTCCGTCACGACTTTATCAACCTTAGTTAACCAATTTTCCAATTGACTTTTGGGTAGTTGACAAGAACAATAGAGAAAATGGCATCTTAGTATTTCCATTAAATTCATGGTAGAACCTTCTGTTAAAATGAAAGCCATCACACTGGATAGTGGATGGCTTTCGGCTTTTACCATGCTAATTGGTAAATAAAAAGTGCTATGTACTTTCTCAATACATCCACCATTAATAAGGTAACCGTTTAATAGAAATTATTTTGTTTCCGTGTTGAGTTTGTTTACTTCTGCCGGAGTAGCAGATGTGGATTCATCATTGGAAGGGACAAGTACTTTTGAGATCACTTGAGGAACTTCATCTTCTTCGAACAAATAGGTATTGATCGCTTTCCTGATTTCTTGAGGGGATAGGTTACTCATCAATTCACCTTGGCGTGAGATAGAGAGCTGGCCTGTTTCTTCGGAAACAATAAGCACCAAACTATCAGTCGTCTCAGTCATCCCGATTGCTGCCCTGTGACGAAGCCCAAAGTCAGCAGCCAAATCATCCTTATCCGAAACGGGCAGGATACATCTGGCAGCGGTTATTTTGCCATTGTGGATGATCACCGCTCCATCGTGCAAAGGACTGTATTTATTAAATATGCTGATCAGTAGCCTTTTTGAAATGATGGCATCTATCAGGTCTCCTGACTCTGCATAAAATTTTAATTCAGAATCCTTTGTGAAAACAATCAATGCACCAGTATTGCTTCCTCCTAGTGCTTTGACTGCTTCAATAACCGGAGTAACATTAAGTCCTTTTGCTTGTTCTTTTTTCTTCCACAATGCGAAGTTCTTGAAGATATTCTCTTTATTCAGACTTGTAGTTCGACCAATGAGCAGTAAGAACTTTCTAATCTCTGGTTGGAACAAGATAATAGCAGCAATGACTCCAACCCCCATAAACTGTCCAAGAATAATGGAAAGTAGCTCCATTTGTGCTGATTTTACAATCAGGTAAATCAGGTAAAGCGAAAGAATACCTAAGAAGATTTTGACAGCTACGCTGCCTTTCATCAGTTTATACAACTGGTACAATAAGAATCCAACAAGCAATATATCGATGACATCAACCCAGCTGACCTCTAAAAAACCTATGTTGAACCCAAGTATCATGAATATGTAGCTTTATATAATTTGATGGCTTCTGCCGCTTCCTTTACATCATGAACACGCAAAATTTGTGCCCCGTTCATCAAGGCAACCATATTGAGTGCTGTAGTGCCATTCAATGCTTCTACTGGCGATATGTTCAATGTGTTGTAAATCATAGATTTGCGGGACAATCCAGCTAGTAAAGGTAGTTTTAATTGCTGAAAATATTGAAGATTTTGAAGGATTTCATAGTTCTGGTCTATTGTTTTTGCAAAGCCAAATCCAGGATCTAACAGTATATCACTCACACCAAGTGATTTTAATTTATTCGTTTGCATCACGAAAAAATCCATGATATCCATTAGCAAATTGTCATAATGCGTCATTTGCTTCATCGTCTGAGGAGTCCCCTTCATGTGCATACATATATATGCAGCGCTGTTATCGGCAATTGTCTGAAACATATGATCGTCTAATGTGCCTCCTGAAATATCATTGACCATACAAGCACCACTTTCCAGAGCAGATTGAGCCACTTCTGATCTGAAAGTGTCTATCGAAATATATACCTCGGGAAATGATTTGATTATTTGCTCAATCACTGGAATCGTCCGATTCAGCTCTTCTTGTATCGAAATATCAGTGGCATCCGGTCTTGACGAATAGCCTCCAATATCCAATATAGTGACACCATCATGGAGCATTTTTTCGACCCTTGAGAGTAGTGCGATATCAGATGCAACTCTACTTTCCATATGAAATGAATCAGGCGTAGCGTTCAAGATTCCCATGACAATGGGGGTGCTGAGGTCGATGAGCTTTCCCTTGAGATTGAGTGTTTTTTTCATTGAAAAAATAGTATCTTTCGCCACTTATTTTGAACGTAATATTTAACCTGGGTTTAACCTATACAATAACGTCAACGCATTGGAAGAGCAAACGATCAGCGAATATAAAGAAGTAATCAGTGCATGTAAAGCACTTTTTGAGCAAAAGACAAAAGACTATGGTACCGCATGGCGAATCCTGCGTTTGTCATCTATTACAGATCAGATAATGATCAAAGCCCAACGAATACGCTCAATCCAAGAGAAAGGAGTCCAAAAAGTAGATGAGGGCATATATGGTGAATTTGTAGCCATCATCAACTACTGCATCATGGCGATGATTCAACAGCAATTGGGTGATGACGACCGAACAGAGATACCTGCTGAAGAAGCTATTGCATATTATGATCAGTTTGCCAATGAAACCATGGAACTTCTCATGAATAAGAACCATGACTATGGTGAGGCTTGGAGAGATATGCGCATCAGTTCGATGACAGACATCATTTTGATGAAATTATTTCGCGTCAAGCAAATAGAAGACAATCAAGGAAAAACATTGGTGTCGGAAGGTGTGAAAGCGAACTATCAGGATATGCTAAACTATGCCGTCTTTTGTTTGATTATGCTCAAGCCGTCTAAAGATGATTAGATTACTATTCGCACGTTCAACATTCGAATTAGGAGAGTCAAAGGATCTATTTTATTTCAATGAAGACTATGGTTTTGTAAGAATGGAATACCTTAATTATGAAAATGAAAAACTAATTTTTGAACTTGAAAAGGTAGAAGTTTCAGGTTAAATTGACATCTTATAACGATCAACGATCAACTATAAAACTGTGGACTATCAACTGTAAAACTGTGGACTATCAACTATAAAACTGTGAACTATCAACTGTAAAACTGTGAACTATCAACTGTAAAACTGTGAACTATCAACTGTAAAACTGTGGACTATCAACTGTAAAACTGTGGACTATAAACTGTAAAACTGTGAACTATCAACTGTAAAACTGTGGACTATCAACTGTAAAACTGTGGACTATAAACTGTAAAACTGTGGACTATCAACTGTAAAACTGTGAACTATCAACTATAAAACTGTGGACTATCAACTGTAAAACTGTGAACTATCAACTGTAAAACTGTGGACTATCAACTGTAAAACTGTGAACTATCAACTGTAAAACTGTGGACTATCAACTGTA
>Ga0209634_1002999_pt1 | contig 11591 bp, 15 predicted proteins | sample LinPmetageLP40_FD_184043 | JGI IMG/M metagenome (GOLD analysis project Ga0209634, IMG submission 184043) | Marine viral communities from the Pacific Ocean - LP-40 (SPAdes) (version 2) | ecosystem: Environmental > Aquatic > Marine > Oceanic | place: Pacific Ocean | collected 2010-08-26 | reverse complement strand
ACCAAGAAGATTTACCAACTTCAGCACGTAGAAACAAAATAATGAAGCGTGAAACCTATATAGACAAAGTATACAGCCAAGCTATAAAAGAATTTAACAAACAAAAAAAATAAAAATGGCAAAAGTAACAATGACTACTACAGTCAATGCTCAAACAGGTGCACCTATAAATACGTTTACTGTAACCGCAGGTGATGTAATTAAAGCTGTAGTTTTAAGAACTAAACTGTGTCCAGGAGCATATGAAAATAAAGATTTTTCTTTAGCTTTAACTATAGCTGATGGATCTCAAGCAACAGCAACAATACCAGGAGGATCTCCAGTGCCTATATCAGGTAGAGGTGCTACTATAGCTGTTGAATCTTCTACAATAACAGCAACTACATACATCGAAGGTATAGACTTTACTTTAAACGGTGCTACAATAAACTTCACAACACCTTACACAGGTGATAATAAAGTAACTACCATAACTTATGATTATTTTGATCCCGTAGCTGCTAATTTAACATATGATGTTCCAGTGTATCCATCAAACACTAAAGGTGTTATCACTATGGATGGTTTAAACTTAATTGTTTGGAACGAAGGTATATTAGCACAAGAAGTAAAAGCTTGGGCAACAACAGGAACAGCTAATGGAGTGATTGAAGCTTTAATAACAGACGCATAAAACAAAAAAAATGAAAAAAGGAACAAAATTAAGTATTGAACCAAAAAATGTCTTTACTAAAGGTCTCAATATACAGCAAGGAAAAGTTGCTAACCCAAATCAATGTATGCCAATTACTGCTAAAGTAAAAATGGGTAGTGCAGGAACTAAATTAAAAGGATAAGATGGCTAAAATCAGTACATATACAATAGACTCTGTTATAGAAGGTAACGATAAGTTACTTGGTACTGATTCTGCATCAACCTCAGCGCTAGCTACACGAAATTATACAATAGACAGCTTAAAAGCTTTTATAAATCTAGGATCTCCTGCAAACATTACAGACACAATACCTCTTGGTTTTGCGCTTACTGTAAATAGAGAAGGTACTGCTTATGAAAGAGCTTTAGTAAGAACCTTGTCGGGTTCAACACTTACAAATGTTGTATTAAAAAGCGCTACGGTTAATACAGGAGCAGACATGTATTTAAACACACTTGGTTCAGGCCAAGTTTTTTTAATTATAAGAGATTACAACAACGGTGCTTTTGCTGTTGATTATGATCTAGCAGACTTTGCAACTAATTCAGCTACATGGTCAGGAACAATAGGAGGCGTAGCCCATACGGGTACAGTTACTTCATTTAACGCCCCTAACTTCTCAAACGCAAGTCCTGCAGCTAATGCAACACAATACATAAACACTGGATCTGCTATATATACAGACTGGATGTTTAATGTAACTGTAGATCAACCTTACACTGGTGGTCAAGTTGCTTTTACTGAATTCACCTTTTTAACAGGTGCTACTAGAATCGAAACACAAGCTGTAGGTACTTTTAAAGTAACCAGAGATATTGAGGTTCCAGAAGGTGATGTAACTATAGGTTCATTATCACCACTTACCGATCCTAGTAACTTAAACATGTATGGTAACATTAATTTACCAACATCAGAAAGTACAATAAAGTTTGGTAACGGAACTGATACCGTTACGATGAGTACTGACAGTAGTGATTTAACCATATCAGGAACTGGAACTGGTTCAAATCTTATTACTAATGCAACTAGGTTTACTCAAGATGTAGTAAAAGACTTTAACACTGTTTCTGGAGATGGTCGTACTATTATGGGTCAAAATACCTTTACGGCTATAAATACAGATGGTACCAGAGGTGTTTTATCAAACTCAGGGGTTCAACTTCAAGATAGTAGTGGTAATCCTTTGGCTCAACAACAAGTATCTGGTAACGCAACTCAAGGATCTTTAACGCCGCAAGGTTATTTAACTTCTTTGAAAGTAGATAACAATTGGTTTAATTTACCAGCTTTATCTTCAGGTGTTGCAGAAGCTTTACCTGGTCTTAGCGAAACTTTAGCAGGACCTCCAACAGCAATAACAACAGGCCGTTTCTTTTACGGTATTCAAAATGCAGCAGGTGCATTATTTCAATCAGCAACAACACCACCTTCTTTAACGACAGCGGAGAGTATAGCACAATCTGTTACTTCTATAACTGTATCTTCAGCTAATAGAACAGACTACGCTGCCATGTTTGCAGCAACGCCTTCAGGTCAGAGTTTATACTTTGTTGACAGTACTTACACCACTGCTTTTCCAGCAGCAGGTGGACAAATACTAGATACCACAGTAAATATTTATTTAGTTGTAGCTTATGACATTGTTACCTTTATTACTGTGTTTGGAAGACAAGGTTATGGAACTATAAACATTTCAACTAGTGAATTTGTTATTGATTCTGAAGTAGTTAAATTAACTACTATACCAACAGCTGCTAAAACAGACTTTGTGTATTATGATACAGCAACTAAAGCTTTATCTCATAATCCACTCAGTGTAATTGGATCTGCAAATGGTGCTACATATGATTTTGGTGGAAATACCGATGTTCCAGTTGTATCAATTGATTTTGATAATTTTATTGCAACAGCTCCTGCAAACGGAATTGTTACACTTAAACAAGGATATTTATATGGTGGAGAATTAACAAATAGTTTAACTGTCAGTAATTATACGCATTATGTATTAGGTTCTATCACTGGAACAAATAAAAATATAACATTACCGATAGGAGTTGTTGGTAATAGTATTAAGTTTACTAATATGTCACAATTAGATGCTAATGGTCTTCCTATAGATTATGAACAAGAAACAGCTCTTGTTTGGGTAATTAATCCAAATGGTTCTGAGAAAATAATGAGAGCTTCAGAGTTAGTTTTAGATGCATCAACTCAATCTTTTGAAATATTCTATTCTGGTGCAACCAACGGATGGATACTAAACTAATAATATGGGACTAACAATAGATTTACCAACGGCCGGACTCCTAGGGATATCCGGCGCACAAGCGTTTGAAATAACAGCTAATACTACTCTTGGTATTAATAAAATATATGTCTGCAAGCAAGCACCTGATTTTACCGTAACATTACCAACAACTGTAACGGCTGATGGTGGTGAAATACTTATAAAGAAAGTAGGAGCACAAACAGTAACTGTTGCAGCGGCTTTAATAGAGGGTACTAATCAATCACTAACAATAACAAATAACCAAGCTGTACGCCTTGTATATATCAATGCTACATTTGGTTGGTTAATAACTTAAGCTATGCCAGACGTTAAAACATTTTACCCAGGAGCAACAGCAGGTAATACGATAAACAATTCAACTGTAACAGCTACAGTTGATGATCAAAATGCTGTACCAAATTCTAAAGTTTGGACAGGAACAGCAGCTGAATATGCTGCTTTAGGATCAAAAGACGCAGATACACTTTATTTTGTAATATAATGCCAATATACAAAGGAACTAACGAGATCACTAGTGGTAACCTATATAAAGGTTTAACTAAGATAGAGAATGGATATAAACAACTTGACCCTTTTTACGTCAACACTATATCTGTAACTATTATTTTTGTTGACTCTATTTCAGGTGCTACAATGGATACAACACAGTTTTCTGCTGTTGGTACTCCAGGTGCAGCTTTCACTTCCTTTACTAGAAATATAAGTGTAGACGCTGGAAGAACATTTTCAGTGAATCCAACTGTTGCTGAAGCAGGAGATCCTAATAATAATGTTAATGCTACAATAACAGGCATAACAACAACATCAGCTGTTTTAAATGTAAGTGGAACATACCCTACTTCAACAACTAATGTTACATTAACTATTAGTGGTTCTACAACAGCAGTACCAGTGCCAGTTGCACCAGTACCAGCTCCAGCAGCTCCAGTACCGCAACCAACTCCAGCACCGGCTCCAGCAGCTCCAGTAGCTCCTCAACCAGTACCGCAGCCAACCGCACCAGTTGCACCTCAACCAGTGCCACAACCAGTACCACAACCAGTAGCTCCAGTAGCTCCTCAACCGGTACCAATACCAATACCTATACCTATACCACAACCAACTGCACCTGTTGCACCAGCTTGTGCACTTATTAGTTTACGTTATAGTAATAGTGGAGGAAATAATGCTTGCAATAATAGTAGTACTGTTTATTTTACTAGAACCGGTGGTTTTAGTAGCATGACAAGTTTGTTTAGCGATTCTAACTGTACAACGTCTGCGCCAATAGGTTATTATTCTGATGGAACTAATTATAGATATTGGAATCAAAATAACTTTACTGGAGCTCAAAGCTGTAGTGCACCTACACCAATACCAGTACCACAACCGATACCACAACCGATACCAGTACCTGTTTCGGCAGCTTGTTATACTTTATTTGGTCAAAAGAGTAGTAACACTGTTTGTTCTGGTAGTTATGGGGGGTATTTCTTTAACGGAAGTACTTTGTTTGGATCTACAGTAGCATATCAAACTAGTGCTTGTAATTCAAACGCATCACCAGGATATTATACCATTGGAGGTATGTACCGATACTGGAACGGTAATAGTTTTTCAACCTCAGGAAGTTGTTAATATTTATTATGTAAATTTAATTTAATTATGGTTTTAATAAAAGAACAAAGGGACTACATACCTTATGATCCTAGTCCCTTGGATCTAATAACTAGAGCTACTCAAAAAGGTTTTGAAATCTTTGATGTTCCTCCCGCTATATACAGTGTGTTGACAAATTTTTATGATAGATCTAAATTAGTAAATGAAGAATACGAAAGTAAAGCTTTTTATGATGGAGGTAAACAAAGTTTTTTTCAAGATATAAATCAAAAGCCCGAGTTAGTTGATTTTATAAAAGATAAGATGCTAGAGATTCATGAAGACTGGTGTGGTAGAAAATTAAATCCAGCCGTGGTTTATGGACCTAGAAGTTATGCTAATGGATACGTTTTAAATGCTCACTATGACAGGCAAGACACACACCATATAGCATCTAGCATTACACTAGGAAAAGACAAGCCTTGGAATTTAAATATTCAAGATCACGATAAGCAATGGTGGGCTGTGGATGTAGAACCTGGTCAAATGATTATGTTTGAATCAGGTGTTTGTATACATGGTAGACTAGATCCTTATCAAGGAACTTATTTTGACAACATATACACTCATTTTACTTATTTAGATCCATTTAAATCTTATGAAAAATAAAATATACATATACGAATCGCCAGATCACGGTAAAACTATTTATAGACGTGAATTTTTAGATTATTCAACTCCTAGAGAATTAATTCAATCACCTAAAAGTGAATAATAAATATATATCTTTCGATTGGTGGTGGGGAGGATTTAATAACATAAGAATGTGCTATGAAATGATAGGCGCAATGTCTTATGTTTCTGGAAGAACTATTATATTACCACCTCCAGGCTATTGTTTATTTTTATCTGAACACGATGACAAGAAAACTTTTTTTGACATATGGGAAATATTAGATAAGGATGCATTCACTTCTCAATTCGATTGTGTAGAGTATGCAGACACTTCTCTTACAAAATATTCTTCAGATATACAAAACTATAATGGTATATGTAAAGATATAAAATGTATACTTTTTGAAGGTGATAAAGATAATAATTGGGGACCTCAGCTATGTATAAACAGAGGTTTAATATATCATAATGTAGAAAGTATAAAACATTTTGAAGAATTTTCTGGCAAAAGAGATTATCTATATAATATGTATAGCAACGATGAAATAATACATTTTCCTAGAAATTTATTAGGTCATTTTGGATACCATGTGTATCCTCCTAATGATTTAGCTCGTAGCATAATACAGCAAAAAGTAAAAAATGGCGTTAAGTTTAGAAATGAATTTTTTGATCAAGCAAAAAATCTAATGCCTAATGATTATGATGCTGTTCATATTAGAAGAGGAGATTTTAAAACAGTTCATACACAAATAGTAGAAGATTTATATAAAAATTTAAACACATCATTAGAAGACAAAGTTAGAAAATCAGTGCCTTTATATATTGCAACTGATGAAACTGATTACTCTATATTTGATTTTTTAAAAGAAAAATATGATATTATTTTTTTAAAAGATTTAATAAGCAGTGATTATAAAACAGATTTAGTTTTAGACACTATAATATGCTCTAATGCACATAATTTTTTTGGTTCACGAATGTCTACCTATACTGATTATATAAATATATTAAGAGGTTACAATAACAAAATTGACAATCATAGAAAATTGTTAAATTTTGATAGAAAACAAATCAAATACAATAAATATCCCTGGGAGGCTGAATCTTACAGTTGGCACGATTTATGGGGTGAATTATACTATGGCAAAATTTAATTTAGGTTTATACGGTTCACATAACGCAGGTATAGCAATTTCTTTGGGAGGAGAATTCTTAGAAGTTGTTGAATTAGAAAGATGGCTTGGATTAAAAAATGCAGCATTTTTCTACACTTTTCCAATTGAAAATCCAATTGAAGTATTGAATGAAATACTTGATTATTTTGAAAAAAAGTACGGAGCTAAAGAATATGATTATGCAATGATTAATTCTTGGCCTCAAGAACATAAATCAGAATTAAGAGCTAAAAATATTAAATACGTACCTCATCATGTTGCTCATGCTTGCAATGTTATGTATCAATCGATTATTGAATCTTCATTAATAGTTTCTTTTGACGGTGGTTCAGACAATGGACATTTTAATATTTATCTAGGAGATAAAGGAAAAGAACCTGAATTAATATTTAAAAGCGAAGTTGACTTATGTGTTCCTTACGCTGCTATTGGACATTATTTAAGAGATATAAAAAGAGAAGACAACTTATGGAAAGGTAATCTTACATATGCTGGAAAAATGATGGGTTTATCTGCTTATGGTAAAAGAGTTGATGAATTTTTTGAATATACCAAAAAGCTTTACGATATAAGTAACTGTAATGATGTTAATATACACCATCAAAATTGGACAGAAATATATTGTGGTTGTATAAAAGAAAATCAAGTTGCATGGGATATAGCTTATGCTAATCAATATGCTTTTGAAAAAAAGTTTGCAGATTTAGCTATTCCATTTATTCTTCAATATCCAGATAGACAATTACAGTTCTCTGGAGGAGGTTCGATGAATATATTAAACAATAGTGTTTATAAAGCTTTTGTATCTCCTAATTCTGATGACAGAGGCATAGCTTTGGGATGTTTATTATCTCTTATAAAACCTATTGATCCAGTAGATACAACTTATTTAGGTTCAGATCCATATGATGAAATGCCTAATGGAAGAGAAACAAATATTAATGAAGTAGCACAAATGCTATCTGAAGGAAAAATAATAGGTTTAATTCAAGGAAGATCTGAGCATGGAGCTAGATCTTTAGGTAATAGATCTATTCTATGTATTCCAACAGCTGGTGTGAAAGAAAAATTAAATTCAGAAGTTAAAAATAGAGAATGGTTTAGACCATTTGCTGCCGTATGTAGAGAAGAAGATGCTCATAAATATTTTAAATCATTTGGAATGCATCAATGGATGACACATAACACTAAAGTTATAACCGATAAACATCCAGCTATAACACATGTGGATAACACGTGTAGATTACAAACAGTTAAGAAAGAACAAAATGAATTTATATATAACTTGCTAGAACATCATCCAATACTATTAAATACTTCTTTTAACATTCAAGGAAAACCTATTTTAAATACTTATAAAGAGGCAATATGGATGAAAGAGAATACTGGTATAGATGAAGTGTTAACTGATAAATATATATTATAATGTTAAGAAAAATTAAATTAAATTACGATTGGAGTTATTTTTTACCTCCAATGCAAGATTATTCTGTTCATAAAGGTACTTGTTTAGCTCATCAACTTGATGAACTTACAGATATACATGAAGAATATGGATTAGGAGATACGTACACTAAAGATAATACTGTTATTCAACAGCTTTGGTATAAAGATGGACAAGTAGATTTTAAAGAATTAGGTAAACAAACTGGAATGGAAGTTGTTACAGTTTCTACTATTTTACAACCTCCAGGCAACACTATAGCGCTTCATAGAGATACATTTTTTCAAATAAACAAAAGATATCCAGAAGACAAAAGATTAAAAGTTAGAGCAAACGTATATCTTGAAAATTGGAAAGTAGGTCACATGCTACAGTATAAATCTGAAGAAGATAACATATGGAAAACATCAGACAACTGGAAAGCAGGAGATGGTTATATATGGGATTCTAAACCTTTACATTTATCAGCAAATGCTGGTATGAAAGATAAGTTTACACTTCAAGTTTCTGGATTTTTAATTTAAAGTAAATGATCGATACATATGACAAAGGTTTTGGAGATACTATGGAACGCCTGATGAAAAGTACAGGAATAAAGAAATTAGTTAAAAACATTGATCCAGATTGTGGATGCGAAAAGCGCCAAGAATGGCTAAACAAAAAAATACCATATAAAAAATAAAAAATGTCAAATTTAACACAAATAATAGGTGGTCAACCATATTACAATTCAAATGCAGGAAATAGAAATAATAATCTATTAGATTTTTGGAAAGGCACGCAAGTTCAGTATGATTATTTATCAGAATCAGGAGCTACCACAGCTACAAATCCAAATGCTGCTAGTCAAGTAACTTTTACTGTGCCTACAACATATTTTGCAGCTGGTCAAATTATTTATGTAACTGGTACATCACCTGGTAATGTTACAAGAACTGCTGCAACTGTTAATAGTGTAACAAATGCAACTACATTAGTTGTAGACTTTACAACACCATATACATCAGGTTCAACAACTGGTTATACTATAGATCAATATTTATCTGAAACATTATACTTAATAACAGCATAAATGCCTTTAAACATAGCACAGAACCCTTTATCCTCCTTGAAAATAGGTGAGAGTAATGTACTTAAAGCAATAGTTGGTATAAATCAAGTTTATACAAGCGAAACAGATATAACAGCTGCCGCATTTACTAATGCAGGTACTACTGTTGCTAACACTGGAGGAAATCAACCTTATGTAGTGTCTGGAGAAGTTGGAGCCACTTTTTCTTTACAAGGATCTGCTGGAGCAACGCCTCCTTCTGGTACTCAAACTTTACTTGCTAGTCCTTTTACATATCAAGTAGCTATAGGAGATCAATCTGCGGCTTGTGGTGCTGGTCAAAGAAATCCAACTGTAACGATAGCAACTCAAGGTAATAGTGTTTTTAATCCTGTTAACTTACAAACTACTTCAAACGTTATTCAATCAGCTGGACCATCTTATACTAGTAATGCCACTGTGATAAATATATCAGTAACTAACAGTGTTCGTCAAACAATAACGGTTGGTGGACAGTTACGCTGGGCTGCTGGTTCTGTATTTAATGTTAGTTTTAGTTTTACAACAGCTAACAACAGTGCTATATCTTCTGTAGTTTTACAAAATAATTTAGGTTCTACACAAACAGCATCCGATAACGGTATAGTTCCTCAAACTTGGAGTAGTAACGCTGATCCTAGTAATTTAATATGGAGTACTGGAAATACTAGTTTAAATGGTATAACAAGTGGTTCTGCTATTTTCACTATGGGTGCATCTGCACCTTCTGTAGCTTCGTTTGTTTGTAGTTTGATTTTAGCTAACAAAGATTGTTTTCAAGCTTCTCAATCAACGAACAGTGCAACTTTATTCCCTTAATTAAATAATATGGCAAGAATAAAACTATATCCCAATGATACCGCTATAACTGGTGGTGATAAACTTGTTGGGACAGATATAAACGGTAATGCTACTAAAAATTACCAGGTTGAAGAACTTGCTCAATATTTTGAACAAACAGGTAATGCTTTGTTTCAGTATAACTTTGCAGGTACTTACAGTACTGAAGTTATTAATACTGGAGAGTATAGATACCAAGTTAATCCATCTGCACCAACTATATATAATTGGGCACAGATAGCAGGTATAGCAATAAGTAGGTATAATCGCAATGGTGAAGATATAACACCAATGATACCAGTGATGGTTAATCAAATGATAAAAATACAAGATATTAGTACATCTGATAATCTTGGATACGGTCTTTTTAGAGTTAAAACATCTACATCGTTAAGTAATGGTGCTGCGTATCTATTAACATTAGATCCTAGAGGCGCTTCTAGCACTGTAGGTAATGATATAATATCTTTAGCACCTTTTGGATCAGAAGGTTTTGAATATGAAGAAGACTTTGCAGTTGCTGCAAGCACATGGGTTATTGATCATAACCTAGGAAGATTTCCAAGTGTTTCAGCTGTTGACTCAGCTGGAAGCATTATAAATGGAGCTATAACTTACAACAACGCAAACCAAATAACAATAGTATTTACATCTGCAACAAGCGGTAGAGCATACTTAAACTAAAAAAAAATGGCAATAAATTTTTTAAACAATCTTGATTTAAACAAGAATCAGCTACAAAATGCTGTTATACAGGTTTTGGCCGTAGCGCCTTCTAACCCTGTATCGGGCCAAATATACTATAACTCTGGTGATAATAATATATATTACTTTAATGGTACTATATGGACCTCATTCTCTGGAGATATTACAGAAATAACTACATCTACAGCTAATCAGCTTACTGTTACAAACGGAGCTGGTCCTATAGTTCAACTAGCTGTTGTTACGGCTACTGTTGCAAATAACAGTACGGCTTTAGCTACAGGTGATCAAATATATGACTTTGTAATAGGTACACCTATAAGTTCACTAGCTACAGCTACTGCTGATGTGGACATGGGTAGTAATAAAATAATTAGTGTTACTGATCCTACTGCTGCTCAAGATGCAGCTACAAAAGCTTATGTAGACAACGCTGTTGTAGGTGGTTTAACTTACAAAGGCGGATATAATGCATCCACAAACACACCAGATTTAGATTCATCAACAAGCGCAGCTACCTACACTATAACTGTTTCTAATGCTTCTGGTGCTAATAAATATTATGTAGGAGGTATACAACAACAAAGTTTAACGTTGATACCTGGAACTGCATACGTTATAAATCAAGACTCTGCAACTAATACAGGTCATCCGCTAATATTAAGTACCTCAGCTGTGGCTAGTGGTGTTTATCAGACTGGAGTAACCTATGAATTAGATGGAGCAACTGTAGCTTACAGTGCTTATACAGCTGGTTTTGATGCAGCAACTACAAGAAGAGTTAATGTAACACTACCTGTTGGAGCACCTAGTTTAAATTACATATGTTATATCCATCAAAACATGGGTAACAATGTAACTAACGGAAATGTAGCTATCACTATAGGAGATACATACACTGTTACTACAGATGGATTATTCTTTTCAGAACAAGTAAGAGTCGGTGACTTTTTAATTGCGGAAGTAAGTACGGCCGCAGGTGCTGGTAGCGCATTGGCTAATTGGACTGTAGTTCAGAGCAATATAGACATAGCTACCGCAGCGGCCACTTCAGGTGCAGCCGTTAAAGGTATATCTGGTTATGATTCTGCTGATT
>Ga0209634_1002997_pt1 | contig 11597 bp, 17 predicted proteins | sample LinPmetageLP40_FD_184043 | JGI IMG/M metagenome (GOLD analysis project Ga0209634, IMG submission 184043) | Marine viral communities from the Pacific Ocean - LP-40 (SPAdes) (version 2) | ecosystem: Environmental > Aquatic > Marine > Oceanic | place: Pacific Ocean | collected 2010-08-26 | reverse complement strand
TACAACGACATTAGATGGAAACGCACAAAAATTACATGTTTTTCAAAATGCCAATAATAAATTTACTGGAATATTCGCATGTGGTGGAAATAACGCTAATAGATTTGGACCAGCAATAAGATGTGGTACAGACGATAATAGCGGAACAAACACTATGCTTACATTCCAAGATGGTAATGGTGACGGCATAGGTACAATTACTTCTTCTGGAGGTACTGTTACTTATGGAGCATTTACTGCTCACCACGAAGTTAATGTACCAGACGCAGATAATCCATCTGATGATACAGATGCTTATCCTTACGGAACTTTAGTAGAAGTAGTATCAACGTATTTAAGTGATACAAATAAACAAGGCAGTATTAGATACACAGTACAAAAATCACAATCAGCAAATAGTAAAAAAGTTTTAGGTGCTTATTGTTCTAACATGGGTCCAAATCCAATGGTTCCGACTTCTGGAACTTACGCAAACAATCTACACATGATTAGTATTTTGGGTGATGGACATATAATTTGTAATAACTCAGGCGGTAATATAGAAATAGGTGATGGTATATGCACTTCATCAACTGCTGGTATAGGCATGAAAGCAACAGACAATCCTTCTATGATTGTTGGTATAGCACAAGAAGACGTAACATTTAGTGGTTCAGGAACTAAATTAGTGGCTGTTCAATTTGGTGTTCAACAATTTACACCTTGGAGTTAAAGGAGAAAAATAATGGCAATTAATTATACTTGGGATGTAAATACTTGTGATGTATACCCCACAAAAAGCAGTAAATCTAATGTAGTACATACAGTACATTGGGTTCTTACAGCAACAGATAATGTCAATAATGATGCAGAAGGCACTCCACAAACTGCTTTTAGGTTTGGAGAACAAGAATTAGATACATCTGATTTGTCTAGTTTTACAAACTGGTCTAGTTTAGAGGCATCCACAGTACAAGGTTGGGTAGAGGCTGGTTTAGGAGCGGATAGAGTTACAGAAATTAAGTCTCAATTAAACGCACAAATAACAGAAAAAGTTTCACCAACATCAGTAACTAAAACTCTAGGATAAAAAAATGGAACAACAATACTTTATAAATATGCTACAAATATTAGATGCGTCAGTAGAAAGAGGCACTTGGAAAGGTGGTGAAATAGAAGGCATAGCTGGTTTACGCAAACAAACACTAGAACAGATTAAAGAAATGGCAGAAACTTCTCAACAAGAAGAAGCTCAAGTAGAATCAATCACTAAGAAAATCGGAGAGAAGTAATGAATTGGTTAAAAAAAATGTGGCAAAAAGTTAAAGGTGTTGAAGAAAAAACTGTTAGAGCCAGAACAGAAGACGGACAGTTTGTTGCAGATGACAAGTCTACTCCTGATGTTAATGAAGCATATACGACAGTTGAAGTTAAAAAAGGAGCAGTTTCATCTGACGAATAATGAAACCAGATGAAATCACACCACTAACAGTATACGAAAGAGAGTCTGCTATAAGATTTGAGTATATTGAAAAAAGACTAGATGAAGGATCCGCAAAATTTAAAAGGTTAGAAGCATTACTTTGGGGAGTTTACCCAGTAGTTATAACTTGTTTGATTGCCACTAGGTATCTCTAGTGGAACAAGCAGTTACCTTTATCAACGAGGTTGGTTTTCCTATAGCAGCAGCACTTGGTCTAGGTTTCTTTATATGGAAACTTATCAATAGAATCATTGATGGTATGGAAACAAAGTTAGATGTACTAGACGAAAAACTTGCAGTGCAGATAACAGCAATGGAAGAAAGGCTAGGAGGTAAGCTAGACTCTCAACATGGAATCCTAGTAGCTTTAATAGATAGAATAAGATCTCTTGATAATGAAATTATTAGGCAAGACACTATGATCAAAACAATACTAGGTGTTCCTAATCTTATAGATATAGATAAAATAGCTAAAGCAGATAGAGACGACCAACGTAAAGACTAATGAACAGGTACGATAGTCTTTTTTCAATTTTAGGAATAACAATAGTCTTGTTGGTTGTAATCGTGCAGCAACTTCAAAGTGATGAAATGGTCCACCAGTTTAAGAGTCCTTCTTTCAATGGCGAAGGAACATCTAGTCACTACCTTACTATAGAGAATCAAGAAACAAATCGTAAACAAGCTATAGAAGAAGAAATACAGGCTCTTAGAGATGAAATAGAAAGAGAAGAGAATAATACAGTAGAAGCTAGGTTTATGCGCAATCTCACTTCACGGATTTATGCAAATATTGCTCGGCAAGTAGAATCTGCATTGTTTGGGGAAGATACTAATAAAAGTGGCTCTATGGAACTTGATGGAAACACTATAGATTATGAGATTACGGAGGAGGAGGTTAGAGTTACAATTACTGATGAAAATGGAAATACTACAGAAGTTATCGTTCCTATCGGTGGTTTTACTTTCTAGTTGTGCTTTAATGATTGATCCGCTAGAAAATAATTTACTACCAATCAAGCACATACAACCTGCTTCGATAGAGAAACTATACACTGCATTAGCAGATGTTGAAGAGCCTTCTAGGAAACCAGTTATTTCCGTATATGCTAATGATTTTAAAGACCAAACAGGACAACGCAGATCAAATGCTAAATATGCAACTTTTGCTACAGCAATTACACAGGCTCCACATGCATACCTTATACGTGCGCTTAAACACTCAGGGTTTTTTGAAGTCGTTGAACGTGTCGCACTCGAATCTGTCAGTAAAGAAAGACAATTAATTCGTTCGACTAGAGAAACGTTCGACGAAGATCAAAAACTTATGCCTTTAAAGTTTGGCGACATGATTATGACAGGAGGTGTTTTGTCTTATCAAGCAAACATAAGTTCTGGCGGAGCAGGAGCAAGAAATTTAGGAATAGGCTTTTCTAAACAGTATCGAGAAGATATAATCACTATTAGCTTGAGAACTGTATCAGTAAGTACAGGAAGAGTTCTTACAGAAGTGCTAGTAACTAAAACTGTTTTATCTGCTTCTTTAGACAGTGATGTTTTTAGATTTATAAGCCAAGGAACGGAACTCATAGAAATAGAAGGGGGAAATGTTAGAAACGAGCCAATGAGTGTAGCTTTACAGATAGCTATAGAAACGGCAGTGTTAGAAACAATTAAAGAAGGTTTAGATAAAGATTATTGGAGGTTAATACAATGAAAAAATATCTATTTATACTTATGTTCTGTGTACCTATATATGCAGCAGACAATGAAATATTCATTGATCAAAGTTCAGGAGCATCTAATTCTAATATAGATTTAGAACAACTCGGTTCAGGTAATATTATCGGAGGAGCGACTGCAGCAGCAGGTTCCATGACTGATTTAAATTTAGTAGGCACAGCACTCACGCTGGATATAAATCAAATTGGTGATACAAACAAATTTCTAGGTGATATTGTTTCTGACTCATACACAGGGTTTTTTGAGTTTGATGGCAACAGTAATACTTTTAACATGAACACCGATAAGACAGCAACTTACGGAGCAGATTCATCAAATGTTAATGTGGACGTAACTGGAAACAGTAATACATTTACTTTAAATCAAGCCACTTCTGCTTTAGCAAGCACATTAGATCTAGATTGGATTATTAATGGTTCTAGTAATACAATTATATCTTCGATCAATGTAGATGCTGCTACAAACTATGTCAACATAGACGGATCAGATAATGCTTTAACACACACAGCTACTGGTTATGCAGGTAATTACTTTTACCTAGATCATGATGGAGCTAACAGAACATTTAACATCACACAATCATCAACATTAGATAATGACTGGCTTAAAATACTCAGTTCTGGTACTAGCACTTCTACTGTCTGCGTCATTCAAAACGACCAAGGCACAGGCACAAGCTGTTGATATAGGAAATATCAGTGAGCTAAAAGGTAATGCTCAGGTTGTAAGGGATAAACCTTATGGCGCAGAGATATCGTTTCCTATCCAGCAAATGGATAACGTCAAAACAGAAACTGGTCGAGTCGCGATTACATTTGCTGACGATACGATTGTTCGTGTTATGGATCACAGTAGACTAGTTATAGATACATATATTTATGACCCTAATCCTAAGAAATCTGAAATGGCTCTCAGGTTTGCCAGCGGTACAGCAAGATTTGTAACAGGAAAATTTAATAATAAAAAGAATATAAAAATTAGTACTCCTAGTGCTGATGTATTTGTCAGAGGTACAGATTTCACAATCACAACCACACCAGAGACAGGTGCTTCTTTAGTTATTCTACTACCTGACGAGTACGGAGACTCTAGTGGAGAGATAGTTGTAGCTACAGCTATGGGTCAAGTTGTGTTAAACCAACCTTACCAAGCCACAACAGCCATGACCTATAATCAAGTTCCTTCTAAACCTGTTACGCTAGATATAAGTTTAGAGTTTATCGATAACATGTTGATAGTAAACTCACCTAATGAAAAAGATAACATAGAAGAAGAATCACAAACAGGCACTACAGCAGATTATTTAGATTTTAATGATTTAGATGTAGATTTTTTAGCAGAAGATTTTTTAGATAATGCTGCTGATTTAGAGTTCACAGAACTGGATATTAACTATTTAGATGTAAACTTTCTTGAAGACTTGTTAAATATATTGGATGCTTTAGCTGTAGGTGACGAAGAAGATCAATTGAACCAAGTTGCTACTGGAATAAAAATAACAGGTACGCAGATAGGTCAAGACAAAGTAAGTCAGATAACAACAATAATTACAGGACAGCTTGTTAGTCTTAGAAGAAGTGTAGGTGACACGTTTAGAGTAGACTTGGATGGTTCAAGTTCGTATACTTTATTATTGACACAAAATGGTGTAGAAAACATAATTAAAGTTAATGGTGGTTCTTCTAACACTATTACTATAAAGCAAGGAAATTAATGAAACGTCTACTGCTCCCAGTTTTGTTAGTTTTATTTAGTGTACCTTTAATCTTACAGTTTACACCTTTAGAAATATTAAAACTAAAAACTTTTGATGCGTTTGTGCCTAAACAACAACCTTCAGGGTATTTTACAATACTTAACATAACAGAAGAAGACATAGCTAAGGAAGGTGGTTATCCATTATCTAGACAAACACTAGCACAGATACAAATAAATCTTTTACGAAAAGGTGCTACAGGTGTAGGTTGGGTTGTGGCATTTCCTCAGCCAGATAGATTTGGTGGAGATTTTGAGTTTACAGAATCATTAAGTTTCGCACCTAGTGTGTTAGCGATGTATGAAAACAACACAGACTCGTATCCACCAACAACAGGCACAGTTATTTTAGGTGAAGATGTAGGTGGTATAACTTCTCAAGGTGTCGTGGAAAATATAGAAATATTAAAACAAAATGCAAGTCAAGGTTTAGCTGTTGCAAGAGTGGATGTAGATAATCTTGTTCGTAGACTACCTTTATTGTTACGAACACCAGAGGGTTGGGCACCAGCATATGGTACAGAAGTGCTTAAAATACTAGCTGGTGCAGACACGTATGTGATTAAGACAAATCAAAATGGGTTAGAAGAAATCAGAGTTAAAGGTTTACCCCCTGTTTCTGTAGATTCTCTTGGTCGTAAATGGGTTAGCTGGGTAGACACGCCACAAACAGATCTAAAAGAAATGAACGTAGAAAACAAGTTTGTGTTTGTTGGTTTTACAGCAAAAGGTATTATGCCACAAATCGCTACACCAGTTGGCTTACTAGAGCCACATAAAATACAAACAGCCTTAACAGAAAGTATTCTAATTGAAAACAGTCCTTACATACCAGATTGGTCATTATCGGCAGAATTGGCTATTTTTCTTATTTCCGTAGTCCTTACGTGGTCAGTGTTAAACGTATTGGGGGTTAGCCTTGGTATTACTATAGCCACTTTAGTGATGTTTTCTACTGCTATAGGAGGGTATTACTTAATTCAAAAAGGTTTGTTGATAGATGTTACATGGTCTTTACTGTCCCAGTTTGTTACAGGCACGTTGGCGTTTTATCTAAAATTTAGGGAACAATACAAACTAAGACAACAGATAAAGAAACAGTTTGAACACTATCTTGATCCAAGACAAGTTAAAGAATTACAGAAAAATCCTGATTTATTACAGCTAGGTGGTGAAAAAAGATACTGCACGTTTTTATTTACAGATGTACGTGGTTTTACAGCTATGTCAGAAAGGCTAGAACCAGAAGAAGTAACTAAAATTATGAATAGAGCTCTTACAATACAGCAAGAAGCTGTTCAAAAACATGGTGGTATGGTAGACAAATACATTGGTGATGCAATGATGGCTATATTTAATGCTCCACTTGACCTAGAAGAACATGAGCATAAAGCTGTTCTTACAGCAATAGAAATACAGAAAAATATTAAAGAAGCAGATATAGGTGTAGAGATCGGAGTTGGTGTAAACACAGGGTATGCAGTTATAGGTAACATGGGAAGTGCTTCTAGGTTTGATTATACAGCTATAGGTGACGCTGTTAACACAGCAGCACGTTTTGAAAGTGCGACTAAACAAGTCGGTGTAGATTTAATTATAGGTGAAAGCACTAAACAAAACTGTAAAATTAAGCTAAACTTATTAAAACCTATAGAAGTAAAAGGTAAGAGTAAATCATTGGAGATATATACGTTATGAAATTTGGTTTAATAAAAAATGTAATAGGTGCTGTAGCACCTACACTAGGAACTGCTTTAGGTGGACCAATGGGTGGAATGGCAGCTAATATGATATCTGAAGTATTAGGTTGTGATCCTGAACCTAAGAAAATACAAAAAGCTATTGACCAAGCGACACCTGAACAGTTAGCTGAGTTAAAAAAAGTTGAAACTGATTTTGAAGTTAAGATGAAAGAACTTGACGTTGATTTGTTTGCTTTAGAAACAGCAGACATACAAGATGCAAGAGGAAAATTTGGTAAAGACTGGACTGCAAGAATTATGGGTATACTCGTGGTGGGTGGTTTTATGGGTTACATATTTCTAGTGACTCTGCAACCACCAGAACAAAACAGTGAAGCTTTGATTAATTTAGTGCTAGGTTATTTAGGTGGGTTAGCTTCTGCTATAATTAGTTTTTATTTTGGTGCTTCACAAAAACAAGATTAACTATGAAGATCTCACAAGAAGGTGTAGCATTAATTAAAAAATTTGAGGGTTGTGAGTTAGACGCTTATCAAGACAGTGTCGGTGTGTGGACAATTGGTTATGGGCACACTAAAGAAGTAAAAGAAGGCGACAAAATAAACAAAGACGAAGCGGAACATCTACTGCAAGAAGAAATGCCAGAATACGAAGGATATATCGAAAATTTAGTTAAAGTTTCTCTTAGCCAATGCGAGTTTGACTCGTTATGTTCATGGGTTTACAACCTTGGTCCAACAAACTTACAAGAATCAACTTTGTTACGATTTCTTAACGAAGGTAAATACGACGAAGTTCCTGCACAAATAAAACGCTGGAACAAAGCTGGGGGTAAAGTTCTTGATGGGTTAGTTAGAAGAAGAGAAGCAGAAGCTTTACTTTTTCAAGCTAAAGAATGGGAGAATGTATAATGCCATTAGCTAAATTTGTATTAAAACCTGGAATAGACAGGGAAGGAACTTCTTACGATAGCGAAGGAGGTTGGTTCGATAGTAATCTTATTAGATTTAACAGAGGTAGACCACAGAAAATAGGTGGTTGGCGTAAAGATAATGAATCTGTTTTTAAAGGCACTTGTCGTGCATTGCATGCTTGGGTAGAACTAGAAGGAACAAAATATCTTGGTTTAGGTACAACAAGTAAATATTATTTAGAAGAAGGTGGTAGTACATATACAGACATAACACCTATTAGAGCAACTACAACTAATGGTATCACTTTTGCTGCTACAGACGGTTCTTCAACGATTACAGCTACTGACTCAAGTCATGGAGCAGTAGTAGGCGATTTTGTAACTATATCAGGAGCAGCTAGTTTAGGAGGAAATGTAACAGCAGCAGTTTTAAACCAAGAGTATGAAATAACACAAGTACCTTCTGTTAACACATACACTTTTACAGCTGTAACTACTTCAGGAGTAACTGTAACTGCTAACTCAAGTGACACTAGTAATGGTGGTTCAGGAGTTGATGGAGCATATCAAATAAACGTAGGTTTAGATGTATATGTAGCTAGTACTGGTTGGGGAGCAGGCACATGGGGTGCATCTACATGGGGATCAACTTCAGCTTTGTCTGAAGTAAATCAACTTAGATTATGGAGTCATGATCATTTTGGTGAAGATCTTGTTATGAACCCAAGAGCAGGAGGAGTGTATTATTGGGATGAAAGCAGTGGTTCAAACAACAGAGCAGTAGCTTTGTCTGATATCTCTGGTGCTAATTTAGTTCCAACAAAAGCCTTACAAGTACTTGTCTCTGAAAAAGACAGACATTTAATCGTTTTAGGTGCTGATCCTATATCAGGAAGCAGTAGAAGTGGTTCAGTCGATCCTATGTTAATAGCTTTTAGCGATCAAGAAAATGCTTTAGATTTTGAACCTTTAACAACTAATACAGCAGGAAGTTTACGTTTATCAGAAGGTAGTATTATCGTAGGTAGTGTAAAAGCAAGACAAGAAATACTTATCTGGACGGATACCTCTTTATACAGCATGCAGTTTATTGGACCACCATACAGTTTCGGGATCAACCTTTTAAACAAAGGTTCTGGTTTAGCTTCGCCAAATGCTGCAATTAATGTTGCACCTGGAGTGTTTTGGATGAGTTCTGATAATTTTTACGTGTATAATGGTAGCGTTCAAAAACTACCTTGCTCTGTTCATAGTTATGTGTTTGATGATATTAACCTAGGACAGATTTATAAAATATTCGCATTCAGTAACGCACAGTTTGATGAAATAGGTTGGTTTTACTGTTCTTCTAGCAGTACAGAAATAGATCGTTATGTCTGTTACGACTACGCTGATGGTGTTTGGACATATGGTAATTTAAGTAGAACAGCGTGGCTAGATCAAGGAATCGTTAATTATCCTAGGGCAACAGCTAACAATTATGTATATCAGCATGAGTTTGGTTATAACGATGACGGAAGTCCTATGACAAATGTTTACATAGAAAGTGCAGATTTAGACATAGGTGATGGAAACGAGTTTGCTTTTATAAGTAAGTTAATTCCTGATGTACGTTTTCTAAGTAACAGCGAATCAGGACAAGTTAATTTTGTTTTAAAAACAAGAGATTATCCAGGAGATACGCTATCGACTAAAAGTACTGACGCACTTACAAGCACAACACAGAAAAAAGATATGCGAGCAAGAGCAAGGCAAGCAGTTATACGTTTTGAGTCTGATGACGACGATACAGATGCTAACAATGATGTAGGTTGGCGACTAGGTGCTACACGTTTAGATATCAGAAACGATGGTAGAAGATGAGTAAACTTTTAACTTCCCGTCTTCCGTTAGCACAAGGTTCAGAAATAACTTCTGACACATACAACAGATTAGTTCGTGTTCTTGAAATAAATTTAGGAGAGTTTGATCCTGATAATACTCGACAAATAAACACAACAGAAAGAGATACATTATTTTTTAATCCAGGCACACTTATATGGAATACTTCAATTGATGTCTTACAAGTATACACTGGCGAATATTGGGTAGACTTAGGAGCACCGTCTAATCCACAAGGGTATCAAGCAGAAGCACAGGTAGGAAAACTTTCTGTTAAGACTAACGGCAATATAACTGTAGATCTTGGTTCTTCTCAATCAGGTTGGGAAACAGAAAAATACTACACATAAGGAGAAATATATGGCTGAACCATTTTATTACAATTGCACATTAGACAGAGTCATAGACGGAGATACAATAGATGTTAATATTGATTTAGGATTTGATGTAATACTTTCTAAACAACGTGTTCGTCTAGCTGGTATAGATACCCCAGAATCTAGAACTAGAAACCTTGCTGAAAAAGCATTAGGTTTACAGGCAAAAGAAAGATTAATGGAACTATGTGGTAAAAAACTTCAGGTCAAGTCTTTAGGAAAAGGTAAGTATGGCAGGATTCTTGGTATACCTCACACGATAGACGGAGAAGATATCTGTGCTATGCTTATAGATGAAGGGCATGCCGTAGAATATTGGGGTGGTACTAAAGTTAAGGTCTGGGGATAAAAAACTAAGTCCATAGATCGTCTCTACGGACTTTTCTTATAGTGACTAAGGGTAAACTACCCCTTTAAACAGGTCTTATTGCTCATGAGTCTACCTGTTTCTATAAAGTATTTTAAATCGCTAATCGTCAAACCTTCTACGTTATCGTAGAAATCTTTAGCTTTGAATTTACTAAAATGACCTAGTTCTGTGTGTCGTTTTTCATGCGAAGCATACTCAATCATTTTCTCTATCATTGCTGTGACACGAGTTTGTTTACAGTTACGTTTTCCTCTAGATCTATGGTGTAACCACACAACAGTACCCTCTAGAAAATCTTGGTGTTTATATTTCTTAGCACCTGTAGTAGTTATAGTTAGACGTCTACATTTCTTCTCGTATTTATTATCTTGTAATGATTTAAATTCTATGTTACGTTCTCGCAACGATGCGCTTAGTTCTTTAAACGTAGGTTTATCTGGGTGAAAGTTTTTAAGTAGAACACAGAACGTTGACACAAAGATTGGTCCATGTTTACATTCGGCTGTTAACAAATGGGCATACTCATGAAGTACCACAGACCAGCATCTTGCCCAAGATCTAGGCAAAGTAATAATGTTGCCATAAGTTTGAGCTGTTGCATTTTGATCACCTCTATTGGTAAACCTAATAGTGGTTGGTTTACGTTTTAATTTAGTATCTAATTGTTTGATTATATGTAAAACTTGAGTGTCATCCAGTTCGTTTTTACCTTTACCACTCCAACTTGCTGCGTTTTCCCAAGCATACACTTTAGATCTTTGTTTATCTCTCATAATATTTTCCTTTCTTGTTTCTTACAGCATTCATCATACTATATTGTGCAAGAAAGTAAAGGAGTTTTTTATTTAAATGTTTTCTATTTATTATTGGAGAATTTTTAAGTATGATAAAAGAACAGTATACCACTGCAGCTTTTCAGGGACAGCAAATGACCTGCTTAAAATAATTAACATATAGTTGGAGAATAATATGCCTGGAATGAGAAGTAGAAGAGAAACGATTAGAGCAGGAAAAGACTGGTCTAAAGGTCAATACGTAGAAGACAAAAAGAACAAGAAATCTAAGAAAAAATAATGCAGAAAACTGCCCCAAGACAAGGGATTGCAGGTGCTGCTGAATATCTCGCTGCTCAAGGTCGTAATGGCGACACAATGCTGTCGCATTTAACAGCTGGTGAGACAATTATTCCTCAAGAGATTCTAGACAAGAATCCTAATTTACGAAAAGATTTACAAAACGCTTTCGATTATGAAGAAGTACCTATGGACCAATATGTTGTTGGTTCTGGTGTTATGTCTATCAACCCTGAAACAGGATTGCCTGAGTTTGGTTGGGCAAGCAAAACATGGAAAAGCGTAAGAAAAACAGTTAAAAAAGCTGGTCCAGTTATAGG
>Ga0209634_1002996_pt1 | contig 11598 bp, 3 predicted proteins | sample LinPmetageLP40_FD_184043 | JGI IMG/M metagenome (GOLD analysis project Ga0209634, IMG submission 184043) | Marine viral communities from the Pacific Ocean - LP-40 (SPAdes) (version 2) | ecosystem: Environmental > Aquatic > Marine > Oceanic | place: Pacific Ocean | collected 2010-08-26 | reverse complement strand
TACATCTAACTGTTCCCATTCGTTGAAGCAGTTTTCTTTATTAAACTCTGCCCAAAACTCTATAATAACTATATCTGTTTCATCAAACGCTCCACCACTTACTTTTTCTTCAAAGTCATTGTCATCTATCCAATATTTATCTGGAACATCTGATTGAGTATATGATATAAATGGTATTAAAATTAAAATTAAAATTAAATTTCTCATGTTATCTGTTTTTTTGTATCTCGTATATTCTTTCATCTAGTTTATCTAGTTTCTGCAATATCATCTCTACGTCATCTTGAGTATCCATTATTGTATTACGAATTAGCTCATCTTTTAGTTCCCACTCTGTTTTTGATATTGTAGGTTCAGGAAGTTTCTTAGCCTCTTCTATATCTGCCTTTAGTGTAAACCAAACACCAGCTAAAGATACAATAGCAAATACCATTGCACCTATTGTTTTTATAGATAATGAGAAATCTGGTTTTCCATCACCATCAATATCCAACCCTATTTTATGGTTCTCGTTTAATTCTTTCGCCATGTTTTATTCTTATTTTAAAGTATAGTTTAACCCTATTGATGTATTAAATAACTCACTATCCCACATCTTAGAATATTCTCCTTCAATAAATACTCCTAGTTTTTTTCCTATTTTCCAGCCTAAATTAACTCCAGCGGAATAATCTTCCCACTGCTCTAGTTGATCTGGTATTAAACCGCCTTTACCCCAATTGTTTCTATTTAAATAAGAAACATCTTCATCACCCTTTATGTATTTGTGGTAAGGTAATATATAGTTAGCATACGCATGTAGCCAAAATGTATTTTTATAATAATAATAGTCAAAACCAACTATAGGTGCTATTTCACCAAAAGGATCTATTAAATCCCACTGTTCGCCGTTGTATCTATTCATTAATCTCGTAAACACGTTTTCTCTAAATTCAAGATCTGTATAAGCTACAATCTCTCCATCTTCGTTTTTCCATATCCAATCACTAGTTTCTTGTCCAGTCTCAGCGTCTGTATATGTAGTATAATGATCACTATAACCATATTCATATCCTAAAGAATACCAAGGGTTAGCTGGGTAATCAACACCTGGATCAAAATCGTATTCAATGGTTTCATTTAACCATATTTCTATTGGGTTATATCCGTAAGCTCTATCGTGTGTTCTATATATAGCTCCTGCAGATATACTAAAGTTTTTACCCAAAGGTAATCTAGCTCTAACCTCTGCTGATTGATACTTTAAGTTTATCTTACCAACAGCTCTAGATTCTGCTTTTACAATGTGATATTTACCCGTATGTTTTATAAAAAACCTATGGTTTTTATATTCTTCACCTCTAAATCTTTCTTCTTCAAAATGAAATTGATATTCTAAACCTTTAAAAGCAGATGTAGGTGCAGAAAAAGCTAATTGATTTTCTGTACCATCGTAAAAGTTTTTAGGTTTTCTCTCGTAATCAAACCTAGCTAGTTTTCTAATACCAAAACCAAATCTATAATCAAAAGGGTACTTAGGTGTATCATCTACTACAACTGGTATGTCATATAAACTTCCACCTTCACCAGTTCTAACAAAGAAAACATTTTCAGTTGCCTCTACAGAGTTACTAATGTCTCCAGCACCATATATAGTACCGTATTTTAAAAAGTCTTTGTAGACATTTTCAAAAAATTGAGCGTTTGCTGTTGTGCTTAAAAAAAGCAATAAAATTAATAGTGTTTTTTTCATAGTTAGCGGGTGTTTATTCTTTAATTATTACTTGTTTTGTTCTATTTTTAGTTTATCTTGCTTGTATTTTTCTATACTTTCTTTTAATAATCTTTCGTTTTCTAATCTTTTAGCTTCGTTTTTTAATCTTTTGTTTTCTTTTCTAGTCTGCTTGGCTTTTTCAATACCTTCTACTTTACGTTTATCTTTTGCTTTAGCTTTTATTTCTTCTCCTTCTTCATCTTTTGCGCCGACATCCCAAGCGTTCCAACCTAAAGCTAAGGCAACTCTTTGCCATGTTTGATTTCTTTCGTCCATAGCTTCACCTATTCTATTAACTATGTTAACAGCATTGTCAAGCGGTATATTTAAAGAAGCAGAAACTGAAGCACCTAAAACTTGCCACATTGGACTATCTATAGCAAAGCCTCTTTCAGCTATAACATCTCTTTCAAATCTTTTTGTTTGTATTGCAGAGTATAGTTTTCTAGCTTTACTACCAATAGGTGGTGATAAGTTTATGGCTTGTATCAATGTATAAGTATGATCTGCCATAAATCCTTTTTTCTCTTGCGCGGCATATTCTCTTATTAAGTTTTTAACCGTAGATACTATAGCTCCTGGTAAACCAGATCCTCTTAATATAGTATCAACCATGTTGTTAGCTATTCTATCTATTTTCTTAGCATCTTTAAGATCTTGTTTTTCTTTATCTTCGTCTTCATCACCTGAGAACCCAGGTAGCATAGCAAATAAAGCGCTTTGCAATGCTGAGAATATAAAGTTTTGAATAGCACCATAGTAGAGTATCTTGCTAACGTTTGTTAAATCGCTTTGAAACTGTGATTGGCCTGCTGTTTTTCTTCTGTTTATAAGATCTTGACCAGCTCTTTTAATTAACCTATTGTATTGAAAGGGTGTGTTTTGCCAAGAAAATAATAATCTACCTAACGAACCAGCTTGTAAAGGTGATATTAACATAGGATCACCAGACTGTTGTGTTTCTTCAGCAATATCTGAGAAATCATCGAAAGCTCTTTTTTCAGCCTCAGCTTTATCTAAACCTTGTTTAATATATGTTTTAGTTCTATTTCTAAAGAAACTAGCACCACCCGTTGCGATAGCAAAACTATCTGCTAATTGAGTAGGTGTAAAACCTATTTTAAGTAGATAAGATAAAACAGCTTTTGGACCACCTTTGTTAGCGGCATTAGCTAATTCTTGCTCTTGTACGTTTATCTGTAATCCTCTTCTTCTAGCTAATAGTTTAGGTGAGTTCCATATTTTAGCCCAGTCTTTCCAATATTGAGGTTGGTTAGCAAATGCTAAACCAGCGGCCATTATATTATTATCACCCCAGTTTATAAAGTTAACCGTAGAAAGTGTTTGTAGAACAGCCGATCTCATATTTATAAACATAACCGCACCAACAGAATTATTAATCCAGTCCATAAAATTGTTAACTGTCTTATTGCTACCGAAGTTTCTATTAGTACCATTTTCCATACGGAAAAGTATATCCTCTAAAGATTCTCTAAAATCAGTACCAAAGTTGGCTTCTATTTTGTTTAAGTTATCTTTAGTAAATATTTGGTTTTTATTATCTATCCATTGTTTTATATAGAATTTTCTACCTGCAATATCAGCTAACCCATTTAATTCACTCAATATACTTCCAGCATCCCAGAAATCATCAGGTTTAGGATAACCGTTTTTATTTAAAATTCTAGTTGATTCTAAGTCATTAATAAAGTTTAGTAGATTTTCATCTTTTTCTACTATCTTATTTAATTGCGCAGCATCTCTTTTTGATAAACCAGGTATTTTTAAACCATTTTTAGTCCATATGTAAACTCTAGCCGCGTGATCATGAGTGAATACAGTTCCTGGTATCATTTTACCTAATTGTTTTTTGACAGTAGGATAAGACTTAAGTAATGTTAGCCACGTAGACTTAACCTCTGTCTTAGCTATATTCATAGCGCCAATACCTCTAGTGTATGGATCTATTAAGTTTTGCTTAAACCAAGCAAACTGCTCGTTACCTTTTTTACCACTACCTAACATAGCGTATATGAGACCTTTAAAATCCTCTGCATTAGAAGGTAGGTAAAACTGATACTTACCTTTGTTAGCACCCATACGTTTTGCAACTATATTAGAATACTTAGCATCAGCTTTTACACCTTTGTTTTGTTCTATTATTTCGTTAAAGTCTTTGTTTAAATTTAAACTAGATTTAACTATAGCTTGCTGAACATCAGACTTAACATCAAATTGTTCTAAAACTTGCTTAACTGCTTTTACATTTTTTATAGCATCATCAGCAAAGTAAAAGTCATTATAACCTTCAGTTACTTTACCTATCATCCAATCAGCTTTTGACTCTGGTGTACCGTTTTCTAAACCAGTTATATTATCTATAGGTATATTTAAACCTACACCTTTTAAAAATGCGTGTATAGCATACGCGGCTTCTTGTGGTCTAGCAGTTAGTACATATATGTCACCACTACCAAACTTGTTTTGTCTTTTCAAAGCAAGATCAGCTAATGGGCCTTTTTTACCATCAATAACTTTACTAAACTCACTAAAATCAAATTTAGCACCAGCAGCTTCTAAGTCCGCGGATTCTAAAGCAAATTCAGTTGCATTAATTTTTCTAGTAGAACCATCAGGCATTGTAACACCAACCTTACTGCTAGACTGAGCTAGTGTATCATCAAAATCAAATACACTTATACCTTTTCTAGGTCCGTTTAAATTTATAGATGCAGCAACTATTATGTTTTCTAAAGTTTGTAGATCTTTAGGATCAGAAACTTTTTTATCAACAATGTCTTGCCAAACATTAGCGTGGTATTTACCAACAACAATTTTAGGATTTTCTATATCTCTCATTGCGTAAGACTCTCTACCCACCGTAAAATTATTGTAATATCTTTTAAGTATATTGTCTCCAGGTCTCCAGCCTTCAGGCATACTTTGTTTATAAAACAAACCTATTGCATCATTCATACCTTCTGGAACTACAGCAACATAATAATCATCAAACACTTTATCAATGTCAACGCTTTTATTACCGTTGTAATAATGCTCTAGCAAAAACAACGATACAACTCTCGCTGGCGTCATGTGTTCATACTCATAGAAAGAAGCTGGCTTACCTGGTATTATATGCGAGTACTTTAGTAAAGCAGCGGCTCTTAAAGCTGTATTCATATTACTACTTAAACCTTGCATCATCATAGCAAAGTCATTTTTAGTAAAGCTAGTAGACTTGTCATTTATCATATCAGTTGCCCACTGCATTTGGAACTTTAAAAACTTTCTAACTTCTTTAACATGCTTTTTTCTAGCTGGCATATCAACATTATCATCAATAACCTCTTGTATACCTTTAGTACTTTGACCAGGTGCTGTTACTTTTATTTTTTCACCGTTTAAAAAGAACTGATTATTTCCACCCTCTATAGTTACACCATATTGCTGTAGGTCTAACATTTCAAAAAGCTGTTCGTTTGTGCCGTATAGATTATAACCTTGTCTTCCACTTCCAGGACCTTTAACTACTGTTTTGGTTTTTAAATCCCATTGAAATATACCACTACCTATTTTACCTGAGTTTTTAATAGATGGCATGTGGAAGTTTATTAAAAAGTTCATTGCATTTTTAACGCCATACTTTTCAACCATATCTTCAACAAGCTTTTTATTAAACCTATGGAAACTTTCTATATCGTTAGCTGTATCAAACATACTTCCGACACTTTTATCTAGTTTAAATATATATTTTAAATCTTGTGATTGATCTATATCCTGCATAGATCTTTCAAATACACTTTCTATTTCAACTTTTAAAGGTCTTTGTTTTAGTAGAGGATTAACCTTTGTAAAAGGCTTCATGTATTTAGTAAAATCTTTTAAAACACCTTTTCTACCAGCATACAAATCAGGGTGTTCTTCTTTATTAAATACTTTGTTAAATGCTTTTGTAACTCCACTAGCATCAAAAGTAGAACCTTGAGCTAATGCTTCAAGAAAATCTGTTTTATTTGTGTGAAAGTCTTTTAAAGCACTAGGGCTAAGTTTATTTAGGTTTAAACTAAATTTAACAGAAGGATCTCTTTTCAATGCCTCTGACATCTTACCAACAAAACCTTTTAGTTTGTTATGATCTCTTTCGTCTCTTAGCATAGCATCAAACGTAGCATCTAAACCTAGTTCAGCAGCCAAAGACTTTCTAAGTGACTTGTATTGTGTTTCTCTACCAGCAACAAAGTTGTCTAGCATGTCTTGGTCTGAAAGTTTTACTAAATCATATTTTTGATTACCAGCATAATCATCTGTAACAAAAGAACCTCCTAATCCAGTTTGTGACTGTCTTGATTCTTCTGCTGTCATACGACCAGTTGCCACACTCATAAAGCCAAATCTTTTTTTGTATTTGTGTGCTAATAACTTCTGCACAACATCTTTGTTCTGCGTGACAAACTTTTTAAATTGAAATGATTTTTGAGTACCTATTATATTACCTATTACTTTATCAAAAGCTTTTACATACGCTTTTTCTAAGGCCTGTCTAAATTTAACTGGGTCTTTTTGTATACTAGGTAAATCTTTTTGTAAGCTGTTTTCTACGTCCTTTAAAATATCATTATATATTTTACTGTCGGTACCTATTTTTAATAGTTTTCTTAATTGACCTGTTTGTTCTTGTGATGCTTGAGGTATTGAACCTGTTACATCAGAAAAATCTTGAACCTGAACAAATGTAGTTTCACTGTCTAAGCTAGTTGTAAATTGGCTTTGCTCGTCTTTACCTAATATTCTATCAGCTATTTCTTTAACTCTATTTAAACCTTTAGGTGACATTGCATTATTTATGTAAGCATCTAAAGGAGCTATTTCTTTACCTTCTTTGCCTTGTCTTTGTACATAATCATCATAGCTTATTATTAACTCTAGCATACCTCTTTTACCGGTTAATATCTCATCTACTAGTATATCTTTATACTCGGTAAACTTAGGTCTATTTCTATATTTATTAGCTAATGATATAGCGTAAGGTTTTTTAGCTTTTAATATCTGTTCGTAACCAGCTATACCTTGTTCAGCATATATATCATTTACATTTAAAGATGATTTAACTTCTCTTTCACTTTCTTTTTCTTCTTTACCACCTTTTATATCACCTTCTTTTGCTTTTTGTTGAAATCTAGTAACGTATCTATATACATCTTGACCTGAATCAAAAGCGTAAAAATTACCTGCACCTTTTTGAAACTTGCTAACTAAACTATTTAAAAAAGATTTTAAATCATACATTTTAGCAAAACTAGCTTCACTTAAAGCTCCTATTGCTATCATGTCATTTATCAATGTTATGGTTTCTTCATAATCCATTACACCTTTGTTTTTAGCTATATAAGCTTTTGCTCTATCTCTAAAAGTTTTTAATTGCTCTTCATTTAGTTTGCCACTTTGTTCTATAGTTGAAAAAAGCTCTCTAACACCATTTACAGCGTGCTCAGATATTTTACCATCTTTTATTAAACCTATTTTTTTAAGTTCAGTATGTAATAGCTCATGCATAGGCGCTACAGCGGCAACTTGCGCATCAGTGTATGTACCTGTTGCTATTTGCATATCTATATTATCTTGAAAAACTATTATGTTGCCATCAACATTTACAGCGCTTGTTCCTTCTTTGTAAGCGTTTATTATGTCTCTAGTCGCTTTAGCTCCGTACTTACTAACGTAACTTTTAATCATATTTGATTTTTCCTTACTAGTCATGTCTTCGTAAGTTTTACCAGCATCTTGAAATAAAACAAAGTCTTTACCATTTCTAGCTTGGCCTAAAGCAGCTACGTCTGTATATAAATCATTTAAAGCTTTTATATCAGCTCTTTGACCTTCTGTTATAGATTCTAACCCTTGAGCTTTACGTATTTTATTAATCTTAAACATGTTATCCCTGTAGGATTTTCCAGCAAGATCATTTCTAGTTTTTTCGTGTTGATTAAATTTATCAAGTAAACCATCAATCTCTGTTTGACTAGCACCATCCATTCTAGCTTGGTATATATCTCTAGCAGTTTGTCTTCTAAGTCTAGCAGCTTCAAAAAGCGTTTTCTTTTCTTGTAAGGTTAAGTTGTTTAGTTTTTGTATGCTTCTTATACCATTTAAACCAGCTTTTCTTAATATAGCTTTTCTTCTGCTTCTTAGTTTTTGTTTTCTTTTGTAGCTTGTATTAGTGTTTTGTAGTTCGCTTTCAACACTAACTAATTCATTTATTAAACCTTTGTTTTGTAGTATATCGTAAGCTGATTGAGTTTCACTAGCAACCATATTGTATATATTACTAGCTGTGTTACCAGATTGTAAAGCTAAACTAGTTATTGCTGTTGAAGCAAAGAAGTCTGCATCTATACCTTCAGCCATAGACTTGTCTTCACCCATTATAACTATGTCACTAGCGTTTTGACCAAACTGAGTGAATGTCTCTTCAATAAATTCAACACCAACACCTTTACCTAGTTGTTTACTTATGCCCCATGTGTTTAGCGCTGCTCTGTGAGCAAATCTATATATAGGTTTTGACATATTGCTAACTGCTTTTACCATTTTAGCATTTTGCAAATATCTTAGTGTACCTAATTTTTCAGCGTACATTTCTATAACGCCGTGTGTTGTTCCTGATAAAGCCTTTTGAAAAAAGTTAGCATCTTGAGCAGCCTCAGCGTTAGCTATGTTTCTTTTGTATTCTAGCTTTTTGTCTTCAGTAATGTCAGGATTTTTTAATAAGAACTCGTTTTGTTCAATTACTCGTTTAGCGTTTCTAGCAGAAACCTCATAATTACCAAGCGATCCACCAGCAGACATAACAAACATAGAACCCATTGTTAATCTTGTTGCTTCTATTTGCGCTTGTTTTAAAGCAGCTTTAGACAGTGTTTTTATAGAACCTTTAACAAGTTGATTACCAACTAACTGACTTAACGTTGCTCTAGTTAACAAACCACTACCAGCCATTGGTCCCATTACAGCCATTATACTAGGTGAGTTGTCAGCTAGAGTTTGACTTATGTATGTTCCCCAGCTAACATCATCATCAAGTTTAAACTTTCTAGCGTAGTTTTTATTTAAATTTTCTTCTAACCTTTGATAATAATCAACAGATTGCTCTACTAGCATATTTGAAGCTTCTAAAAGATCATTGTCATATTCTATATTTATAGGTTTTTTACCTTCTTTTTTTCTTTGAATATTAATGTCCATTTCTTCAGCTTGCTCTGCGATACTCTGAACTCCTTCAGTTATATATCCTAGCGCTTTTAAACTATAAGAACCTACCATAGCTCCACCTGCGAAAAAAGCTTTTTCCATTTGCAACGCAGCTCTGTCAAAATTATTGTAATTTATTTTAGCGGCATTAGTTGCTATAGCTAAATCATTATATCTACCTGCCATTTTCATAAGGTTATCCCTCTTGTCAACAGCTATTTTGTCATCAGCTAATAAACCTAGTTTTATTTTTTCAAAGCCTCTTTTTGAATACTCGTCATAAACGTTGTTGTAGTTTTTAAGTATAGAATTAAATTTTTCTATTTTTTCACTACTAGAACCAGAGTTTACTTCACCTAACTCCTTTAATTGTTTTTCATAAAGACGCATTTTATCTTCAAAAGGTTTTACATCTTCTTGGTATTGACTAAACCTGTTATTTAATTTAGTAAAATCGTTTTCTAAACCGTCATATATTTTGTTTAAATATTTTTCTTGAGGTTTAAGCTGATCTTTGTAACCAACAGCTTCGTTTCCGTATTGAAAATTAGGTACGTATGTTCTACCTTGTATAGTTTCTTCTTTCAGCAAGGGTCTACCGAACTTTTTGGTAAAATCTTCTGAATCTTTTTTTCTTTTCTTTTGCTCTGCTAAATTTGTTCTATTGCCAAATATATCTGGTAAGTACGTGGCTATTTGGTTTTGTTTTTTAACATCATCTAATTCATTAAAGTATTTTTGTGAATAAAAATCCTTAGCATCATTTAAGCCTTGCTCTATAGAACCACTGCTATTTAGGACATCTGAATCAAAATCTAGCTCTCCACTTTCAAGATATTTTTTATATTCATCATACTTCTTGTCGCCATATTTTTCACTTTTAAAGTACTTTTTTAAATCTTCTTCTTCATCTTCAATAAATTCTTCTCGCCATATTTCATCATCACCTTTAACATTTACAGTTTTTCTTTGTTTCTTAAAATCATCCATTTTAAAGTAAAAATCTGCAATAGATTTTTTACCAACACTAGTTTCTTTTGTAATAGCGTTTTGCGCGTTTATTAGTTTATCAGCTTCCATAGCTGGATTAAAACCATCTTTGTCAGTAAGTTTTTCTTTTGAAAACTCAAACTCAATTGCTTTTTGTTCGTTGTAAGATTTTAACGCATCACCTTGTAAAACTTGTATTTCAGTGTTATCAAAAGCTTTTGCGTAGTCGTTAAATGATGTAGGGTATTTCCTGCTGGATCCTTTGATTTTTTTGCCAGCAAAGTTAACTGTATATTCATCTTCAAATACAGTTTGTCCGGATGGAGTAGTTATGTAGTTTCTTGGAGTTGCAAACTCTGTATATTTTTCTTTTGTAGATGGGTCAGAATATTGATCGCCAGCGTTAGTTTCGGGTTTTTTAACCTCAATACCATAGCCACTAACATAATCATCAACTGACACGTCTTCGTCATCAGCCAATAGTTTAATATCGCCGTAGGAATAAACCCCGCCGTTTAATAGGTATTCATCTTCCATACTCTAAAATTTTAATATTGCATAAAGCTCGTCACTATCACCATCATAAAACCCTTTGTGCACTAGTGATCGCGTGTTATCTTTGTCTACAATCATGTATTTACCAACCTCTTCATTATACACAGCAATAATATTTTCATTATTATAACTAGGTACACTGCCAGAATTTAATGATAAAAGTTTCTTTCTAGTTTTTATTGTGTTAATCTTATCTTTTTGTGGTTGTGTTAGTTGTGTAGTATTTTTCTCTTCTTTTTCTTTATTGGCAAAACCAGAATTAGCTTGCTCTGTTAGTTGACCAGTGTAAGCATCTTCAATAGCTAGTTTTAATTCTTTTGTTGCTTGCATTTTGGCGGCTGGATCGCCACTTCTAATATCGTTAATCAAATCTTGCATTAAAATTTTTGTTCCATCTGCTTTTGTGTGAGTTCCTTTTTGATCTAAAAGAGAATTACCCATGCCCATTACATCATCAAAAGCTGTAGATAACAAATCACCTGTGCCACCTTTATTTAAACTTTGTTTAAAATTAACTTTAGCTAAAGCTAGTTCATTGTCAGACAACTTAACACCATTATCATAAGCAGACGTTAAGCTTTTTAGCATTGCACCACCCATTTCATAGTTTGTGTTAGTGTATGATTCTATTTCATCGATAGTTTTACCACCAAAACTCATATTTCCATTTTCATCAAGTTCCATTGGTATTTTACCTGAAACTAAATTACTTATAAAAGTTGTTTTCTCAGGATCTACCATGCTAGATATATTATCATTATAAGCATCATCATTAAAACCTTCAAGTTTAGCTTGTAAGCTTTTTAATTGACCTGGTATGTGGTTCATTATTAAATCTTCATTAGCACCTATTTTAGATGCTATTTCTGATTTACCAATAAAGTCTGTAGCACCAGAGTTTTTAGTTAAGTGTGTTAGGTAGCCTCTTTCTGCACCTTTATCTTTAACTAAGCTCATTAGTTGTTCTCTCATATTTGTTGGCAGATCTGGAAACTGTGAAAAGTTTATTTGAGGAGCTGTTTCTAAATTATTAGCAACAATAGCGTCGTTCT
>Ga0209634_1002995_pt1 | contig 11602 bp, 10 predicted proteins | sample LinPmetageLP40_FD_184043 | JGI IMG/M metagenome (GOLD analysis project Ga0209634, IMG submission 184043) | Marine viral communities from the Pacific Ocean - LP-40 (SPAdes) (version 2) | ecosystem: Environmental > Aquatic > Marine > Oceanic | place: Pacific Ocean | collected 2010-08-26 | reverse complement strand
ACCCACCATCAGCATCTCCATAAGGAGCAAATCCTGTGTTTCCTTCCCATCGTCTCTCAACCGCATCTAGAGTACCACCACCTCTTAGTACCACATCGTAACCCGCGTTAGAACCAGTCGCACCGGTTGGACCAATTGAACCCACAGAACCATCGACACCACTCTTGAGTGTAAAGACTAACGTAGTAACTCGATCACCGTCGTTAAAGGGCTGACCAGTTGTAGACGCACTAATAAATTCTACTGCAGATTTTGAAAATTGGTAAATTGTAACGCCACTTGAGAAGGCGGTGCTGAAGGTCCCAGTAATTCTATACTCTATAAATTTTGTACTGTCTTGTTCGGCCTCCAGTCGGAAAAACAACGACTCTTGTCCGGGCAAATACTGACTATAGACGTTTGTAAAAACACCATTTCTATTTTTATCAGCAACTTGAATTATGTTCGTCGCGTCGCCTTCGGAGTCATAGAAGCTTTTACTCTGAACCTCCAGTTCACCCGAACCGACACTGCCGTCCGATTCGAAAACGTATGGGTTTACCGCAGAACCACCAGTTGCACCAGTAGCACCAACAACACCGTCTGCGCCAGTCGCACCCGTTCGTCCATCAGGAATAATGGACACTGTACATGTTATACCAGAACCAATACCTGCAAAGGTACTTGATCCCCTGAAAATAGTAAGAGAGTCTGTTGTTGTGTTAGAAAATGATATTTGTTCGAGATCCTGCTGACCTTGCTTAAGTTTTGCTCTGAGAATTAAATCGTTTTCTGGATCATTAACTCCCCTGACGATAACAGTTGCAACAGAAGATTCCTGTCCTGCAATTGGGAAGAATATCTGATTGATATCAGCATCGCTATTTAATGCTTTTTGATCTAAAGTTAGACCACCAACCGCAGTATATGTTAGTCCACCGGCAGTTCCGTCTAGTGTGGTTTCAGTTCTGTAGGGATATCCTGCACCAAACCCGGTCGCACCCTGTTCACCAGCAGCACCAGTTTCACCAGCACCGCCAGTAGTACCAGATCCAATAGTTGTCCATTCTGTTCCATTAAATCCATAGAACGCATTTTCGGTCATGGAGTAGACTAAACCACCACCAGATGACCCTGGCTTACCCGAATCAGAAGCGAAAATAAGTTCCCAATGCTGATCTTGATCGTCGTATACTACAACATCACCCTTAACCAAAGCACCCTGATTCATAGAAGCCATATTACCGGTTATTGCACTGGTAATACCATCAGGACCTGTACCAATGATGTATTTTACGCCACCATACAGGGGTAAACTGTCGGAAGTCGAACCCAGAATTGCCTGAACTTTAAAATCAACATCAAGACTGTCTAGAATGAATACGGGAGCCAGAATATTTTCTGGATCTGCATTTCCCTGCTTGAGTAATGATCCCAGTTTAAGAGAACTTTGTGGGTAATTATTAGAATCTGCCATTTGTTAAAATCCAATCAACAATAATATTATTTTGATATTTTAATTCCAGTTGAAGCGGGAACCCCTTGGGCGTTTTGCGATCTACAAACTAAGTAAGGCTCTATATAATTCAATTCATTTGGTATATCCATAGTGATGGATTCTAATAATCTAAATCCATTTGGTGAGTTTACTGCAGTAGAGTAGAATATATCAGTCTCCGGATTCAACCCAACTCGTATTGGGAATGCAACGTAAACATACTGACCAGAACCAGCGTTACCCAATTCATTCTTAGTGACAGTTATATCTAAATTATGATTTGCAAAAGCAGGCGCCTGACTACCTTGAGGAAGTAATCTATATGTTCCTGCAGCATTAGCATAATCTTGTGCTGCATCTGGAATATTGAACTGACCAGATCCGGTTACAGATCCCGGAGCTGCAATAAAGTCACTTGCGGTAGCAAACACATAATAGAAGTTTTCAGTCTTTAGTGTATTAGAATCTGTCAGGGTTTCGTGTGTACCACCAAGCAATGCTCTACCTTCAAACTTAACCCAGTCGTAAGTAGGTCCACCAAGACCTGCAGATATACCAAACACACTACCTGTTAGGTCTGCTCTGTCAATAGAGTTTGTTCCCTTACCAACAGAAATTTGTGTTTTAGGTAAACCTTGAACTAGTTTCGTATCATACCCCTCCTGCAACTGAATTGTTATTCCACTAGGAGCATCATTAAACACACCATCAGCAAATACCGCTCTGAAAATTTCATCACTTGCTCCACTGTTCCAAGTATAAACATGACCAGTAGGAGCACATAAAGTAAATCCATTTCTACCAAATTCTTCGTTACTATTATCTAAATCATCTGCTGTTCTATTTTGCCAACTGAAAGAAGTAAAGGCTGCTCCAACATCACTAGGACGTAGTAAGTCTGGAGTTTTGATATAATCAAAGGTTAGAGATCCATCATCCTGAAGAACTACAAATTTCCTCAAAGTTCCGGAATCGTTTGTGTCAGTTGGTCCTACGTTTGCAGTGTGACCAAAACTAGGACCTAGAGATGGTTCTCCAAAGTTAATTGCACCGGTAGGTCCAACAGGTCCAGTAACGGAAATATCTTGAGAGACTGCAACCCAAGCTGCTAAGTCACCATCAAAATACCATTCCTGAGTAAATCCTCTGGTTGCACCATCTTCTCCTGTGCAGCCAGTGGATTGCCATCCATATTCATAAGTTTCACAAGTGCTTCCAGCGGGAAAAAGTATAGCCATAGTTTACCTCAATCAACGGTTAATGATCAAAAGTGTTCACTATTATTTATAATAATTAATAATTATAGATTTACGATATTCCTGTATAATTGAATCCATTGTCCATTTAAAAAAGTAAATTCTATCCCTATCTGAGTCTGAAACCACTTATCGCCAGTTATACCATCTTCTGGTCTTGCAACTCCATAGTAATATTTTGTAACTCTAGAATCAACTGTTGGTCCTGTTGCTCCTGTTGGTCCTATAGGACCTTCAGTACCTACAACAAAAGTTCCTTGTGTAGGAGCACCAACAACAACACGAAGTTGATCACTTTGTGTTACTTTTACTTTGTCTAAATCTTGTGAGGTACTTTGAACATTAAGGTTTCCCTGATTTGGAACAACAACATTATCGCTTTGTTGTCCAGTCTGGGTAACATTTACCTGCCCATCCCCACCAGTCGTAATATTTGTAGACGTACCTGTATTGTTGAAATTTATTTTTGCCATACTTACACCTTGAGTAAAGAGTTATTATCGAGTAACTTCTCTTGCCAACTCAAAGGTGCCGTTCAGTATAGTTTTGACTTCATTTGATGGAAATACCACCTCTAAATCATAAAAATGTCTTCCTGATGGAATGTTTGAAACCGTATTCGCGTCAATCGAAATATAGACAGCACCCGTAATACCGTCATAATTAAAACTTATCCCTCCTGTATTTCCTGTGTTTCCTGAACCGTAAAAAAAATCACCACCACTGGATCCGCTTATACCAAACACACCAGTGGGGAATTTATTAATTAATTCGCATACCAATTTTGAACTCTCTGGTGAGCGTTTGATATGCATGTTTCCTGTACAACCAGTCAAATCTATGGCAGTGTTATCGTCATTTAGATAATTAAATTGAAGGACAAATGTGTCCCCCTGATAATGAACTATTTGATAATCGATATTAGTGCTGCTCATAGTTCTCCTCTATAATATGTAGGAAAACTACGTCTTTTAGCTTAATTTGGTTGTGGACTCAACGACAGTCATTCTGCCTCTAAGAATTGTATCGTGAACACCAGTAGAATCATTAACTAGTTGAAGATCATATGAGTGTTTACCACCAGGTATATTTGAAGATGTGGCAGAATCAATTTCTATATGAATATCGCCAGTAGTTCCAGAGTAATTTAAAACAACTCCACCAGTTCCTCCAGTTACACCAGAACCAGAAGAAAAATCACTGCCGGTGACACCCCTACCAAACGCTCCGGCTGGATAGTTTTCATTTAATTCTGCGAGTAGAGTAGATGAGAAAGGAGATCGTCTAATCTGCATGGTTGCTGTATAACTAGATAAATTAATACCGACATTTGCACTTGTAGTATAACTAAAGTCCAATTTAAAGGTATCCCCGCGATAAAATTTTATATCGTAATTTGATAGATCTATTGACATACTACTATTTATTAGTAAGATACTTCCAAGAAACTGGAAATAATGGTGATATAATTTCTCCTATAATTTTTGCATATTCACGTATTTCCCATTGCGAATGTTCATCAATTCGTTGTGAATAAAACCTAGCATATGCAGCGAGACTTCCAGTCCAATACCATTCAGTATACATTCCTTGCGGTAAAACAAAGCGTGCTTGTTCTGGTGCTACTTTATTTCTCAGAAGTTCATTATATGTGTATAGTGCAATACGCATAACATTATCAAAATTTTTCTCGGCATCTGCATGAATTCCAATAAACTCACTACTTCCTTGCTTTGCACCATGAACAGGCTGTCCTCTCCATGCAGGATAATAGAATTCAGGTTCAAACGAAACATAACGACGAGAAATTTCGTTTTCTACAAATCCAGCCTTGTGCTTAAAAAATTGAGTGCGAACTGATATTGGTGCTTTAATCCGAAGAGTAATCTGAGGATGAGCGAACGGTGTCCAGTGTCCATGTGTTGCAAGATATTTTAATAATTTAGTATCTGAATCTGACAGTTTATGTAAATCTTGCTGATAATAAACAGAACCAGACGAATCCAATCTTTCCTTTGCTTCAATATCAATTTCCCACTCAGTCTCTTTATTGAAAGACACACGAGCAGCATTACATACTGTAAGATCTGTTCCCATGCTGTCGATTAAATCTACACTACCTTTATCTAAAACTTTCATACTCTACTCCATGAGTTCAATTTTAAAGTCGCTTCTATTCCACTAACGGTATTTTTGTCGATCATTTTTTTAATTTCACTTGAACTCATGTAATATATCATGTCATTTATATCTTTCTCTACTAAATCAGAAGGCCAAATACAAACTTTATTCCCCGACCTAATGAGCTTCCTATTATAATCAACAATCTGTTTATTTCTTGGTTCATTGTCCAAAACATACACAAGATCGCTTCTCTCAAACCTAGCAGGGATGTTATCAATTGCACCTGCACCAACAATAGCAACAGTATTTGAGATAAATAAAGAATCTAAAGGTCCCTCTACAACATAAATTCTCTTCTTTGGATTTGCTCTCCACAAACCATACCATAATCTATCTATTGATTTATCTGCCTTTACCGTAATATATCTAAGAGTATTTCTTGCATTTGCTTCACCTTTCATTGTCAAAACTCTACCCTGGGCTCCGACAACATTTCCTTTTTTATTAAAAATAGGAATCACAAGTCTAGGATCATAAGTTATATCATTATAGTCAGGATCCAACATCTTTGCATATCTACCGTAGTTGTCGGTATAATATAAAATGTCCCATTTCTTTTTTGGTATTTTTCTTAACTCTAAAAATTTAACTGCAACATGATCTGATGGCAAATCTTTAATTGATGTTAAAGATTTTAATAGATTTTGTTTCTTGTTAAACTCTGGTTTTTTCATTAGCGATAACATCTCGCTCTCTCCTATGTACTTTCTTTTTGGAACGTTCTTTTCTTTCCAAATTTCCAACGAATATTCTTTAAGTAAAGTAGGACTTACCTTTTCCATAAAATTATAAAGATCAGATGCATAACCGCAGTTATGACACTTCACTAGATATTTATTATTTTTTTCATAGAAGTAGAAGCGAGTTTTTGTTTTTTTCTTTTGCGAATCACCACACAATGAACATCTACATTGTGCTAGATTATCTTTTTTCCACGAAAATCTATCTAATTGGGTAGATAAAATATTAATATACTTTTTATCAATATACGAAGGCAAAAATTATCTCCAACTTTCTGTTTTGCTAGATGAACGACTAAATTTATCATTAAATGAAACATCAAATCCAGATCCAGCCTTCTCCGTTGATGTTTGATTTGATTGAGAAATATTATCCTGCTCTTCGAGTTTTACATCGTATAGTTTCATTTTACTTCTGTTTATTCCCAGAATAAATTTCCTATCTGTAGCAACATCATTATATCTGTTCTTTAACTGCTTTACCATAATCTGATCCAGATGTTCTAGCTCTTCTGTAGAAATTAATGCAATCATAAAATCAGCAGTAGCAGGAAGTCCAAATGATTCACTTGTATCTTCCAAACCCATATCACTATTACTAAAACCCTGTCTATTTACCTGAGTTGCAGAAAAGATAGGAACAGATTTTTCTACGGCAAGTCCTCTTAGTTCTTCTGCAATAGCTTTAATGTAAGTATAGGAATTTGTATTCCCATTATTCTTTAGTCTAGAAGAAGAACAGATATTAAGATAATCTATAAAAATGATATCAGGCTTAAACTTCTTTTTCAACCAAAGCTCATCTAGTAGATTCCTGAAGTGAACAACACTAGCGGACGATGTAGGATATTCCTTTACAATCAACTTACCCTTTGCATGATCTGAAACTTTTGCTAACTTCTTCTTGTAAACACTTTTGGGTAAGTCACGAACCTCATCAATAGTGATGTCAAAAAGATTCGCATCAATCCTTTCCGCAATTCTTTCTTCTGCCATTTCACACGTAATATAAAGAACATTCATATTCTGTGTCAAACAACCCGCTGCATGGTGACATAAAAACAAAGACTTACCAACACCCGTGCCTGCCATAACAATGTTTAGTGTTTTCTGTGGAGTACCCCCATTTGTAATTCTATTGAAGTAATCTAGATCAAAAGGAATTTTATTCTCTACTTTATGATAAAATTCAAATCGTTCGTCTCCGTCTTCGATATAATCATGTCCAATATGAGCATCAAAGGAGACAGACAAAGCCTCTGACAATATCTCTGGAATTGCATTCTCTGTTTTTGTAGTAGACTTACCATCGATAATATGAATAGACTCCATAATCGCATTATAAACTGCTCTTTCTTTACAGTAGTTTTCAGTTTCAGAAACCAACCAATTCTCATCTGTTTTTTCATCTACAGATAGAGTGTTTATTAGATTCATACACACCTTGTATGTCTCTTCATTTAAATCACTTCTCTTGTCTAGAGAAATTACAATTGCTTCTTTAGTAGGGACTGAATTATAATCCTTAATAAATTCGGAAACAATATTAAATATAACCTTATCAGAAAAATTGTCAAAGTATCTCTCCTCCAAAAAGGGAAATACTTTACGAGAATATTTTTCATTGTACGCTAGGTTAGATAGTATAACTTTAGTAAGATCACTCATCAATTGGACTTTCTGGTGTGACTGCACCATACATAAATTCTTTTTTCGCTACCTTATCCAACTGTTCCATGATATCTTTTGTGAAATACTTTGTTGGATCTCTATACACATGCTTTTCGAAGACTTTACTCCCATCTGGAAACTCATATCTCGTCGATACCTTTTTAATTATATCATATTTCTCTGCAAGAGTCAATAGTCCATAATAAGGATCTAGTCCAGTTTCATAATGAAGCATGACATCTACCATTGAATTTTCTTTTGTCAACCTAGACTTGTACAATTTACAATGAACAATATTACCAACTACATCAGTTCCTTCTTTAACTTTCTTTTTAGAAAGGTAGATGATAGATGAAGCTGCATATTTAAGACCTGCACCACCACTCATTTCCTTTGTGGGAAACATAGAACCCACAGATGCATACGTGTGGTTTGTCATTACCATAGGAATTCCAGCAGCACCTAACTTAATAGTAAGAACTCTAAATGTTGCTTTAATTACCTGAGCACGAGTCATGTCTCGTGTGGTCTTACCCTCTGCTGTATCATTCATTTCCTTTTCAGTCGAAAGCATACCGAGGGAATCTAAAACAAGCATCATTGGCTTTTTGTCTTTACTGTCGTTGTACTTATCGACAATACTAATTGCCTGGTGTCTAAATTCCTCTACGGTAGACACCGGCATAATTGCAACTCTCTTAGGATCTATACCCCTATCCTTTACCATATCCGAAGTTACAGCTTGCTCCGAATCAAAGTATAAAACAACACCATCAGGCCTGTCACGCAAAAACTTAGCAACAATCCCCAAGGTAAAGTACGTTTTTCCTGTAGCAGATTCACCGGCGATAGCAATGATTTTATTATCAGGTATGCCTCCGTGAATAGAACCGCTGAGGATAGCGTTAAAAATATAGCATCCAGTATCAACGAAACCATTGATATCCGAACCGCTGATCCCATTATCAACAATACTTGCATATTTATTTCCAGACTCTTTAACAAGATCATTTAAAAATTCCATCAATTCTCCTATTCAAATAATTCTTCTAGTGTGTTTACTTTTTCTGCTTTCCAGTCAATAACATCTAATATGTTTTTGAGTGGTTCCAAGAAACTAGTTTGAAACTGCTTCTCATAATTAATATATGAATCCAAACCAAACTCCGATGGGATGGATGTTTTAAATGAAACTACCTGATCACCCCTTGGTCCAGAAACTGGATTTGGTTGATTAAGATAAATAAATTTCACCTTATCTCCCTCATAGATAGTTTCATATTTTTTAGTCAACTTCATCATTTTAAGTTTTCTGTTGTATAGCAATGCACCCTTAACTGCAATCGGAGTTCCCTTAGTGTAAATGTCTGTATTACAGGAATATTTCTTTAGACTAGAAACACCTCTAGGAAATGCTACATCTTCAGGTGGACTATTATAGAATTCTTCTTTGAAATTTACAATCAATTTCTGGATAGTTTTTTCGTCTGTCGTGAGTATCAAACGAATACATTCTTTTAGTTTTTCCCGAACAATTCCTGGAGTAGAACTACGAGTCGTCTCAATACCCATGATTTTAAGTTTGGGCTTTTCATAACGAACGCCCTCGGTATCCCAGACATTCAGCATGTATCTTTTCTTTGCAGTCCAAATACCACTTTCGGCAATAACCTCCCTACCCATAATCATTTTGTTTTGATATGCAGACATCAACTCACATAGTTTTTCATACTGCTTTTCTATAAATGGAATGATTATTTTCTCTGATGCTTTGTCAAGGAAGTTTGTGATTTTTTCGACATCAGATCTATCAGGAATGAACTTATCCACAAGATTGTTAAGCCTAAGATAAACAGAATCGGTGTCAGATGCCACAACATAGTCATAGTCTTCAGTTCCTACATGTTCATTTAAGAATTCATTTAGCTTATCCGCAATCCAACGAATGCTCAACTGACCAGAAGTAGTAATTGCTTCTGCCATATCAATGTCATAGTAACGAAAATATTGATTACCAATCGCACCGTAAGCAGAGTTCAATTGAATTTTACGAACCAGCTGAAAGTTGTGATATTTTGTAATTTCATAATCCAAGTCAGTATTAGTAGGATCCTTTTCCTTCTTCTTCTGACACTCAATCATCTTCTTTTTGTACATACTACGTTCTTCGTACATAGTTTCCATCAATTCAGGAAGAAATCCATAGAAGTCCTTTGTATAACAAGTACCATTAGCAGCAACCGAATAACCTTTAGATTTCATACTCTCTAGATTTTCGTAGCATTTCTTTCCATACAAATCAGTCGGTCCCTTGAGAATATTGCTAGGTCCAATACCAAAAGACATATCAGAATCTTCTTTACACAGAGTCTCAGGAGAAATATTATACTGCATAATTAAGTGTGGATATAGAGAGTTCAAGTCAAATGAAACTACCCACTCATGTCTTCCTACTATCGGATCCTTCACATAAGCACCTACGTACTGATCATTCTTCTGTCCATGCTTCTTGGGTGGGATTACAATTCCCCGTTCCCTCAGATAGTGATATATGATTGCATCCCAAGTTCTGACTTGAGAAAATACATCTTCATAATTCACCTTTGCTGCATATGCAAGAGCAACTGCAAGCTCAAGTAATTTTAACTTATTCTCTAACTGTTGGATAAGAACAACATCTTTAATGTTATATTCAATAAACTTCTGAAAATCTTTCTTGTAGAAGTCACGAATAGAATCGTACTCTGTATAAGAAAGTTTTCGTTCCCCCAACTCGACAAAAGCAATGTGATCTAGTCTATAAGATTCCTGATTCACATAAGTAAATGTCTTATACAAATCATAATAATCTAGTATAGAGATACCTAAAATTTGATAGACAAGATTCTTTTTTCCTTGCTTTTCGATATACTTATCCCTCAACCTTTTCCAAGGAGAGAGACGTTTTGCGTGTTTAGGTTTGAGAACATACTTAATTCTAGAAATGAGATATGGAATGTCGAAGAACTTGACATTCCAACCAGTTATTACATGCGGAGGATTAGATTCCCACCATTCTATAAATGCAAGAAGTAAATCTTCTTCTGTATCGAAACAATAAGAAAATACATTTCTATCAGAAGTTTTGAATTGTCCTAAACCAAATACATGAGTTTTGCCTAACATAGAAACTGTAATTGCAATCACACGTTCTTGTGGATCTTCAACACTAGGAAATCCACCATCACATGTAGTCTCGATGTCCATGTAACAAATTGGAATTTTATCGTATTCATATTCAACTTCATTTGAAAAATAATCTCCAATGTATTGATACACATAATCTGTATTACCATACACAGTCAAATTATCGACATTTGAATATGTGTTTACAAAATCCCTGCACTCATAAATACTACCAGGAACAATAGGTTCAACATAGTCACCTTGAAGGGTCTTGTAATCTGTCTTATTTTTACTGCTTAAAAAAAGAGTCGGATGATAATGATCTACTCTAGAGATCTCTTCACCATTCGAAAATCCGCGATATAAAATGCCATCACCAACGAGAGATACGTTGGTGTAGAAATCAATTTCCATACACTAGCTCCTAGTTTATGACTATTATAACATCAACACGAAGAAGAGTCAACAGAATCTTCGAATAAAAGCAACTGATCGGGATCGTCTGTCTCAGACTCCCGTTCTTTGTCTTTGATAAAAGCCGAAAGTAAGACCATATAGTTAATGACATCAATGACGGTATCATTGAAACTTTCGTCTTGCACATGCATTTTTCCAGCATCTATAAAAGAAGAAAGCCTACTCATCTTATCAGTTATTCTAGTAAGAAAGCCTTGTTCGGTAGAACAAATTCCCATTGACTCCACTCTAGTAAAGTTAGCAAATGGTTCTTTACCGTCATTACCGGCATAGTCTCGGTTCTTGAGACTCATTAAATTCTTTGCATCTTTACAAACTTCTTCATGGTATTCTAGTAGTTCATCGCGTGTCATATTATACTCCAGTTGAACCAAATCCGCCTTTGCGGTTGGTCTTTTGTGTCTTAGGTGATGCTTCGGTGTATGTTATAAATTGCACTATGCGAGCGGGTTCGATAATTTCTACCTGTGCAACTCGATCGCCGTGTTTAATCTGGAAGGGAGTACTAGTCGTGTTCCATAGAGGAATGAAAACTTCCTCACAATAGTCAGAGTCAATCACACCCTCTGCGTTGATGAGAGTCACGCCGTTTTTCCATGCAAGACCTGATCGCGGATGGAGACGAGCAGAGA
>Ga0209634_1002994_pt1 | contig 11602 bp, 7 predicted proteins | sample LinPmetageLP40_FD_184043 | JGI IMG/M metagenome (GOLD analysis project Ga0209634, IMG submission 184043) | Marine viral communities from the Pacific Ocean - LP-40 (SPAdes) (version 2) | ecosystem: Environmental > Aquatic > Marine > Oceanic | place: Pacific Ocean | collected 2010-08-26 | reverse complement strand
ATCGAGGTGACACGTATATACCCGAGACTTTATATTGATCCTCGCTACTATGACTCAAACACACCAAGAAGACATAGTTATAATGGAGAGCACAAAAGAATACAGTTTGATTGAGTATTGACTGATCGATCATATAACCACATCAATAAGAAATGATCATACTATTTAACATAATGTAAATTATATAACAATTCTATCGTTTTGCATTTAAGCTATGCTAAACCAAATCGATGCTTTCACACAATCCCGTATTATATAATAACATTATGTTAACCAGCAAAGCTGGAGTCTTTAGTGCTTCGAACTTTCTGTAGTGGTATGTGGCTCGCTTATAGCGAGCTTGTTACATAATTAGTCGTTATGTATAAATAGCCACTCACGCCACCGCAATGATCTCGCAGAAAAAGCGAGATCTTCCAACGCTGTGCCGTGCCCTGACCAGCTATTAATAAAGTTTCCCAACGCTCTTTTCCGCTCTGGCGGAATTACCGACCCAAAGCCAAGAGATTTCCAGGCAAAGAGTTTCATTCATAATTTCAGTATTCAGGCAATTGCTCGATTATTTTCTAAACATTCAATTATCAGGCGTTTGTTTTGCCTGTAAAACACTTGCCTAGCCAACGCTTTGTTTGGCTCACAGCAATAAGCCATCTTTCAGAACGTCATTGCGAAACTGATGAAGCATGAATCAGTTGTGGCAATCTCTTGATGAAACAACTTTGTTTGTAATAGCCTGCGGCAGCTGGGTGTTCATTTAATCGCTCAAGCCGCTTGGCTTTTCCTTTCTTCCTTAGATGAAGAAAGGAAACAAAGAAATCAAGCCAAAATAATCACCTATCAGCCGCACGAGCCACCCCACGCCCGGGTATTTTGGCAGACCAACGCTCTTTAAAAAGTCTATTTAACATAATGTTGCAATCTATCAATTACGGCAGTGGTATTCCCACACACAGCGAAAAGCAAAGTTCCAGTTGTTGGTTCGGGAAATACAAGGGTAAAATGAATCAAGGCTTATTTAGCCAACCCTCAAAAAAGCCCACCGCACCGTAAACCAGCCTTGCCCCTTGTATTTGCCTCAGTCCAACTGTATAGATGGCTTTCTCTGGCGTGGTTGTCAGGGTGTCATTTATACATTATATATTATGTCTCAGTCTTTATTTCGTTTCAGGTTACTTAGTTGGTGGTGGTTCGGTACTCGGTGTCAGAGTTGTTCGTTTAGTCTTCGTAGCTCTCATCTGGGCGGTATTAGAGATTTCCATCTGCGTGTCTTGTGGTATGAGTTGTGCATTTCAGAGCTCCCGTTTTAGGGGGCTTTTTTTCACTTTAACCTTTATTATAATGCAAGATTCACCTTACATGTTTTGTTTCAAAGTTGGCAGTGGCTATATCTATTGTCGCGCTCGTAATAAGTTTGCTTTTGCTTATCGTTACAGTTGCCACATTGGCTGTATCTATTTTGTGCGGCTCTATGCCTTTTGGCTAGAGTTTGCTTTTTCTACACTCCCTCCTTCATAAGGGAGTTTTTTTGTTCACACCTATTTTTCTGGAAGGAAACAGAACCTCATAGATATTAGTTAAAGTTTATAATGAGTAAGAAGTAAACTTAAAGTTTCCTTCTGTCTAGCTTCTATTTCTACGGGTGTCCATTGATTATTTTGCATGACTTTAAGCGAGTTCGGAAATGCATCTATGTTTCCCTGAAAGTATCTGTTTTTCTTTTCTTCGAACTCCTTATTTCCCAACGAAGCATTTTTGATGCGGCTCATGAGGACAAGATTCCCCAACTTATGAACCCACTTTTTTAGTTCAATATCATTGAAATATTTCTTCCAATTACTGTCTTCTTTAGGGTTTTGAGGTAAAATATGCTCCAAACTCAAATACTTAAATTCCATGAATCTCTGAGTTTTATCTTTTTGAAGATATTCCAATTTGAATACTACATACTTAGAATATCTTTTGTGATAGATATCCTCCGAAAAAGCACTTTCTAGATTGCTAATATCAATATCAAAGATCGCACTGTCATTAATAACATCTAAAGGCTCATCAGTCGACTCAATTTTACTTATTATGGCGTTCATCTGCTTAATTCTATCCGTTGGTGTGAACTTAAGAAGCCAATCTGCTGAAAACTTATTATCTAATTTTTTAAGAAAAGTTAATATTTCCTTGTTCTTGAATTTTTCGTAATAAAATAGAAGTGAAGGAACCCAATCAGTTGATGGTAATCCATATTGCATGACGGTAATTAGATTCTTAAATTCGTTATCAAGCTGATTAGTTTCATCATCAAGCCTTATTAGGAGGTTATAGTGCCCATAATATTTTTTTACAACATCTAAGGTTTTAGACCCCTTAGTGAGCAATGGAGGTTTGGCCCCATATATCTTTTTTGTAAATTCATTAAGCAGGCTGTCTCTTGCTTTATCTTTAACATAAATTGATCTAATATGAGCCAGCAATCTATCAAACTCATCTCCACCAATACTTCCTTCAGTTTCCTCCCAAAACCTAGCATACTTCTCCCTCTTTTTGTCACTTTTAACTTCTCCCAAATTCCAAGCTTTCAAAATATCAGAGTTAGTCAAAGGTATTCCACGAGCGTTCAGGATAGTAAATAATCTGAACGCATCATCTAGGTTTTCGGATGAAACATAGATCATTAATACATTATTGAAGAGAAATATTGAGAGGTCTGAAACGTCATCGGAAGACATTCGTTCTAACTTTGACCTCATTTCCAGTATAGCAGATGCCATATTAGAAATTGAACGGTTGTTAACCTTGCTTTTTTCTTTAAGGACTTCTTTATTTCCTGTACCTCCTTCTTCCTTAACAAATTCATTGATGAAATCTTCGACTTTGTCTCTGATTTCGTAATTGATTCTTAGCCTTTCTGGTATTTTTTTATATTTATTTTCCTGCTGAAAAATGTAATCATTACAATCATTTTTAAGGTCAGCTTCATTTGAAATGTCTCTAATTACTGCAATCAACATCAAAACGGAAGTCAACCTCTGTTGACCGTCAAGTACGTCATATTCGTCATATGGTCTTTCCGTAGTACGTTCCTTCTTTTGAAGGACCATGGAACCTATAAAATATTCGCTCTCTGAATTATTGTCAGCAGCAAACCAGATATCGTCTATAAGCTCATTTATTTCATCAGTACCCCACACATATGATCTTTGGAAATTGGGAACTCGAAACCAGAAATCAGTGAATATTTTTTGAATTAGTACTTTATCACTTTCAATTTTAGTATTCTTTGACATAATCCTAATATTTTATTTAGATAATTCTTTCATATTCAATTTCATCCACCTACTACTCTCAAAACCAATTATTGACCCTATGACTTTCTTGAGTTTTACATATAAAAAGCATAGGATTCTTTCGGTGTATCTTTCTCATTCAGATATTTCATAATTTCCCCCACCCTTCTCGCACACCCAATGGTAATAGGATATTTATTATCGAACTGAGTATTATTCCAGTTCATTTTTGTTAAACCAAGAATTTCTTTACATAGTGTATTGATAGATGATACTCTAGATACAATTCTTATTTCTAATGGTGAAGGTATGTACATCCCAGGATAGGTCTGATATTGGTGAACTGAACCTCTTGTATATAAAATGTGTCTATCTTCAGTTAATGTAAATAATGAGCCCCTTACTGGTGGGTAAAGATTGTTTCTAAAAAAGCGCAAGTCTGTTTCCATTACCGTAACTATATCAAATTCGGTGATACCTAGTTCAGCCATGGCTTGTTCAAAACCATCTAATTCATCTTCATAATATTTTGACGTTTTATGTAATACAAGACGAGCAGGTAGAGTTCCTGTAGCAAATTTATATTTTGATAATGCGTCTTTAAGTAACGAATAAGATTGATCGTATGATAAATGAGGTTTCCGGTCATCTTTATCTTCAATGACAGGTGTACCTCTAAGAATTACTCCTTTTCCATTTTCATTGAATATTTGAGCTAAACTGGTTTGAATTGTCTTTTTATCCCTACTCCTATAAAATCCAATACCAACGAAACACACTGATGGTTTATTTTCATCAACTTCTAATTTCCAAGGTATAGTTTGTAAACCTTTATAGTAAATAGCTGTACATAAGTTCCAAGCCTTTGTTGCAACATCTTGCGATTTGTTGCTATCATGAAGTACGTACTCTCTAATTAATTGGATTGGCGTATTATATTGCATTGCTTTTGCTTTCAATGCTCTTCTAAAGTTAGTTTCTAATTCAATATCTTCATCATCATTTGCAGTACCTTCAACAGGTTCTAATTCTTTTTTTTGATTTACTATTTTTCCTTCAAAAGATTTTGGAACTACACAAATAATAACATCACAGTTTTTAATATCTGAAAGAAATTGAATATTATCTGCAAAAAGGTCAACAGATTCCAATACTCGTAATTCTTTGTCTGGTTGACTTAATACGCTCTTTACATCATTTGGGGATAATATTCGCTCATAGTTTGTACCATAAATAAGTTCTGCACAAAACCCCTTGTCTTTATTGAAGCCAGGGAAAGATTTAAACAACTCTTTTTGTTTTCCTTTTGGGTTTGCAGGAATAAAACTTTCAAACCTCTTTAACAAAAGTTTAAGGTTTTCAACATCTTCTTCAAGACCTACAATTCCCAATAATAGTTGGTCTTTTCTTGCCTCTTGAATCGTATCGTAAACATTTAGTCCTTCAATGCCTGTTCTTGGACAAATACTTTTTCCTTTTCCGAAAAATAAAAATGGCTCACTTAAATATCTTGCTTCCATTATTCAAATAAATCTACGTTACCACTATTGTCTGTTAATTTTTTCGCACCCTCTTCACTTACAAGGCTTAACCAAGAATCGTCTGGTACAATTGGTGCAAAATCAAATTTTTCGATGTGTCCAATTTTCAAATAGGGGTAGTCTTTGTATTCAGCAAACATTGATTCATTTGTTGAAGGTTGTAGATATCTTAAAATAAAGTTGAAATGATTAAATACATGCATATTTCTTTCTGTCTTTTTAAGCCATTGAATATTCTTAAATCCAAAAGAAGAAACTTTTAAGTCTGTCCAAAGAAAAACCCATTCAGGTTTAATTGAAAGAAACCATTCATTGTCAAAATGTTCAAATCGAGTTCTGAAAGCTAGACACCTCATATTGAAAATTTCATTATTCTTTTTTGGATTCCTTTTTATGTCAACCACTTTTCGTGTAGCTTTCTTATTCCCTTTTGTCCATTCTGCTTTTCTATTCTCCCATTCTCCCAATTCGTTTTTTTGATTTGGAATAAAAGCAAACATCCCTTCTTCTTTAATCCATTTAATTTTGAGTTTATGAAGTTTGGTTGATAAGCATTTCTTCAATAGATGCTTAAAAGTGGACATCTCATCTTCAGAAATATCATAAACTTCATCAACTGAAAGTTTTTCTGCTGTGCCTTGGTCAATAATTTTGGTGAGAGGTAATGAAGGATCTTGTAAATCGTGAAAAGTAAGAATAGAGTTCCCCCATAAAACCCAGTCACCCGGGAAACGAATATCGTTAATTCTGAAAGCTGTAATTACATAATCAAATAGTGCTGGGCGAAATTTAATTTTTATACCTAATTCTTTTGCCTGAGCTTTTATTGCTTTTTTATCAATGTCCAACTCTGCATGATAAACGTATTCAGGGAAAGTAATTTTGACCAAATTTGAATAAACTGGTTCCGTTCTATTGAAAAACTCATTTTGTTTTTCTTGGATTTCAGTTTTTAAAGAACTTTCTAATTCTGCTTGCAATTCAAATGCATCTTTTACTGTTTTCCTAAAATATGCATCTTCAACTCGTTTAGTAAACTCTTTCTGTAAATCCTCTTTTTCGTAAGTAGTATTATAAACTAAAATTGGTTTTTCAAATTCTAGAGCAGTTAGGTATTCCATTTCGGTTATAGATTCTTTCCCATCTGGTTGCCAACCATACCTACCGCCCAATATCAATACATAAATATCTGATTCTATTACCTGATCCATACACGCAGAAACTGAATCCTTATTTTGGGCTTCCATTGTAATTTCTGACATGATAGGAAAACCACCTGCTTGTTCAACAGCTTTTAGAGCAGCAGTTCTTTCATTAGGTAAATCTGCAATAGTACTACTAATAAAAATTTTGGGCTGTGTGATAAACATTTAATTCTTCTCGACAATTTTAATTTCTTCCTCACTCAACCCATACAACTCATAAACCATTTGGCCTATTTCCTTATCCGTTTTATCAATTTGGGTTTTTAGAGTTAGCGCTTCTGCTTTTTTGGTTTCGAAAACCTCCATCCACTCCATTTCATCCATTTTGGAGAGCTTCTCCCCTCCTACTTTTTTAATGGCCTTATTGAGTTCATTCATAAACTCTGAAAACTCTAGCTTTTGCCAGTTTTGGAGTTTTTTAGTGAGTACAATTCCTGAAAATTGAGATTGGAGGTAATTGATAAGACCATTTACAACTTTTTGCATTTTTGAAGTAAAATCAATAATAGTAGTGGTTTTCACTTCTAATGCTTCTCTGTTATTTATTGTAGGAATAGGTATTTGTTCAAAATATTGAGGTTTCACCTCAATGTAACCCCCACTGCGGACAACACATATGTTTGTCAAAAAATACCAAGCTACCTTTGAATTTAATATTGCAATAAGAAATTTATCATTTGTTGGTAGTATTACAGCCGGAGCATTTATGTATGCACCTGATTCATCAAACGAAAACTTATTTTTGTTTTGAAGATTTGGAAATACAATCTTTGGTTTATCAAACAAGTCATAGTAAGCACAATTACGCAACTCCCAAAAGAAATCACCTTTATCATATCTTTTTTTAGCTCTTTCTTCAAGTGGTAAAATATGACTTAGCAGTTCAGGATAATCATTTGTTAATTTCTGAATTCCTATTTCTTCTGTTGTATTATCACCATATTCTTTTTTTGTCCACTTACTTTCAAAAAGGATTAATTGCTGTACACTTTCAGGGCTAACCCATTTTGAAAGCTCCTTACCCTCAAATATTGGCTTAACATGTTCACCAACTTCGTAAGTTTCAGGAACAATAAAAGCTTCATTTAAACCAGTCAATAATCCTCTGTATGATTTTCCATAAATCTCTAGAATCGTTTTGTTTTGTTTGAGTTTTGAAATAAGGTTTACTGCTGATTTACTTTTAAAACTCCAATTTGATTTTTCTAGTGAATTTTGTTCGACTGCTTCAATATGGTGTAAATCAATGTCAATCACAGAAGCCTTACTCGATTTGGGTATTTTAATAAATTGAAAACTATTCTTAGAATTTTGAATATTTTGTGCGGTTATAATTACTGGGTATGTAGTTGCACCCTCAAAGATTTGAACTTCTGTAAAGTCGATATATTTTAAAAATGATATTTCAGTTTGCAAGTATTCTCTAAGACTGATTCCAGCTGTAGTTTTATCAAAAGTGTTTGAAATAAAACCAAATAGCCCTGTATTTACTTTAAGTAAAGTAAATGATTTTTCATAGAAGTAGGAAAACAAATCACCCGATGGGTTATGTAATGAATAATTTTGCTGTAAGTATTCTTGAAATTCCCCCAATAATTCAGCTCTTACGTAAGGTGGATTCCCAATCACGACATCAAAACCTCCTTTTACAAATACTTCAGAAAATTCTTCTTGCCAGTTAAAAGCTTTATCTCCTGCAACTGCCTTGCTATCAATCAAGGAGTTACCACATTTGATATTATTACTTAACACCGTCAGTTTTCTGCGAGGCTGTGCGGTGCGCAACCACAGGGAGAGTTTGGCAATTTCAATAGATTCCTCATTCAAATCCACTCCGTAGATATTGTTTTCCAGAATGGTGTTCTCAATGTCCTGAAATACAATAGAACCTTTAAACAAACGGGCTTTTAACTCGTCAATATACCTGTGTTCGGTAATTAAAAAATCAAGGGCTTGGTTAAGAAATGCCCCTGAGCCACAAGCTGGGTCGAGTATTGTCAATTTTAATAACCAACTTTGATACTCCTCTAATATTGCTAATAGCTTCTTTTTAGTCTCTGCGATTCTATTGGTGCGAAACTCCTCTTCCTCTATTCCTAATTCGGCTTTCTTTTCGGTGCAAAGTTTACCCACGGTATTATCTACTATGTATTTGGTAATGTACTTTGGCGTGTAAAAGACACCGTCCTTTTTACGTTTAGTCGTTTGTTTGTCAAACTCCTCTCCTTCTATTTCTGCATTTACGCTTTCAATTTCGTTGAGGGAGTTTTCAAAAATATGCCCCAGTATGTTTACATCTATCTGGCTGTCAAAATTGTAGTGCGAAAGTTGCTCGGTGTGTTTAAAGACCAATTCATCGCTTATGAGTAAACTATCCAATACAGGGTCGGGCTGAAACAGTCCACCATTGTAAGCAAATATCTCGGCTTTGCCTTCTGTGCCTTTACGCCCTTTATCGAGATAGTTAAAGTAGAGCTTAAAGCGGTTGTACAGCGGCACTATTGCATCCAATTCTTTTAGCTTATTCCAGTCCTCCAGTATTTTGATGGTAGAATTGGGCGGTAGCAAATGTCTGTCCTCTCCAAAAAAGATAAACAAAAAACGGTCAATCAGTTTTTGGGATTTCTTAAAAAGAGTAAGCTTTATATTCTTATGGGCTCTTTCGGTATCCTCTTTAGTCAGTTCACTTTTGAATACTTCATTGCTCATGTTTTGTTTGACCAAATCACGGTACAGTTCTCGTTTGAAAACCGAATATGCAGCGTAGAATTTTTTAGTGATATTCTCTTCTTCACGAACCGAAGCAGTCTTAATATCAAGTGCTTTATTGCTCAGTAAATTGTCATGATGCAAGCACAAGTACATCAAAGCAAATTGATCGAGTGACAGATTGAATAAATTGAATTCCTCAAACTCAACGGCATTGTTTACATAAAAGCGTAGCTTCTCAAAATTGGAAGTAACCACATACACGCATCCTGTTTGGTTGGCTTTGTAATCAAATGCCTGCTGGCGAATACTTTCTAAATCTTTAGTCTTGGTGCTTTTAAGTTCAATCACAGCCAATGCCTGCCCATCTTTCAGTATTGCACCATCGGCTTTCTTAGCCCCTTTTTCGTTTTTAAGTTCGGTGGTAAGGTTGAAATTCGGGTCAGGATTGAGCATATATCCCAACACGTTTACAAATAGTTCTCTTAAGAAACCTTCCTGAAACTGCTCCTCCTTACTGTCCTTTATGTTTTGTTGGATAGCAGGATTGTGAAAGTAAGCTGTGAATTTTTTGTACACCTTTTCAATAACCTGTTGGTCTTGTAGCTTTAAGTGGTTATCAAGTACAGATTTTTGGAATAGCGCCATTATGCTTTCACCCTTAATTATTAATTGTTTTCAACTGCTTTATGTATTGCAGCATTACAAGCTAAAAATAACAAATTGGAATGGATTCATTTTGTTATTGGATGTAATTATTTTAAGTGAAATCAGTGGTGAGGTAATTTGAACGATGAATTGATTACAACGCTGTCTTCCACACACATTTGCCATTAGGTATTGGAAGGCTTGCAGGGCTGCTTAGTCTAATGGTTATATAATAACTTATGTCTGCGGCCCTCGCCAAGGCGCTCGGGTAACTTGCCTTGCTAACGCTTTGTTTGGCGCATAAGCACAAGCCTTAACACACTGTTTTGAAGGGAAAATACCCAATGTTGGGTATTGTTCGATGGAAAATTGAGATGTAAATTTGTTTTACATAATTTAATCCAATGCGACAAATTATATTGCTAATCCTTGCTCCAATCTTCTGTACAAATTCTCTATTTTCTCAGATCAAGAAAGAAAATATTGATTCCCTAATAATAGCTAAGACAGATTCTTTACTAAAATCTGATTCTTTTAATTCAGATTTAAAGGATCAGGTAATTGCTGCATTAAAGGAAAATGAAGAGGAAAAGTTCAATCAATCAAGAGAATGGTTTTACAAAAGTGTGAATGAGGTTTCTTTTCAAAAAAATGTCTTAGAATTAAAGCAATTTTCAGGTTTGGAATTTATAGATCTGTACAATGACCTAGATTATAATGCTAGTGCTTTTAATCCTCCATTAAATAAAATTCGGACATCGTTTTTGGGAATCCGAAAGTCCTTTAATAAATGGTTCTTAATACTAACAAATACTTCAAGTCCTTATTTGATAAGGTCAAATGAATTTATGGATTTGTATAATCTAGTAGAAATAATAGAAGCAGGTTTCCAACCTTTATTGACAAATGGGAATTGTGATAGAATAGTGATTTGTAAAGACATAAAACAAGCAATTCGGAATGAAAATCAAAACATCAACAATTTATTTAACCTAATAAAACAAATACAATGAAAAAATTTCTCATCATATCATTAATCTTAGTATTTCCATTTGTAGTATTTGCACAGGACAATGCAGGTGCTGAAAAACCTGCAGCAGCCGTTCAGGTTATTAAAGAAATTAGCGATTCTTTTTTACCAGGGGTTTTTACTGGAGTAGAGTCAATAATTGGTCAGGTGAAGGAGAAAAAAAAGAACAAAGAATCCTTAGACAAGGCAAAAAAAGATATTGAAAATTTAAAAAATCAGAATAAAGAAAATCGAAAGGAAGCAAAGAATGCATTGAACAATTTAAAGTCTTATTACCGTGCAGAAGCAAAGGACTTTAAAACTCTTAATGCAATATTTAATAAGGTTAGTATCTTTTCAACAAAGGTCGGGAGCTTAGTTATGCTGTCTGATATTATCAATAATTCTCAGGTAGCATATGCTAGCGATGATAGTAGAAATGTAGTTGTAAACAATTTTAAGGATGCCGCAAATGCCACAAAGAATGCTTGGACTAACATCGTAGAAACAAGTTTTGTATCGGACAACAAACTTTTGAATGCACAAGTTTTAAGCGAAAAGAGAAAGATTGATAGAATCCTTGAAAGAATGAGTGAAGCTTCTTTGACAATAAGTAAAACTTATGACATGACTGGGACTCAAATTGATAACTATTTTTCAGCTGTAAAGGACGTCAGAAACAATGGAGATCTTAAATTCTCTGATATGGAAAACAGTGTTAGGCTTATAAACACTTATTTAACTTCTTATTTGATAGATTTTCAAAGTAAATCTGAATCGATAAGCAATAGTATTGACATTACTATTAAATCTTTTGAAGAGGCCGAAAAGTAAATAATTTCCACTGATAGAAGTGAAAATCTTTTGATTTGAGAATCAATTTTATAGTATAAGAACCTGATCTTGTTGTCCTAACCGCTTCCACACACATTTGCCATTCGCTCAAACCAATCGCACAGGCAGTAAATGTCAAAAGAGTGTGTAAGCCCTTCCCTCCTAGAGGTAGAAAAAAGGCCTTCCCAAACTTTATTGCCAGCCCTCGGCTTTTATCGGGTTTTGTGGCTATTTCGGTCAAACCATGCCAGCCGTTTCGGTTTTTCATGCCACTTTAAGAGCGGTGTAATTTTAGTAAAAATTATTGATTGATCATTCCTTTTCTGAGAGATTCTCCGGAGAGATTTATCCTGTGTGAGGAGTTGACCAACCTGTCTA
>Ga0209634_1002991_pt1 | contig 11610 bp, 7 predicted proteins | sample LinPmetageLP40_FD_184043 | JGI IMG/M metagenome (GOLD analysis project Ga0209634, IMG submission 184043) | Marine viral communities from the Pacific Ocean - LP-40 (SPAdes) (version 2) | ecosystem: Environmental > Aquatic > Marine > Oceanic | place: Pacific Ocean | collected 2010-08-26 | reverse complement strand
CAGTGGTACAATTGTGGCAGCTGGTACAATTTCAGGAACTTTAGCAACCGCAGCTCAAGGTAATGTTACAAGTCTTGGTACATTGACTGCATTGACAGTTGATAACATGGCAATGAATGGTAATACTTTAACAACCACATCTGCAGATTATGTTATAGATGCTTCACATGACATAATTCTTGATGCTGCTGGTAATGAAGTAATCTTCAAAAATGCTGGTACTGAGCATGGTCGAATTGTAATGGATGAAGCACACTTTAAGATAAAAGCTACAGCATCAGATGCTGATGTGTTTATTCAAGGTAATGATGGCGGATCAGGCATTACTGCAGTACGATTTGATATGTCAGATGCTGGTGCTGCAACGTTTAATGATAAAGTTATAGTTCCCGATGGAAAATTGGTTCTTACTTCAACTGCAGTTACATCAACTGCTGCTGAATTAAATCTCTTAGATGGTGTGACAGCCACAACTGCAGAAATAAATTTACTAGATGGCGGTACAAGCGCAACTTCTGTAACTATAGTAGATGCTGATAGAGTAATATTAAACGATGGCGGCACAATGAAACAAGTTGCCATGAGTGATATTTCTACATATACAAGTGCAGGAACAACTACAGCAGCTGATAATATTACTGTCGGAGATTCAGACGTTGATATTTCAACAAGTTCTGGTGGTATTACTATCGGCCCAGGTGCAAGTGACGCTGATATCTTTTTTCTAGGTAACGACGGTGGTAGCGGTATTACTGCTCTTACTCTTGACATGTCAGCTGCAGGTGCAGCAACGTTTAATGCAGGTGTTATTGCGACAACCGGTGTATTTAGTGGTATTCTTAAAACAGATGATGCTACTGAAGCAACATCAACAACCGATGGTTCTTTACAAACAGACGGTGGTTTATCGGTCGTAAAAGACGCAGTCTTCGGAGATGATGTAAAACTATTATCTGATGCAGCAGTCTTAGGATTTGGTGCAGATGGTGATGTTACATTAACTCACGTTGCTGACACTGGCCTATTACTTAACGGTACTAGCGTAATTCAATTTAATGATGCGTCACAAAATATTGGTGCACCATCTAATGCTATACTTGATATCAACGCAACAGATGAAATAGAATTAAATGCTACATTAGTTGATATTAACGCTAACGTAGAAATTAGTGGCAACTTAACAGTATCCGGTACAACTACTCAGGTTGATACGGTTACTATGAATGCTGCAAATGCTGTAGTATTTGAAGGAGCAACTGCTGATGCTCATGAAACCACTCTTACAATCATTGATCCTACAGCTGATAGAACAATTAACTTACCGAACATAGGTGGTCATGTTGCGGTATTTGCAGCAGCACATACTACTCAAATTACTTCGACTCCTGCTGAATTAAATATTCTTGATGGTGTAACTTCTACTGCGGCCGAACTTAATATCTTAGACGGTGTTACAAGTACTGCAGCTGAAATTAATCTAATCGATGGAGGTACTGCGCGAGGCACAACAGCCGTAGCAGATGGTGATGGATTCTTAACCAACGATGGTGGTACAATGCGTATGACCAAAGTTGATACACTTGCCACTTATATGGCAAGTAAAATTGCAAACATGGGAAATCTAGTTGAAACTGGTGCACTAAATGCTGGTACTATTACTTCTGGATTTGGTAACATCAATACAGGTTCATCGACTATTACTACAACTGGCGCTGTCGCGACTGGTGCATTAACTGCTGGCGGAATACTAAAAACAGACGATACTACTGCAGCTACATCAACAACAGATGGATCGTTGCAAACTGATGGTGGTTTATCTGTAGCTGCTGATGCAGTTATTGGTGACGATATAATATTATTATCAGACGCGTCAGTTATTCACTTTGGTGCAAACAAAGACGTAAACTTAACACATGTACATAATGCTGGTCTAACTCTTAATGTGCCTGCGACTGCTGATAATTCATTCCCAACTTTTACATTAGCTGCTGGCGATAATGACATTGCTGCTAACGATGTGCTAGGTGCCATATCATTCGTTGCTCCTGCAGAAGGTGCAGGCACAGATGCTGTAGCAGTTGCTGCAAGTATACAAGCAATATCTGAAGGTAACTTTGCGGCAGATAATAATGCTACTAAACTATCATTTAGAACTGGTGCTTCAGAAGTAGCAACAGAGAAAATGTCATTGAGTTCAGCTGGAATACTTACACTTTCAAATGATATTATTATTCCTGATGATGGAACGATAGGTTCTGCCTCAGATACAGATGCGCTTCAAATAGCTTCTGATGGCACGCTGACAGTGTCAGGCGGAGATTTAAAACTAAAACATGATGGCTCTATACTTATGTTTGGTGCCAATGATGACGTCAAATTAACTCATGTACATAATACTGGATTGCTTCTTAATAGTACAATGCAATTGCAGTTTAATGATGCAAGTCAAAATATCAATGCACCAAGCGCAACTGTACTTGATATCAATGCAACTGATGAGATCGAACTCAATGCCACATTAGTAGATATAAATGCTAACTTAGATGTCAGTGGTACGGTAACGGCTACAGGAACATCTGTATTTGCAAGCTTAGATATATCAGGAGATGTTGATGTCGACGGTACATTAGAAGCAGATGCTATTACACTTGGCGGAACTGCACTAGCAACTTCTGCAACAACAGATACTACAAATGCTTCAAACATTGGATCAGGTACTTTAGCAACTGCTCGTATGGCAGCGGCACAAACAGCGATTACTTCGCTTCTAGCTACCGACATAAAAATAGGTGAAGATGATCAAACTAAAATAGATTTTGAGACTGCAGACGAAATTCATTTCTATGCCGCTAATGCGCATCAAATAAAATTAGTTGATGGGGCGCTCGTGCCTGTTACAGACAATGATGTTGATTTAGGTACATCTTCATTAGAATTTAAAAATGCTTTCTTTGACGGTACCGTAACATCAGACGCTTTTGCTGGTCCATTAACTGGTGCTGTAACTGGTAATGCTGATACAGCTACTACTCTTGCTAATGCAAGAACAATTGGTGGAGTATCATTTAATGGTTCTGCTAATATCAACTTACCTGGTGTAAATGGTGCTGGTAATCAAAACACAAGTGGAACTGCCGCAATAGCAACCGCTGTCACTGTATCGGACAATGAAAATACAAATGAAAATAATGTGATTCTGTTTGCGGCAGGAGCCGCAGGGTCAGGTAACCTTGGCGTCGAAGCTGATGGTAACATGACGTATAATCCAAGCACAGGTAAAATCACTGCTACTGGATTTGTTGGTGCTGTAACTGGTGATGTTACAGGTGATGTTACAGGTAATGCTGATACTGCTACTGCATTAGCTACAGCAAGAACTATTGGCGGCGTATCATTTGATGGTTCTGCGAACATTAACCTTCCGGGTGTAAATGGTGCTGGTAACCAGAATACTTCAGGTTCTGCAGCTACATTAACAAATGCTAGAACAATCGGTGGTGTATCATTTAATGGTTCTGCTAATATCAACTTACCTGGTGTAAATGGCGCTGGTAATCAGAATACTTCAGGATCAGCTGCAACACTAACAACTGCAAGAACTATTAACGGAACATCATTTGACGGTTCAGCGAACATTACTTTAGGTACTGGATCGGTTACACATGCTATGTTAGCGGCAGATTGTATCGACGGTGATAATATTGGTAACGATGTTATTAACTCAGAACACTATGCAGCTGGTAGTATCGATAATGAACACATAGCCGATGATGCAATCAACTCAGAACATTACGCTGCAGGATCGATTGATACTGCTCACATCGCTGATGCTCAAGTAACAGGAGCTAAGATCGCTGCTGATACTGTGGCAGAAGCGAATATGGCAAACGACGCGATTGGTTCTGCAGAACTTAAAACACTTGCAACATTGCTAATACTTGATGAAGATGGTTCTACGCTCAGAACGTTCCATTGTGCAGGCGCATAAATAGGGAATATAAGGATAAAGAATGGCTATTCCAACTACTAGACAGACGCATATAGATTATTGCTTAAGACGCTTAGGTGATCCGGTTATTGAAATTAATGTTGATGATGATCAGCTCGAAGACCGAGTTGACGAATCACTACAATATTGGAGAGAGTATAATAGCGAAGCTCTCTTTCGCACATTCTTAAGTCATGAAGTTACAGCTACTGATGTATCAAATGAGTTTATAACACTAGCGGCTGATATCGCCGTTGTAACTAAACTATTTCCTATCACTACTCTTTCAGGTGGCAACGTTAATATGTTTGATATTAAGTATCAAATGATGTTAAATGATATGACTAGTATTGAAAGTAACATGGGAAGTTTAGCATATTATGAGATGATGCAGCAGCATCTAGGTCTCATTGATATGAAACTTAATGGTACTCCTCAGACAACATTTGTTCGTAAGCAAAATAGATTATATGTACACGGAGACTTTGCAGATAAAGATTTAGTAGCAGGTCAGTTTATGGTTGCAGAAGTTTATAAAGAAATAAATGAATCAGACTATACAAGCGTATGGAATGATCTGTGGTTAAAAGAATATACAACTGCATTGTTTAAACAGCAATGGGGTATGAATCTAATTAAGTTTGAAGGTATGGTACTTCCAGGTGGTGTGACGCTAAACGGTAGACAGATTTATGATGATGCAACTCAAGACGTAACTCAATTAAGAGAAAGAATAAGACTAGAACATGAAATGCCTATAGATTTGTTTGTAGGATAATTATATGGCGCGCAGTCCACATTTCAGCCAAAAAGTCAGATCAGAACAAAATCTTTACGAAGATATAATCATAGAATCAATGAAGATCTATGGACAAGATGTCTATTATCTTCCACGTACTATTGTAAATGAAGATACCATAACTGGTGAGGCCATTGCAAGTTCTTTTGGTAGCTCATATAAAATAGAAATGTATCTTGAAAACACAGATGGATTTGATGGTGAAGGAGATCTCTTTACTAAGTTTGGTGTAGAGATCAGAGATGAAGCCACATTTATCGTTGCACGTAGACGATGGACTCAAACAGTTTCTTCTGGTAATAATAACATCACTGTTCTAAGACCAAAAGAAGGCGATCTTATTTATTTAGAATTATCTAATAAAATATTTGAGATCATGCATGTCGAACATGAATCGCCATTCTATCAATTAAGTAATCTTCCTACATATAAAATGCGTTGTCAGTTATTTGAATACTCTGGCGAAGATATCGATACTGGCGTAATTGCAATTAATGATGTTCAAAACGACTTTGGATATCGTGCTTATCTTACAATGGATAGTGATGGTACAGCTGGCGGATTTACTGTCGGTGAAAATATTACTCAGACATTTGCCAACGGTACAATACTTACAGGTGAAGTTGCACATTGGAGTGATTCAGATAATATTATGCATTTGGTTAACTTCGGTGCAGACGATGGTGCATTCCACTTACCGGTCGTTGGCAGACAAGTCATTGGTTCATCAATCGAAAGTGGAGGCTCTGGTAATATAACAACCACGACTGCAGTAAGCGAAGAATTAGTAGGATCTAATAATGAACAGAATACAACCTTTGAAACTACAAATAGTGTGATGAGTTTCTTAGACTTTAGTGAAACGAATCCATTTGGAGATGTAAGTTAAATGTTGAATGAATATTTTTACCATGAACGTATACGAAAAAGTGTGGCCATGTTTGGTTCACTCTTTAATAACATATACATTCTACATAAGAACAGCGCTGGAGCTGTTATCAATACAAAGAAGGTGCCGTTATCATATGCACCTAAGTCAAAGTTCCTTGAACGTATCAGAGAACATGCTGACTTAGATGAAAGCAATAAGGTAGCACTTAAGTTGCCACGTATGTCATTTGAGATATTAGCATATACATATGCACCTGAAAGGCAACTATCTAAGATAGGGCAGTTCAATAGAGTTGGACTGACTGACAGTGATCGTGCAAAATTCTATGCACCTGTACCTTATAATCTTTCAATGCAATTAAATATATTTTGTAAAGTGCAAGACGACGCTTTGCAAATTGTAGAACAAATATTACCATTTTTTAATCCGCAATATACCTTAACTATTAAACCATTCAGTGCTTATGCAGACATTATAGAAGATTGTCCTATTACATTATCTGGTATGAGTTACTCTGATGATTATGAAGGAGCAATGGATGCAAGACGAACTATTGTATATCAGCTCGACTTTGAAATGGAAGCTAACTTCTATTCTGGTATTGCAAATACTCAGATAATACGTAAGATAGAAACCGAGCAATATCTAATGGATATTCCAAATGGCCTTACAGCAGATTCAGACGCAAAGGTATCAACCTTGACAGTGCTTCCAAATCCACTTAATGTTACAGCAGATAGTGATTTCGGATTCACAACAACATTAATTCAACATGTAGATAGTAGCCAATGACAAAAGAACCTGACAATATAGCAAATGATTATAATTATTCTAGACAGACATATTACGATCTCATAGAAAAAGGCAAAGATAGTCTCGATCTGATGTTAGAAGTTGCACGTGAGTCCGAGCACCCGCGGGCATTTGAAGTGCTATCTGGTATGATAAAGAATGTATCAGAAGTAAATGATAAGTTAATGGACTTAAATAAAAAGAATAAAGATATATCTGCAGAAGAAATCAAGAAAATAGAGAAGACTACAAACAATCTATTTGTAGGATCTACAGCAGAACTACAGAGAATGTTACAAGATAATGATGAAACAATGAGTAATGTGGTAGATATAACACCGCAATTGAATAAAGATGATAACAACTGATAAGACCACTTATCTAGGTAATCCTAATGTAAAGCGGGATGGTGTAGATACAGAGTGGGACAAAGAGCTTATACAAGAATATCAAAAGTGTATGAAAGATCCAGCATACTTTGCCGGAACTTATTGCAAAGTTATAAACCTTGACAGAGGTTTAGTATCGTTTGATCTATATCCGTATCAAGAAAAGATGTTTAAATCATTTGATGAACATAGGTTTAATATTGTATTGGCTTGTCGTCAGTCTGGTAAATCTATATCATCTGTGGCATATCTGCTATGGTATGCATTATTTCATACAGAAAAGACTATTGCTATTCTTGCAAACAAAGGTGCGACTGCACGTGAGATGCTGGGCAGAGTTACATTAATGTTAGAGAATCTACCGTTCTTTCTACAACCTGGTACAAAGGCATTGAACAAAGGATCTATTGAGTTTAGTAATAATTCTCGGATACTTGCAGCTGCTACATCTGGCAGTTCAATTCGTGGTCTATCTGTTTCGCTATTGTATCTTGATGAGTTTGCATTCGTTGATAAAGCATCAGAGTTTTATACATCTACATATCCGGTTATTTCATCTGGCGCTAATACAAAAGTTATTATTACATCAACTGCTAATGGTATTGGTAATATGTTCTATAACCTATGGCAGGGTGCAGAACAAGGCGTTAACGATTTTAAACCGTTTCGTGTAGACTGGTGGGATGTGCCTGGACGTGATGAACACTGGAAACTACAGACAATAGCGAATACGTCGCCATTGCAGTTTGATCAAGAGTTCGGTAATACATTCTTTGGTACAGGTGATACACTTATTAACGCAGAAACATTAATGAAGTTAAGAGCTAAAGCCCCTAAAAAATTTACAGAGGGAGGCAACTTTCTAGTATACGAAGAACCAGAAAAGAAAAATGATTATATCATGTGTGTGGATGTATCGCGGGGAAGAGGACAGGACTATTCAACTTTTACCTTAATCGACATTAGCACGAGACCTTTTAAACAGGTGGCTGTATACCGCTGTAATACTATTTCTCCAATACTCTTCCCTACGATTATTTATAAATACGCAGTTTTGTACAATAATGCATACGTTGTAATAGAATCAAATGATGTAGGTCATGTCGTGTGTAACGGCTTATATCATGACTTTGAGTACGAGAACATGCACGTATCCAGTGCTATCAAAGCGAATGCTCTTGGTACTGAGATGACACGTAAGGTTAAAAGACTTGGCTGTTCTGGTATCAAAGATCTACTTGAAACACAAAAGCTAGATATAGTAGATGAAGAAACAATACTTGAGATATCAACGTTTATATCTAAAGGTCAATCATTTGAGGCCTCTGAGGGCAACCACGATGATATCATGATGAACCTGGTTATGTTCGGTTACTTTGCTACGACAGAAATGTTTAGAGATCTAACTGACATAGACATAAAACAAATGTTATATGATCAGCGTATAGCAGAAATAGAAAATGATATACCATCGTTTGGATTTATAGATGATGGTAGTGATGCTATTGCTGAAATAGAACGCAGAGAAGAGAATTTGCCTTGGGCACTTGAATATCAGCAAGATTTTTAATATTATAAATAACAATAATTGAAAATAACCGTATTATGGAAAACATATCATTTAGTTTCAAAGAAGGACAGAAACCATGGCAGTAGGCGCACCATCAGAATCTCCGGCAATAGTTGTCAGAGAACTTGATAGAAGCGGTGTCGTACCCAACGTTCAAACAACAACTGGAGCATTTGTAGGAAATTTTAACTGGGGTCCTGTACAGCAGGCTACTCAAATTCCAAACGAAACATCTCTAGTAGAACGGTTCGGGTCTCCCGATTCATCAAACACAATAGAATTTCACGGCGCTGCATATTTTTTACGATATGCCAGCACATTACAGGTAGTCAGAGAAGTTACTTCTGCTGCTTTCAACTCATATGACTCTGACGCTAACGCGACAGTATTAGTCAAAAACAGAGATAACTGGGATGACCAGATTGCTGCTCGCGATAGCGATAAGCATACATTCATCGCAAAGTATCCAGGCAATTTAGGCAACTCAATCAAAGTATCAGTATTACCGGCAGACTCAGGCGATGCCTCAACAATATTTGATGCTTGGACTTACGCAAGTTCATTTGATGCCGCTCCAACAACATCGACCCATGCAGCCGATAGAACAGCAACATCTGATGAAGCACACGTTGCTGTCATTGATGAAGACGGTTTATTTGGCGGCACAAAGGGTGCTGTATTAGAAACATTCCCATTTGTATCCTTAGCTTTAGGTGCATTGAATGCGGATGGATCTACTAACTATATTAAGGATGTTGTCAACAATTCATCAGAATATGTATGGATGGCTGGTTTCGGGGATGCATTAAAATTCTCTGACACTGCAGGCACAACTGCTGATAGCGGAGATAGCTATCTTCAGACAAACGGTGCACCAACAAATGTCGACATATCGTTGAAAAATGGTATCAATTCAGGTGTACTAACACCAACTGAATATGCCACAGGATTCGATAAGTATGAAGATGTTGATACTATCCAGGTAGACTTCCTTATTGCTCCAGGTATGACTACAAGAACGGATCAAACAACTGTTGTCAACGATCTTGTAACAATAGCACAAACAACACGTAAAGATTGTGTTGTAACAGCTTCACCTGCAAGAGCAGACGTTGTCGCATCTACCACACCGGTAACAAATGCAGTAGCAACTGCTAATACATTTACCAACTCATCTTACCTTATTGTAGATAATAACTACCTTAAAGTATATGACAAGTACACTGATCAATACATCCAGATCCCAGCGTCTTCAAGTACTGCTGGTATTATGGCTGCATCAGACTTCAACACAGCACCTTGGTTCTCGCCAGCTGGTCCACGTAGAGGTCAATATGTAGGTATTACATCATTGTCTTATTCACCAAACAAAGCAGAAAGAGATACGCTTTACAAAGCTGGTCTTAATCCGATAGCAAATATACCTGGTCAAGGTGTATTACTCTTTGGTGATAAAACTAAATTAGCAAGACCAAGTGCATTCGATCGTATTAACGTACGTAGATTGTTCCTAGGCATTGAGAGAGCTATTTCGATAGCTGCGCGTAACGTAATGTTTGAATTCAACGACGAGTTTACTCGAGCTGAATTTAAAAACGTTGTTGAGCCTTTCTTACGAGAAATACAGGGTCGACGAGGTATTACAGACTTCAGAGTCGTTTGTGACGATACAAACAATACAGCCGCAGTGATTGATCGAAATGAATTTAAAGCGAACATCTTCATCAAACCAGCACGTTCTATCAACTACGTAACTCTAACGTTCGTAGCCGTCAGAACTGGTGTTGACTTTGCTGAAGTCGTTGGCACAGTTTAATTGACAGATAGGAGAATATAAACATGGCTATTCTTGGAGTAGACGACTTTAAAGCCAAGTTGAGAGGCGGTGGGGCCAGAGCCAATCTGTTCAAAGCGACAATCAACTTCCCAGCTTACGCAGGGGGTGATGTAGAATTAACATCATTCTTATGTGAAGCTGCACAACTTCCAGCTTCTACGATGAGTGTCATTGAGATACCTTTTCGTGGAAGACAACTTAAGCTAGTAGGAGACAGAACATTTGATGTTTGGTCACCGACTATCATTAATGATACAGACTTTGCAATTCGGAATTCAATGGAAAGATGGATGAACGGTATTAATGCACACAGTGCAAATACTGGTCTTACAGCTCCTGTTGATTACGAAGCTGATCTTATTGTAGATCAGATCGACAGAGATGGATCGATCCTAAAATCTTATAACTTTAGAGGATGTTTCCCAACAGACTTATCCGCTATTGATGTAGCATACGGTTCGAACGATGAAATCGAAAGATTTACAGTATCATTCCAGGTTCAATACTGGGAAGCAAATACAACCTCTTAAGGTTTGTATATATAAGATCATAGCGAGGCATTCACTTGCCTTGCTACCACTATTATTGAAAGAAAAATATGGCTGAAACTACGCTAAAATTCTTTGGGTTTGAACTACGACGAGCTAAGAAAACCGAAGTAGCACAATCCAAATTAAAGTCTATTGTACCTCCAGTAGATGAAGATGGTGCTGGTTACGTAACCGCAGCTGGTGCACATTATGGTCAATACATTGATATTGACGGAGATAAATCAAAAGATAACTACCAGATGATACAAAAGTATCGTGGTACTGCGTTGCATCCTGAAGTAGATGCTGCGATAGAAGATATTATGAATGAGTCAATCAGTGGCGCTGAAGAAGGCTTTGCTGTACAACTCGAGATGGAGTCATTAAAGACTTCAAACGGAATTCAAAAGAAAATCCAAGCAGAGTTTGAAGACATCTTAAAGATGTTACACTTTACTGACTTGGGTCATGATATATTTAGACGATGGTACATTGATGGCAGACTTGCATTTCACTTAGTTGCGAATGTAGATAATCCACAAAAAGGTATTGAGGATATAAGACCTATCGATTCTGCAAAGATTCGTAAGATTAAAGAAGTTAAGACTTCAAAAGATCCTGTTACTGGTGCCAAAATCATTGAGAACACAGATGAATACTACATTTATCAAGAGAAACCAGGTGTACAACAGTCTGGCGTTAAGCTAACTAAAGACTCTGTTCTTTATGTTACATCTGGATTGCTTGATGAAACACAAAAGAAGATTATATCTTATCTTCACAAAGCATTAAAACCGCTCAACCAGCTACGTA
>Ga0209634_1002987_pt1 | contig 11623 bp, 2 predicted proteins | sample LinPmetageLP40_FD_184043 | JGI IMG/M metagenome (GOLD analysis project Ga0209634, IMG submission 184043) | Marine viral communities from the Pacific Ocean - LP-40 (SPAdes) (version 2) | ecosystem: Environmental > Aquatic > Marine > Oceanic | place: Pacific Ocean | collected 2010-08-26 | reverse complement strand
AACCATCAACTCTAATTGCCCTAGTGGTATTTGTGTTGTTGTCGCCATCCGCACCAACCACTGCAAGAACATCTCCCACTCGAATTTCTGTGGTTCCACCAGTTGACATCGCAGTTGCCAACCAACTCCTAAATCCGGTCGCGGATGTGGGGGTCGGTCCCATTTCTGCAATCAGATATCCAGCACTACTACCGCCAGAAGGGTGATTTGCGAATGGTGCCAAAGTGACTGCGTTGTTCGCAGTTTGAGCCAAATCAATGATCTTTAGCAGACCAGCAGAGCTCTGCGTGGCATCATTTGCACTGGTCAAAGCATCTACTGTACTGTTTCCCGCAGTGCTGCTATAATTGGCCGCCATTTCGGTGAAGTGTACAACTCTAATTCTTCTTTCACTTAAAATTCTCAGCGCATCAACAGATGTAGGACTAAATGTTGCAATACTTGAAACCAAAGGTAAATTTCTTGCAAGCGCATCCCCATCTACATTAGGGCCTGCCTCAGTTTTGTCGTGTAATTTTACATCCTTTTCTTTATCCAAGAAAGTATCTATACCACCATTAGATCTGTGTCTGACGCGATGAAGCGTTAAACCTAATCCAGCTGGACCCTGTTGTTGATTTCTTGCAGAATTCCAATTTTCTAGTCCTCTGTCGTTATTGAACTGGCCAGTGACCGATAAAAGTTGAGTAAAATTGCCCGGAGATCCGTAATTGGATGTAGCTAAATATCGAGTATCTGCTGACAAACCAGTAATATATTGTCCAATAGGAACAAAGGGGAATCCTTGACTCGTTCCAAAGGATATATTAAATCCTGTGCGCTGATCTGTATAATATGCTGGTGCAGTCTCGATCAGAACGTTCGAAGCATTATATCCATATGTGGGTGGAATATATCTACCAACCTGAACATCAGCACCATCTATATTAGCTTTAGTGAGACTGCCATATTTGGTGTCAGAGATCGGAGGAAAAGTAAATTTGTCGTTAGAAACAGAAATTCCAGCAGACGGGTCTGTTCCCAAACTACTAGCATCTGTCAATGGAATATACCTATCCGTATATCTATTATTATAAAGGTTGCCAGAACCATACGCTGCGTCCCTAGCACCAACCGGATTAGAATCTGTTTTTATAGATGCTTCTATCGGCAATCCAGCTTGCAGTTTTCTACCATTCACATCAAAGACTTCCAATTCGTTCAAAGTCTTAGATGTCATTAGAGTTGCGCCCGTTACCGGATCGTAATTAGTATCTACTGATGCGTAATATCCAATATTAATCTCACTGGCCTCTTCGGGTCTTTTAGATGGACAATATAAACAATGCACCGGAGATTTCCCGTCTTCCATCTCCATCTTACCAGAAATATTATTAACATGTCTCTGAATAGTAAACCACGCATAATCGTCATCTTGGTCTACAGATGCATGGTCAAACATAAACAACCCTGTACCGTGATCGGTACATGACAATCTATACGTCATTGGATATGCACTTTCCACATCCTTAGTAGTTTTACCCTGTCGTCTAAAGAATCCTGATTTTGCTTTATTTGTATCATTTGCAAAATTGTGATAAATTTCACTCATTTCTCCAGGCTGTCTAAATACACCCTGTTTGATACCATCACGACCCTGTCCTTTGGTGATATTGCCGTTATCTTTAATCTGCAAATCGGTTGCAGTATTCACATAAATGTACTCATCTCTTTGATCATAGAAAAATCTAATACGCCATTTTTGTGGTTTTCTCTTATCTTTAACAGGTTGTGGTAAATTTATAGATGTTGGCAAAGGAGTTGTCGCCGGCGTGATTTCATTCAGCGATGACATAGCATCCGTACCTTTTTCTGATTCTACAACAAAAAGGTCTCCAATTCTATCAACACATTTTTTGACTTCTCTGTGATTTTGTTGGCCATCTTGTGCGATATCAATCGGAGAGTTCATATTCACATTTATAAACGGATAGATAATATTGTATGGTTGTGATTCGAAACCACCCGCACCTAGAACTGCGCCTGGGATATTATTAGAAGAATATGCGGCCGTTGGATCGAATGTATGATTCCAAGGATTTTTGCGGATTGCAAGTCTCCAATAAGGTGCTTTATATTCTTTTCTATCCAAACGAGTCCAAGAATTTACTTCTTGGTTGTCGTAATTTGTTGTCAACATACTCAGTGTGGCGACTCCAGAAGCATCTACTGATTCGATTACACATACTCCATTACCATATGGTTCTATAATTCTTTTTCCGATATCGACCTGTTGAAATGCCTCTTCGGCACTCAATTGAACTCCGGTGTCACCACTCTTTAAAGTTGCAGTCAAGTTCGTTCCTGGCGCAACCGATGAAGCTTCAAGAGAACCCGACACATTAAAATTTAGAGTTGCGTTTCGTTGACTATTTTTTGACCAATCAGAACTATAATAATTAGCATATGGATGCAAACACATATCTTCTGCCAATTGTCTAAACATACCATTTGATATATGAGGTCTTACATTCGTATCTTCGTAATATTCAAAACTGATCATATCTCCAGCATCGAATGATTCAGACCGCCATGTGACTGTTCCAAAATCAAATTCTACTTGATTTGCGTCTGTGACAGTTTCGACATTTATTACAAGATCGACACCGGAGGTGTTGCCTCCCAAAAGTGCCTGTGGGATAGTGATTGTATCACCAGCAGAAAATCCTTCGCCGAATTCAAAAATAGAGGCTTTAGGTACTGTACCCGCTGCATCACAATAAACTTGTATTTTAAAGTTTGATAGATCACCGGACCCCGTAGTCGTGATAGGAGCGGCTGTATTTTGTTCAACGAACCAAACACCTTCACGTTGTGTCACGCCATCATGTCCACTGACAAAATCAAAACTGGTGATCGCACCCAGGCCTGTAGATGTTGGGTCATTTTTGTCTTGGAAAAAACTTACTACATATTGTCCTAGATCTGGAGATTCGTCTACAAGGGCTGCGAGGTCTGCTGTATCCGTATATCCAGCTCCAGAATCTTCGATTGAAATCGAAGAAAGTCTGCCCACCCCATCTGTATTAGCCTTTATTACGGCGGGCCTCTTGTCACTTCCCGCTACCACGATATCACCACCACCTCTAAGATTTATATTAAATTTTGCATTTGGTGCATATCCAGATCCGCCGTCTGCAATAATAATAGATGTAATTTTTCCATCTAATATAGAAATTTGCGACAATACTGCTTTGTGGCTCCCATCTCTATAAATCATTTTCGCAGGCTGAGAAATCTTCGTCGATGCACCTCCAATTATAACTCTTTTAGATGATACTAAACTATATGCATCTATTCTATCAAATTCTGCTTGAGCGGGAGCATCAATCCTAGTAAAAGTTTGATTGAAAGAATTCATAAATTGAAATGTTTGTTTTCTTCTTTGTTGCATAATAGAAATCATGTCATTTCTCTGGATAGAAAACCCCCCAGAAAGAAAGTGTGTTTTTAATGAAGTGGTCATTTAGCTATTCTCCTAGAATCTTTTACTTATATTTATACAAAAGTTTATCCGCATGTTAATCTTAACCGGCCGATGGATTTGTTGCAGGATCCACATCGCTGTGTCGAATACTAGAACCAGTAACTTGCATGAATATTCTCATTCCATTACCATTCGGAAGAGTTGACACCATTCCCTCATATTTTCTCGCATTTTTTCTCCAAATATAAACTTTTCCATCCGGAGAGGTGTGTCCGCCATATGCGAATACTTCGTTTACATTTGATCCTGAGAAAGTAGACTCTGCAATAGAACCAGTTATTGATTTATCTGGATCGGCATTACTTAAAACAGAAATAGCGGCTGTAGATGTAGTCGCAGCACCATCGTTCTTTCCATCGGAATCAGTGTATTTATTTATTTCTACATATCCTGCTTGTGTAGAAAAATCGGCAGAAGATACGCAGATTAAATCCAATTCACTTTCTGGATAATAGAATCTTTGCGTTGTTAGTTGAGTTGGAAAAGAAAATACAAAGTTTCTGTCTTGTGTGATAGCAAGTTGTTCATGTGGGTTAATAATCGCATGGGAATCAATTTCGTGCATTGTTGCCGAAACATGATAATCCCAAGGTTTCATAACATCTTTTTCTCTCACAATAAATCTATTGATTGCCTTAACATCATTCATATTTGTTTCTGGAAAATTTCTATCTTCTGGTTGAGAAATGATATAGGTTCCCTGAGAAGGATTTGATGTTTGATAGTTTATCATTTGAATTGAGAACGCAGCACCGGCTCTTGGCGCAGATTTGAAATACAATGATTTGTTATAAAAATCATACATAAATGCATTTCTGGTTGAATTATCTTTCCAAATAACATCGCCTGGCAATTTAGAATTTAATTCCGGTGCGGCCTCGGTTTTTACTAACAAGGAAGTCGTGAAATCCCAAACTGGCCTTTTGTATTCGACAACCTCGACAACCCCGGCAACAGCGAGAACTTCGACAACTTCTTCAACCGGCGGAGTTGCACTTGGATCTGCAGCAACGGGTGCAACATATGCAACGGTCTCGACGCCTGCAACGGCATCTAACTCTACAATGTTAATCCACTCAGAAAAGAATTTTTTCCCTGTTGACGCATTATTTGTCGAGATAGTTATTTGATTAGCATTAGTTGCATCGGGGTCCATTCCACCCTTCAATACATTGAAATTTGGAACAATGGAATTATCAAGAACAGGAATTTTAAAATTTGGACCAAGATTTGTAACTCCTGCCGCGTCCAAAGATTCTAAAAATCTCGGAACAGTTGTAGGATCTCCCCGTCTCGTCCATTCGTCATATGTCAAAATATATGCACTAGAATCTCTTGGCACTTCTATGTCATCAAGAGCAACTACCATAGATTCCATAACTTTTTCCGAATTTTCTGGTTGAGCAATATAAAGAATATCTAGCAGTGCGGCATCGCCACTTTTATAATCAGTTATAGAAATATTTTCAATCGCACTAGGAAGTCCCTCTCCTGTTGCTGAACTAGATTTAAAAGTAGACATTCTTTCTAAAATATTTGTCGGCCAAACAACATTTTCACTAAACTGCGCGGCAGTATCGGTGGAGATTATATAAGAAGCTGCGGCGGGCGTTGCCAGACTTAATTGACTGCCAGTTAAAGAGGTACTTCTAAGTAGCGCTGGATAATCGGATACGGTTGTAGTCACAACACCCAAACTGTCAGTGTTCGATGTAGATACTTGTAGTTGTTTTGGCTGTTGTACAATCGCGCCTGGAGAGTTTGATGCAGCAAGAGCAATAGATGTATTCCTACGTCTAGGCAAAGAGTTAAATCCAGTAATGGCCAAATCGGTAATAGAGGCCTTGGAACCAGATAGATTTTTTTCTGGATTAGAAGTCAATCTTCCTGCCATACTCGCCGGTGCATCTCCAATAAGAAGTGGTGGATTTTGTATATCCAATCTTGTCGCGTCAGCAACAAATGTCCCATCCGTTACATTTCCACTCGTCGAGTTCCCCTGCCAAACATACAATTTTGGATCGGATGCAGAATAATCAATTGGTGTGCCTGCGTTTATAAGAATATTGTCAATGCTATCAGTCGATGAAATCACCAGTTCTCCACTGTTCTTATTCCAAGATTTAATTCTACCACCCCATGAAGCAGCATGATCTGTTATTGCATTGACTGTAGCAGGAGTAGCTTGATCTGATATATGGACATACTTACCGACTATAAAATCTGGAAATCTTTCTGTTCTTGGAAGAGCGGGGTCTGTTGAAACAGCTCCTACTTCTTCATCGACCACAGTTCCGACTCCGGATGTATCAATATTTAGAGTCCAAGAGGTTTCGGACCACAAACTTGTGCTCGGTGTAGTTGACGTGCCAGTAATTCCTCTAAATACGTCTTTTTTCACAGATTCTTGTGATATTTCATTATTTCCCGTCAGTGTTGGAGATCCAGACGCATAACCATAACCATTAAAGTCAACAGCATTGATTCTTCCATTGAAAAATGAAGCCGAATTGTTTACATAAATTGTGGGAGCTTCAGTTTTAAATACTCCGCCCAAAGCACCAAAAATTGGTTCTGGTTTCGATAAATCTGCCACATCATTGGTGTTATAGTACGGCGAAAGAGATGCAACATCAATTGCTCTTTTCGATGGAGAATACACACAATGCAATGGAGATTTGTCTGAAAATTCTGGTTCGCCAGTTGTTTGATTGACGTGTCTCTGAACAACTAACCATGCATAATCATCATCTTGATCTACGGCAGCCTGATCGAAAAGAAACATCGCAATTCCATGATCCGAAACTGTTAGTTTATAAGACATGGGATATGTGAGCGCTTCCATATCTTCTATTTGAGGTTTTCTAAACCATTGTTGTTTTGCGCGGTTTATTTGTAGTGTAGAACCCCGCCCTATACTTGGTGTTTGATATACATCGCAAAGTTCTCCTGGCTCTCTAAAGACGGGAGATTTTATTCCGTCTCGACCTGCCGAACTACTGATGGACATATCATCTTGCAATTGATAACTTGTGGCGACATTTACTTTCAAAGATACAGAAGGTTCATCCCATTCGAATCTCATACGCCAATTTTGCGCCTTTCTTGTAGAAGCGGGACTATTATTAAATATAGTAACATTGCTATCTGATAATAAGTCACACCCCTTTTCAGATTCCACCAAAAATCTATTTGTGATTTTTTTGAGGGCAATTTTCAAATCTATATCACTATTTCCAGAAGCAGACATACCATGACTAGGATATATTAACCTAAACGGAGTCATATATTCATCGTTTGGTGCCATTTGCAACAACATCAAATCTTTTTCGTTAATTTTTGCTATGTTTCTATGTCTTGGAGAAGTGTCTGCAATAGCTCCGAGTCCGATACCTGTTGTTACTTCTGCGGATGTAGATCCTTGTTTTAGTGCGATATTCGGTTGTGATGTTGAAGTTGCAGTTGCAAACCCCATAAATGCATTTGTTGGCGCGGCGCCGGATCCTGCTGTCAAGTTTCCTCTAAAAGGTCTACTATAAAACCATAAATCAGAAGCATCAACAGGATCTTTATGGGGGAAAGCTAAATCAGTAGAATTCGCACCAGCTGCGGTTTGATCTGGACCTAGTCCATTTGGTCCAACTAAAGCCCCAAATGGAACATTGATAGATTTTGCCCAAGTATATACGATCTGAATATCGACTGCTGCGGGATTGGCTATCCATGGCATTATATCCGTTCTTTTCAACCAAAACACACTTTTTCTTTGTAGAAGCTGTGCTGGAGTTGATGTAACTACCCAATCATCTGACGTCAAAGTTCTGCCACCGACTACGACCTTAAAAGTTCCAGTTCCTAGATCAGATTCCACAAAAGGAAAATCTACCATAAGAGGAATATATGCAGTCACAGGGGCAATATCACCATTTCCTTGTAGTGCGGCCAGACTATATTGCCCGTTTAAAACATTTGGAGAGGCGTCAGATGCATCAGTATTATAAGTTGTCTGGTTGTACACAACATCTGTTGAAGATGCACTTAAATTTAAGACTGCTGTTTCTGAGTGGTTTCTTACAATCTTCCACATAGCATTCGCAGTTCTTTGTTCTGCAGCATATCCACTGTCAGTATACATGTCCACATATGAAGCAGAAAGTGGATTTTTAAAAATCTTTACGGCAGCAGGAGTAGCTGCTGGTGTAGTCGTAAAATCCGATTCTATCGGATCTCCCACTGCACCTGTTTGTGTGGAATCGACTTCCCTATAACCACCAAAACTTGCCTGAAACAATTCTGGACCTTCAAACGGGTGGATACACATATCATGTGCTAGTTGATATAGCAGTCCACCATCATTAGAAGTCCATTTATCAATATGTTCAGTATATTTAATTTTAATTTTTTCGCCGGGCATTGGAGAAGAAACGCCAGAAAATTCTATTGCTCCGAACTGACCAATATCAGAACGGTATTTTACTGATCCAAACCCAGCATCAACCGATCCTTCACTATAAAGATTTGACTCCCATGCTTCATCATTGGTAACTGAAACAGCACCTGCTTGCGTACCTACGCCACCAGCTCCGGTATTAAATGCATTTACTGGCGAAGTACCAGAAGTCTGAGCTCCTAATTTTCTATTAAGATGGAGTCTAATTTCTCCGATGCGAATGTCCCAATCCCATTCATCGTTTGCATAATCTGGTTTGGAACGGAGAACATAAACCTGTTCTTCGCCGGCATAGGCCGTGTGGGTTTCTGTTTGTGCCCTGTGAGGTACATTTATAACATCATTTCTCTGTATGCTAAATCCGCTGGCAATTGACATTATCATCTCCTAAGTTTAATTTTTACTTATATTTATAAAAAATTTTTTGTTTGTTTATGTTGTCTATCTATTTTATTATGGAGCTACATATGCAATCCCAAGTGCATCATTTACATCCATAACTACATCACTATTAAAAATATATTGACCGTTGACCAACACCAAAATTCTCATACCATTTCCATAAGCAGCTGTAGATCTCATCCCTTGGTATCTTCTTTTGTCGGAACTAACCCCATCGTATAGATAAGTTGTCATTGGAATATTACTTGACTCGGCAACCACTTCGGCAGATGAAAAACAAATCAAATCCGTTTCTTCTTTTGGATACATATATCGTTGTGTTGTCAAACCTGTCGGAAAAGTAATTACGAAACGATTTTCATCGGTAATAGATAATTGTTCTAGTGGATTTATTATCGCATTACTGTCCACTTGGTGTCTTGTGGCATATTTATGAACGTCTGTGGCCTTTGTAACATCAAATTCTCTTGCAACAAATCTCCAAATATTTTTTGCAGTATATTCATCAGCAAGATAATCTTCTCTGTCATAAGGACTCATAATATAAAAGTTTTTTGAATTGTCCAGGCTGCCCAAACTATATGTATTACCTTGAATGTCGTATACTGTGTCGACCGTTGTTTCGGCTGTCTGAAGATTGGCCGCCGCAGTTGAGAAATATACTCCAAAGTCTTGTGAATATAAAGATTCTCTTGAACAAGAATAAAGAGTGTGTACAGGGAATTTTGAGGCCTCATCAGTTCTCGGCATACCAGTTTGATTGTTGACAGTTCTTTGAGTACACATCCATGCATAATCATCTGCCTGATCGCCAGCTGCCTCATCATAAAGATAGAAAACCAAACCTCTTTCTGTCATTGTAAGTCTGTACGAAAAAGGATAGGTTCCTGATAGATCTGGATGTGTTTTTGGAAATCTTTTGAACCAACCCAAACCTTTTCTCTTATTTCTAAATTTAATAGAACGATTGTTTATATATTTTGAATATGGAGCCTGTGTGCCATCCGGCTTATTAAAAGAACCAGTGGTTGAACCATGTGTAGGCATATAGAATGTCGCTGTAGGGAACTCACTAAAAGTATGCATTGTAGCAGTACCAGAACCCCCATAAACCACTGCCTGAGTGACAGCGTTGTCATGCAAAACAGTGTTCCCAGTACCATCTACTGTAGTCGATAATTGAGAATCTGAGAATATTTCAAAAACATCAACATTAGTTGTAGTTTTTGCAAAATATATTCTATCGTTATAAGTTGCGGCATCCCCATTCAAATTCAAAATTCTAATTGGTTGGCCATCTTGTAGGCCGTGGCCACCGCTGCCAGCACCACCAACACCGGCAGTAGTAGTAATTCTTATCGGATTATTATATTCAATCGTAGCGACATTTCCAATATCTATAGTCGCGGGGTCTGCCGCAGCGCTATGTTGTTTTGCGCGTTGTTCATCCAGATACATAGGATAATAATAACCTTTAGTGGTGGGATAATTTGTAAAATCTGTGTGTGTGCCATATAACCAATAGGGCCCGACATTTGCAGGATCTGCAACTAAAGAAACATCTTCAAAATGCATATCTACACATTCGCCGGGCAATCTCAAAATACTTGTATCAATAGTAGAACCATTCTCTAAAGTCACCAATCCATCTGTAGATAGTTGTGGTGTGAGTAATGACCCAGATGTTAAAAGTTGACCACTTGAAGCGACTGCAACTTTTACCCAACCATACATTGGGTTTGGAATGCCATATTCACTTTCCCAACCGTTTGCATTAGGTGGATTGCTAGCATCACCCGCAATACCAAAACCAGATGCGCCAAGTGTACCATTGAAATCATATCCTACAGCATATGGCGTGGGTTTGAATAATTCATCATTGATAATGGATCCGGTTTGATACAAAGGCAATCCTGCATTTTTAAGTCTTAAATTTAATTGATATAATTCATCATGAAATTCTCTATCACCTCTACCGGAATCTCCCGCGACTGGCAACCATTTCAACCGCGGCCGCAGATCAAATTCAAATCTAATGCGATATGCTTGTGGAATTCCTCTAGAAACTGAACCATTATTTGGTAGACTTGAATTTGTAGATTCAAACAACATAACATGCTGAAAACAATCTGTATCTGCATCTACTACATCATCGCCTGGAGTTGGCATTTCGGTAAAATTAGCAAGGCCGCCATATGGCATAATACCTGTGCTAATAATTGGAATATATGAAGGACGATTTAGCGGAACTTGCTCAAAAAATTGTTTTTGTATTATTTCGCCGCTTGTACCCAGACCATTCCAATCATTGGAATATCTATATTCGTTGCCAGCTACAGGATCGCCATTATACATTGTCCATAGATTTGTCAAATCTTCTGCAAGAACAGAAAACATACCAGAACCCGCCGCAATTATTTCTTCTGAAGTAATTGTTCCGGTTCCTTCCACTTGAGTAAAGCCGTTTCGTTGCCTCGAAACTCCATAACTTGTAAAAGCGGTTGAACTTACAGTTCGTGAACTCATCTTAAATATCCTTCTTTTTCAAATAATCTAATAATCTTCTAGTAATATCAATTTTCATTTTTACCTCTTTTAAAGAGTATGGTTTTTCCTACTACATAACACAAAGGTTCTAATGCAAATCTATATATACGTCCTAATAAATCTCTTTTTGAACCTTTATTTTGATAGTATATGTCTACAGTTCTATGCCTTGCAATATTTTCTAAACAATCACGCACAAATTTATAATCTTTTTTGTATCCCAAATTAATGAGAGGTAAAAACAATGCATGATACCCAACCTGATGAGCCTTTGTAAGATGTTTAGCAGAATGGGTTAGCCAAATTTTATTTCTAAAAGAACCGAATCCATATGCTTCATTCATAGCAGTACAAACAATCTTACCACCGCCGCCGGAACCGCCATTGCCGCCGCGAGACCCGTCAGCATAATATCCGCTGATATCCTTATGGCCTCTTCGATCCCGCGCCGGACCAACAAAATCTCTGGCATACGTGTTATGCCAAGTATTGCCAACCCGTACTGATGTAATGGGCCCGTGGACAAAACGGTTATCGTCGCCGCCGCCGCCGTGGTGTCTGTAAATGGGTTTTGGAGGATATCTCGGCGGTGGCGGCGGGGGCGGTGGTTTATTGTGAGCTCTTCTGGTGCCCTTGCCATAAGTGCTTCCGGTATAAGATCCACTAAAATGTGTTAGGTTACTTTGAACATACCAACC
>Ga0209634_1002986_pt1 | contig 11628 bp, 11 predicted proteins | sample LinPmetageLP40_FD_184043 | JGI IMG/M metagenome (GOLD analysis project Ga0209634, IMG submission 184043) | Marine viral communities from the Pacific Ocean - LP-40 (SPAdes) (version 2) | ecosystem: Environmental > Aquatic > Marine > Oceanic | place: Pacific Ocean | collected 2010-08-26 | reverse complement strand
AAAGTCTTCATAAGTGTGAAATCCGTAGGCTTCATAGGTTTTGGGAAAGTCATCTTTGAACAAGGTAAGTGCCATATCTGATTCGTTAGGAGAGTGAATGCGTGTACACAGCAGATCATAAGCTGGTGTAAGTACATAATCTCCATGTGCAGACTGAATAGCAGAGAAGTTTTTTAGATGTGCATCTCCATTGGAAAATACGTAGTTGAACAATACCAATCGAAAAAACTTCTCCATCTCAATGCGATGAGTCGAGATATATGTTTTGATCAACTGGGCTATCTCCTCGTATGATAAATCATATTTATAGTTTTCTCCATGCGTCTGAGATGTCATTTGTGCTATCTGGGCAAAGTCCTCTTGTTGCAACTTTCCATCGGGTGTTTGATCAAACCTGCGTACCAGATAAGCCGGACTACCATCCTTAAAAAATATCAGTGCATTGGGTGGAATAGTTAGCTTAAATGCCTGTTTGGCAATTTGCATAGTCAAATGCTCGTTGGCTGGTGCTTGGTCAAGATATTTGAAGATGCCAGTTGGAATGGGTTTGAGGATATACTGTCCTCCAGTTTCTGTCAACTCCAACTCATTGTTTTCCAACCTCAATGAGTATTTGACCTGTACTCCAGAAATGGATATTTTTTTGGTGTGATTTAGGAACTCTTCAGCGTCTTCCGCATTGGGAGAATTGAACGGCAACACTGAACTTACTTTCTTTCCACCAAACAGCTCTTTAATACATTTAGGGCAGTACCCTTTTTCATGATCTTTTAAACATCCTGAACAAATCATTGTGGTATCTCTTTAATAGTGATCGAACCAATGGTATCGGTACTAGCTGTCTTAAGCAACAAACTAAAATTATCGTTCTCATCAATTTTTAAAAGTCTGCATTGTGTTTGCTTGTTTACTCCTTCGGACAAAAGACCGAAAAAAAAAGGAAACAGCTTTGAAGAACGATAGACTTGCTTTGTTTTCGGTAAGGTCAGACTGATCGCTGATGTTTCGGGGCTATTTTTATATTCGCCCTCATAAGTGAAGATATATGATCCCCGTGCGGTTTTCTCTAGTAAACCTGCCAATACGCCATTGTTATATACTTCTGCACGCTGACTCATTTGATCACGCCAATAGTAAGTTCAAGTCCCAATACATCACACAATTTCATTAGACTTTCCAGCTCCGGATTGGCCAGTCCTTTCTCAATATCTCTTAAGGTTCTTTCGGAAATTCCCGCAATATCCCCCAAGTCCTCCTGTGTAATTTTGAGGAATTTTCTTCGTTCTCTTACCGTACTTCCTATTTCTTTTACATCCATATACAGCAGTATTTTGCCGATTCAATACAAATGAAGTGATAAAAAATGATAAAAAAAATTATTACGGCAGAATATTGCCGAAATGCATAATTTATAAATTAAAACAGAGGCAATTAGGAATTAACGGCAATATTGTACCGATTTAAGCTCAATTTTCAGCTGATCTAGAGATATAAGCATCCACTTGAACTAGTGTGGATAGAATCTTCTTAAAAAAAGAAAGCTCACACCTCCCCGCACCTGTTGCGGGGTCTCCCAATAGGAAGTACTGAATTAGGGGATACCTGAACAAGTCAGGTAAATCAGCTTTATTTCTTTTTTAAGAAGATTCCCTCTCAAGTGCAAGCATCCACTTAAACTCCTTAACAATTTCAAACTACTTACCTGTAGTCTTATAATAGTTCCATCCTAGAACTAAGCACAATAACGAATTGAATATTTTACTTGGTGTAAGAATTACACTATCTTTGATGCCTATATGAGAGAAGCCAAACTACCCAATCAAGACCCAACCAAAACTGCCTCATGGAAGCAGTTGACTGAAATACATAAGACACTGAAAAATAGTCATTTAAAGGATCTATTCAGAAATGATCAAAAGAGATTTGATGCATTTCATGTGCAGTTTGAGAACACACTTGTTGACTATTCAAAAAACCTGCTCACGCAGGAGGCAGTAGATACGCTCATCTCTCTGGCACGTGATTGTGGTTTGGAAAAAGCCATCTCTGATATGTTTTCTGGAGCATCTATCAATCGCACGGAGAATCGTGCCGTACTGCATACCGCACTCAGAAATAGATCCAATTCGCCAGTGATCTTGGAAGGAAAAGATGTCATGCCTAAAATCAATGGTGTCTTAAAACAAATGGAAACATTTTGCAATAAAGTGCATTCAGGTGAGTGGAAAGGATATACAAATAAACCCATTACGACAATTGTCAACATTGGTATTGGCGGCTCTGACCTTGGTCCTTTCATGGTCACCGAATCATTGAAGCCTTATCAGAAGAAGGGCTTCACATCCCATTTTGTTTCAAATGTGGACAGTGCCCACATTGCACAGACTCTGAAAGACTTGGATCCTGAAACCACTTTGTTTTTGATAGCCTCTAAGACTTTCACAACACAGGAGACCATGACCAATGCATTCTCGGCCCGCGAGTGGTTTTTGCGAAGTGCCCAAGAAAAAGATGTTGCAAAGCATTTTGTGGCACTCTCCACCAATGAAAAACAGGTCGTTGCTTTTGGAATTGATAAAAGCAATATGTTTGAATTCTGGGATTGGGTAGGTGGACGATACTCCCTTTGGTCAGCTGTAGGACTTTCTATTGCGCTAAGCATTGGATACGATCGTTTTGAAGAGCTTCTCGATGGTGCGCATGCGATGGACAAACATTTTCAGGAGGAACCATTTGAAAAGAACATCCCTGTTATACTTGCATTGATCGGCATATGGTATAATAATTTTTGGGGAGCTGAATCAACAGCAGTTCTGCCCTATTCTCAGCACATGCATGCATTTCCAGCTTTCCTTCAGCAACTAGACATGGAAAGCAATGGCAAGTCTGTAGATCGAAATGGTGATAAGGTGAGCTACCAAACAGGCCCTATCATATGGGGAGAGCCCGGCACTAATGGTCAACATGCTTTTTATCAACTCATTCATCAAGGCACTAAGCTTATTCCTTGTGATTTTATTGCACAAGCCACGGATACTGAGAAGTTAAGCGACCACCATCCTAAGCTACTAGCCAATTTCTTTGCGCAGACAGAAGCATTGATGAATGGGAAGACCGCTGAAGAAGTGAAAACTGAACTCATTTCATCAGGATTAGATGAAGATCAAATCGTGGAATTATTACCTTTCAAAGTATTTGAAGGAAATAAACCTACCAATTCTATCCTGGTGAAGAACATGGATCCAAGAACATTGGGAAGCCTTATTGCCATGTATGAACAAAAAGTATTTGTACAAGGCGTGATTTGGAATATCTACAGTTTTGATCAGTGGGGCGTAGAGTTGGGCAAGCAATTGGCCAATAAAATATTGCCCGAATTGGTAAATAAAGAAGACATTTCGTCTCACGACAGTTCTACCAATGGACTTATCAATGCATATAAAATGATGGCTTCTGAAAGCTAAAGGGAACCTCTATTAATTCATTTCTTTCAATACACTAACTTAGCATCATGAAAATAGCAGTAATCGCGCATGATGGAAAAAAACCAGAAATGGTGGCATTCCTACTTCAAAATAAAGACAAACTCTCACAGGCTGACATTGTAGCCACAGGAACTACGGGTACTCATGCCGAAAATGCAGGGCTTACCGTTAAAAAAATGCTTTCAGGTCCGATGGGTGGAGATGCACAAATCGCTACACTGGCAGCGACCAATGAACTGGATATGATATTTTTCTTCCGCGATCCACAGGGGAAACATCCTCATGAACCTGACATTCAGATGCTGATGAGAATTTGTGATGTTCACAATATCCCACTTGCTACTAACCCTGCTACAGCCCAATTATTGCTAGATGGATTGAACAAATAAGAATCATGTCAACCTCCTTACAAGTCATTTCGGAGTAAAACGGAGAAATCTTTACCCCAACAATAGACTGCTGTTTCTTTTATCATGGTAAAGATTCCTGACGGAATGACTTTGTAATTGATATTATATTCTTGATTTTTCCACAGCCTTGGTTCGTCTCCTCACGAAATAAAGAATAGTGTTCGTGAGGACACGAACCTTGGTGATGTGGGAAGGATCTCTACGAGATGACTTGTAAGTGTGTTATCTTCACCACGATGTCATTTCGGAGTGCAGCGTAGAAATCTTTACCTCAACAATAGACTACTGTTTCTTTTATCATGGTAAAAATTCCTCACGGAATGACTTTGTTAAATTGATATTATATTCTTGATTTCTCCACAGCCTTGGTTCGTCTCCTCACGAAATAAAGAATAATGTTCGTGAGGACACGAACCTTGGTGATATGGGAAGGATCTCTACGAGATGACTTGTAAGTGTGTGATCTTCACCACGATGTCATTTCGGAGTGCAGCGTAGAAATATTTGCCTCAACAATAGACTGCTGTTTCTTTTATCATGGTAAAGATTCCTCACGGAATGACTTTGTAATTGATATTATATTCTTGATTTCTCCACAGCCTTGGTTCGTGTCCTCACGAAACAAAGAATAATGTTCGTGAGGACACGAACCTTGGTGATGGGTAGGTGGGATGACTTATAAGCGTGTGTCCATCCCAATAAGTCATTTCCTTAAACATTTATCGAATAACAGCGCACTACCAAAAGTCAAACACTCTAAGCATATCGCTCATCAAGTGCGAAATTGACTGGAAATTTGGCATTCTTCTCACGATAGAAATTCATGATGATTTTCATATCTTCAGTGATATCTCCAGAAGGCGTAAAACACATACCGACACCGGTCGTACGCGTTTTGTAATCCATATAAGCCAGGCAGATAGGCACCTTTGCTTCTAGCGCAGTATAATAAAACCCAGATTTCCATTTGGTTGTTTTTCTTCGAGTGCCTTCCGCGGTCACCAGAATAGCAAGTGGTTCATTCGATTCGCCAAATAGCTGCGCCATAACTTGTGTCATACTAAGCCGCTCCTTTGATCCTTCCTTGGGTGACCTGTCTATCCACAATGCGCCAAGGCTTTCGATCCATGATCCTATGAGGAATTTGTTAAATTCCTTTTTGATCGTAAATCGTGGATTAAGCCCCAATTTCATCAAGGCAATCATCGCATATACGAAGTCCCAATTGCTCGTGTGAGGAGCAGCTATCAAGATGCTTTTTTTTGCTTCTGGCGGACATGGCTGATGGAGTTTCCATTTTTTCCATTTGAAGATGAGCGCGAAAACGGATAATATCATGTTATTCTTTTAGACTTTTCTATTGATTGTACGCGATCATTGTCTGACTTCAATAAAACAATATTGATGAGCAAATGGATTGGCGCATTAATAAGCCGATTGAAACGATTGCGCCTCAATTTATTCATTATAATCCGAAATATGCAATAGAAATTCCCTGCCTTGTCGGACAGACAGGTATTCTGACCCAAAACAACTATGAATCCAAACTCAAAAGTCTTTCTTTTTAGAAATCTGGACTAAACTAAATGCAGGAACAGCCACCCATACCATGGCACAACTCATTGCGATAGCCATCCCTAGCGAGGTGCCAAAGAACTTATTGAATACCGCACCAGTATAGCCCAGAAGTGCAGAAATATCCAGCTTGAGCATCACCAGGATGCGGCAAAGATCTATGGGATTGAATAGTATCATGACCAATGAAAACTTATCCATCGGGTAATCCTCGAAAGCGAATAGAGACAGTAGAAAAAGACCATCATATATGACTGCCATAAACAACCAAAGTACAATGGCCAATCCAAACCCCTTGATGCGGTTTTCATTTTTCAATGCAATAATAAATGCCAGTCCGATAAAAATAAATGTGAGTATAACTCCCACAAAAATGAGCGTAAGGAACCCCATCAATTCGCTCGATGCGATCGCTCCATAAAACAGAAATGGAATTCCTATCCCCAGTACAAAACTAATGGACAAGGAAACTGCCAACCCCAAATATTGACCTAAAAAAATGGATGTGCGCTTGATAGGTTGTGCCAGCAGCAATTCGGTGAACTCGCGAGAATTGTAGTAATACATCACGCCAAACATCGTTCCGATCAAGGGACATAATAAGAGAACGATATTCATCAAACTCACAATGGCACGTGACAGATCACTACTCAAATACAACAGTGAAGTAGTACTTACAGCAAAGAAGATGAAATAGATGTAACTCCACCTGCTTCTTATCAAATCGAAAAAACTGAACTTGAATATCTTACCCATCCGCTTGCTGTGTTTTGATTTTTTGTGTTTCGGTATATTTCTCCAAGATCGAAGCAATCGATCTCTCGAGCTTCACTTCATTGGTAATCGCATACATATCTTGCAAAGAACCTTTGAAATAAATCTTTCCTTCTAACAGGAAAATAATGGTGTCAGCCAGTTCTTCGACTACATCCATGATATGGGTAGTGATCATAATAGTTTTTCCATTGGATCTTTCGTCTTTGATCAATTGCTTGAGTCTAATCATGGCCACAGGATCGAGACCTACAGTTGGTTCATCGAGCACTATAAGCCTATTGTCAAACATAAAACACAGTACCAAATTGACTTTTTGTCGTGTACCTCCTGATAAGTTTCTCAACCTACTATTGAGATAAGGTTCTAGCTCAAACAGTTCTATCAGTCTGCTCTCATTGCCCTGCTGCCCCCTGATATCCTTTACCATTTTTATGAGTTCATTTACCGTAAGGTTTTCAGGAAACCGCGCGATTTGTGGCAAGTAGTCAATGTGCTTTCTATATGCCCATTGTTTATCAATAGGTTTATTATCAATGAGTATCTGACCACTATCAGGCAATACCATTCCCAAAATGCTCTTGATGATGGTCGTCTTGCCAGAGCCATTGGGCCCGAGTACTGCGAATACACCAGATCCATCAATCTCCAAATCGACTCCTTTGAGCACTTCGTTTTTTCCAAACGATTTCTTAAGTTGGTTGACTTTGATCATAGAGTAGATAGTGGTTTCATACGTGGTGTATTGTCAAGTAGTGTAGCTGGTGTGAACATTGGCGTTACTTTCTCCGCAAAGTTAATGATATCGATAAACATACTGCGTAACAATATAATGGATGCATCAACTCGGGTCACAACATAGGAAAACAGCTTCACCGGACGATGTGGAACATCACCAATTCCATCTCTATCAAGATCATATCCCGCATACTCGCTCCAGTAGTTTCCATCGAACTTGTTATAATTTCTTGAACTATTGGTTGCAATATCAAAAGTATTTCCCGCGAAATTATTGGCGGTAATTACATTGTCCATACAACTTCCCAACACCTTGAATGCCCATCCATTCCGGATGAAATCATTGTTGGCAATACGATTGCGGGTAGCACTTTCACCATATATCCCGATGGTGTTTTCTATGAACTTATTGTGGGTGATCTCTCCATCATAAATCTCTTTGAGCAAGAGCCCATAAGATGAGGATCCCCAATTCTTCTGAAAGATGTTTTCTTTCATTTTGATACCTCTGGAAAACATCACTGCGACACCGGCACCATTGTCATAAAAGGTATTGCTAATATAGTCATCATTGTTGGAGAACATGAAATGCAATCCATACCGAAGGTGACCCTCGCTCCTGTTATTTTCAATCCTACTATCATCGACAAACTCTAAGTAGATCCCATCTCGATGGTTTTTGACATGATTGTCTGCTATCAGTATATTTTTACAATGCCATAAATGAATGGCATTGCCCGATGACATTTCTTCTTGTGCATCTCCAAATACTTCGTTGTTGATGACTTTTGTATATTGTGATTTTTGCAAGTATATGCCAAAAAATGTATTGATGAGTTTGTTATTTTGAATGGTCACATAATCTTTTTTGACAACATTGATTCCCGCCTGGTCTTTTATATAACTGGTACCTACATTTTGAATTTGAAAACCATCAACAAGTACGCTATCTGCCAGGATGGTGAGGATTTCATTGTCGTGATCCCCGTCTATGATCGGGAAGTCTATACCAATCAGCTTCAACGGTTTGTCTATGACAATATTACCTTCATGGTATTCACCTGATTTAACCAATATTGTGTCATGTGGATTTGCCTGATCGATGGCTTCTTGAATTCGTTTTACCGAGCAATCGCTACAAACTTCTATGGTTTGACTATGAGCAGTCAAAAAAACCATCATTAGTAGAATGGTTATAAAAATTCGATATGAAATATTCCTTCGCAAAAGATTAGTCATTGGTGTTATTTACTGAAGGCAGCTTGTCTAATCCTTGATTGACTTCTTTCCAATCGTGCATTGTGCCTCCATGTTTTTTCAATAGTTCATCAGCTTGTTCAATGCCTGAAAGTGCCGTAAGGTATGCTCCCATTGGGCTTGGGAGTTGTGGTGATCGCAAGTAGGTAGCTTTATGCGCATCTATCAACTTCGTAGGTGTCATATAGTCGGACACTAGTACATGACTGTAGTCGTGTCGTTCATTTTCTTCCGCTTGCATATAGTTAATCATACATTCTGCTGCATCAAACATAAATATTTTTCCTTTGGTAGTGACCAATTGTGCCGCATATCGCTGGTCAACCACCGTCATTTTGCAAAAATCGCAACTGACGTGTCCATAATCTATCTCTTGTGGAGATGTACCACATGCAAATAGCAGAGACATGGTAGCCATTATTAATAGGGAGTGCTTATTCATGATATCAGCTATTATAAGAAGTAGGTTTCTTGGCGGTGAAAAAGGCAACAAAACCACCAATGATTGAAAGCCCTAAGAAGAGCCCACCCCAATATGGATAAGAAATAGCGTTGAAGTTAAGTAGCATTTTTGAGCCAAAAACTGGTGGCTGATATGCCATGCCCGGAATCTTGATAGGTGCCTTTGGATCGAGTGTATGGCCATAGTCATACTCCCAAAGATAAAAATCATAGAGTCCGGCAATTCCCAATAAAACAAAAATAACTGTCCAAGTTAGAAATAGCTTGCGATTTCCTGTAAAAGCAAATATTAACCCCAAAATAGACATTACACCTACGATATAAGGGAAATAACTTAACTCAGGTATCGAATCCGGAACAATGAATTGCATCCCTACGTAGTGATTCAGAATATTGATATTTTGAAGCGTACTTGGCGTATCTCCAGTGATCTGATTGATCCAGATGTACATGGTGATACCGTTTGGATACTGTGGTGCCTCTAATGTGATGCGCCACAATGGAGTGAAAAACAGGGTTAGAGGTAAAAGAGCGGCTACAATCATTATCTTTTTAGAATGGGATTTCATATTTTTTGATTTGTAGCAAATAGCTTGTTAAATAATATGAGGAAAAAGAAGGGAGGGAGTCTGTCTAAGCTCGTTTGCAAAGACAGATCATTATTGCCTAAACCCTATGCCTATGAAAAAGCATTAATCCTCCCCTAGTGACCATTTCAATGGTACATTTGAGCCCTTGGCAGAAACTCTGATATACCCTTGCATCTCTTGGTGCAGTGCTGAGCAGAAGTCCGTACAGTAGAACGGGTAAACTCCTTCGAATTTTGGTTCCCACAGCAATGTTTCTGTTTGCCCTGGCATCACCAATAGCTCAGCATTGTTGGCTCCCATCATACTGAGTCCATGTGGCACATCCCAATCTTGCTCTAGATTGGTCAAGTGGAAATACACCTTATCACCAACTTTGATACCTTCGATATTGTCAGGCGAGAAGTGACTTCTGATAGAAGTCATATATATCCTTACCACATTACCATCACGCTCAACACGTACATCCGCATCTTTCTTAACTGCATGTGGGTGTTCATTTTCACTGATTGGATAGAATTTTTTATTATTAGGGACTATTCTATCAGCTGGAATAGCTTGTGCATAGTGTGGCTCTCCTATGGTAGGGAAATCCAGTATCAGTTCCATCTTATCACCTGAGATATCAAAAAGTTGCGCTGAGTGGTTCATCTCTGGACCAGTAGGTAGATATCTGTCCTTCGTAATTTTATTAAGTGCTACCAAATACTTTCCTGATGGTGCTTTTGAATCTCCACCAGGGATCATCAAGTGTCCGATAGAATAATATGTTGGTTGTCTGTCCAATACTTCCCAGGTACCTACTTTCCATTTGACCACTTCAGAAGAGATAAAGAAAGAAGTGTAAGCATTTCCTTTTCCGTCAAACTCGGTATGCAAAGGCCCTAATCCACCACTTTGAACAGATCCAGCAATCACATCTTCAAACTTCAACACTGGGATACCATCAATCTCGTCCTCATAAGATTCGTTTTCGATGGCTGCCAGCATTTTAGTAAAGGAGTGTACTGTCAGGTCAGCAGATAACTTACCATTACCTATGATGTACTCTCCTGTAGGATCAACATCTACACCATGAGGTGATTTTGGTGTGGGCAAGTAATATATCAACCCCGGGCATTCAGAAGGAATCAATACTTTAACGGTTTCTACAGTATTAGAAGTTGCGGTATGTGTGCTTTCATCATAGTAGTTATGCACATAACTGGTAGGAAAATCTTTTCCTTTGCCAGCAGCAAGATATTCTTCTGCTTTCTTCCAATTGACGGCCGCAATGAAATCTTTGTCATTTTGAGAAGCATTCACTTCCAATAGTGTATGACTTTCTTCTGTATTGTAAGTAGTGAAGAATGTCCACCCATGAGATTTTCCTTTACCAGAGTGTGCAAGATCATAATCAAATCCTGGGACTAGAATCTGGAATGCAACTTTCATTTCACCAGGCTCATCTGCTTTGATATAACTCAAGGCTCCCTTGAAGTTGTCTTTGTAAGAATTGATCGCTACGTCTTTTTGTGGAACTGGTACACTAAAACGTGTTCCTGCAACCACATACTCTGAATTTTCTGTCACAAAAGGAGAACTGTGATTGCCTCCACTGTTAGGAATCTCCACAATCTCCGTTGTTTCAAAAGTAGTCAGGTCAATCCTTGCAATACGTGGTGTATTGTTACCATTGATGAATATCCAACGACCATCGGTCTCTCCATTGGTTTGTGACAATTCAGGATGATGCGCATCATCCCAAGGCACAAAGCCAAAAGAAGTATTGAACATCGGCTTGGTCTCTTCATTGTACCCATAGCCTTTCTCACCGTCCTGTGCGAATACCGGTATTACCTTGAGTAGTCTCCCCGATGGAAGACCATATACACTCAATTGTCCACTGAATCCACCCGACATGAATGCGTAGAATTCATCATATTCACCTGGTGCTACATATGCTTTCTCAGCTGCACTTTTATTACTAAGTGCTCCACTGTTTCCTGAATTTTGGTTGTTGCATCCGGCCGCTACGAATAGTGCCAAGATCAGGCCAACACCCATTATTTTTAATTTTTTCATTTTTGAAAATTTTGTGAAGGTTAGATTTATTAGTTGATTACTTTTCGGGTGGAAGCAATACCTGATCCACCACATGGATTACGCCATTTGTAGCCTGAATGGTGGCAAGTATATTCGCGCCATTTACGGTCACTTCTCCTGCTTCATTTACAGCTATTTTAGAATTGGATCCATTAGCCATAAACAGGTTCATCCCATCTTTCAAAAAGGCATCTTTGTAAGTACCTGGTGCAGCATGATAGTGAATAATGTTAACCAACTTGCTTTTATTCTCAG
>Ga0209634_1002983_pt1 | contig 11633 bp, 6 predicted proteins | sample LinPmetageLP40_FD_184043 | JGI IMG/M metagenome (GOLD analysis project Ga0209634, IMG submission 184043) | Marine viral communities from the Pacific Ocean - LP-40 (SPAdes) (version 2) | ecosystem: Environmental > Aquatic > Marine > Oceanic | place: Pacific Ocean | collected 2010-08-26 | reverse complement strand
TGGATTTATGTTACCGAATCCATTTTATCCTGGTTATTACCATACAAAATGGCCAAAACGGAGCCAAGTTAATAGAGATTATAATGAGGCCGGACCCGCGGATCATGGATTTACTGCCTCATTTGGGTTTGGTGAATTAGTTTGCAACCAAGCGCATACATTTATGATTTACTATGGGGCGGCAGCAAATAAATCTGATATGGAAGCTGCATTTGCTTCTGAAAGTGTCCCTCTATATTCTATTGGACAGTCTAGTGATCGAACTTACTGGGGGGCTCGAAGAAACCAAAGCGATGTGTCTTATGGGTTTGGCTTTAAAGGGGTGAGCGGTTCTGCAATCGCACCTGGCCTTCCATCAAAAACAGCAAGTTTACCAGGCGGTATAGAGACAGATGAAAAGATTATCCAGACTTATGCTCCCCCAGTTATTTATGACAACTCTTTATACCAAGCTACTTTTAAATTTAGAAAAGATAAGCAATGGGATGGCGATATATTAAAATATGTACTAGAAACTGACGGTTCTATTAAACGCGGTTCCAACCGGACAGGGAACGCTAAGTGGAAGCTTGAACAAGCACTTCTGCGGGGCGCGTTGGAAAGGGATACTCCTTTTACAGCTGGTAATGGGAAGACAGGAGTATTTAAAAGAGCTGCTACGGGGAGGTCAATATGGACAGTGGGGAATGAACCTGATTGTGGCGGCCTTCTAACTAAACCATCAGACAATAATAACTTTATAAAAGTTAATCATGATCAATTAGAACAATTTTTATTTAATTGCTCATCAGCACCTACTTATAGTGTAGGGGGAGGAAGGAATAACGACCTCGCCATGATGCTTATTCGTTTTGTCAGAGGCGCAGATGTTCATGCTGAAGACTATAAGGGAGGAACGGGGTGGCAACGACCCAGAATTGGTTTACTTGGCGATACATTTCACTCAGAAATAGTAGCTGTAGGTCCCCCTAGCGCAGGATACAGTTCAGATGTTGTAAAATTTGGTAAATCTGAATCTTATTTCAGATATCTTAATGGTTACGCTGAATTTTCAATGAGGAACAAATCTAGAAGGCCGCAATTATATGTCGGTGCGAATGATGGCATGCTCCATGCATTTGATGAAGATTTAAATGAAAGATGGGCTTTTATTCCTCCATCGGTCCTTCCAAAACTAAGAGATAGGTTGGGAGTAATTTCAGCTACAAATGGACGTGGAAAATCAAATAGCGTATTCAGTGTTGATGGGCCTATTGCAGTCAAAGATATTTATATTCACGCCACAAAGGAATGGAAAACAGTGCTTGTCGGCGGGCTGGGTTATGGCGGCAAAAGTTATTATGTGTTGGATATAACAGACCCTGATGACCCACAACATATGTTCACCATATCTAATAACGACGCGAATAAAACAGTTAACTACTGGGCCGCGAATGGCACAAAAACAAGCTATCCTTACCTGTCTGCCCCTGAACATATTGATTATCAAAAGTTAGGCGATACTTGGTCGAGGCCGTCTATTATGCTGCTGCCATATCAGTCAACTGATAGGAAAATAAAACAAAGGTGGACAATGGTCTTTGGTGGTGGTTATGGAGGCGGGGCTTCGAGTGGATTTGGTCCTTATGTGTTTGTTCTTGATTTTGAGCCGGATACAACACTTTCGCCTAACACCTCGGGAGGTAAAATTATTTCAGCAATTCCTATCCCACCAGACCCATCAAGCGATATACCCAATGGAGCCACAGCACACATGAGCGTCATAACATCAGATGGTACCGCAATGGCAGATTATTACGGTGGCATTGCTTACTTTACAGATCTTCAAGGACAGCTATGGAAATATAACTTGAGTAAAAAGTCTCTTGGTGAAGATAATGATAATTTATTTGATCTGAATTTAGCTTTTCGCGCACAAGGTACGCTTGCTAATGATCGATTTGGATTTAACCAAGTGGCGACAACCATTGTTCAGGATGATAGTGGGGCAAGCAGTTTATTTAATTATTTTGGGACGGGTGATCAATCTCGAATCCAACGCAGAGATTCCACAATCAACAATCGAATATTTGGTATTAGAGATGCTGATTTTCCAAATTATGGCCTTACTCTCACGGGTACTGGAAAAAATGCAGCAACCAGTCAGAATATTGATGATGCAGAATGTGTTACAGATGTAACGCAGAATTGGTATAGCAATACTTATTCAAAAACCACACTCGTTCCCAGCCCAGGTAAACCAATAGATGACTGGACCAAGATTATTGGTCGAGCAGGTTTGTATGATAAGAAAATCTATTTTTCAATTTACAGACCTGAAGCACTTGCCTGCCCGCTTACAGGGAGTAGTCAAATCATTGAAATAAGTGATGGCTGTGGAGGTGTTTCTCAATACAATGTAGGAGAGGGTTTGATAACGGCACCGGTTATAGATAATCGAGGAAATATATATGTTGGGGTGAGTAATTTGGCTGAAGGAACTAAAATAGGTGGGGAAGGGAAAGGTAATGTAACTAGAATAGGTAGTGCTGAAGAAAGCTCTGAAAAAGGAGTCGATTGGAAGTCCTGGCAAGAAATTACTTATTAGGACAAATTTAATTATTGATGATATTTGAATGTTTAAAATTTTAAGAAATTTATTAAGAAGAAACAAGGATACTGAACCTGTTCAGCAGCCTATTGTTGGGATTGATATTTCGCATTCTTTTGTGCGGGTGGTCCAACTTGAAAAAAATAAAAAAGTTTGGTCTTTAGTTAAAGTAAGTTCCAAGGTTCTTGCTAATTCATATAAAAATGAAGATAAAAGAAATGATGCAATTATTACTCAATTAAAGAATATAAAGTTAGAACAAAAAATAAAATTTGATGAAGCTGCCATCTCTCTCCCTGTAAACTCTGCAATTGTTCAAGTAGTACAAATACCTTATCTTGAAGAAGATGAATTGAGTGAGGCAGCAGATAATGGCTCGCTTTGGGATACGGCAATTAATTTACCAGGGGAATTTTCTGAATATTCAATTTTTTGGCAAGCAATAAAAAAAGATAGAGAAAAAAATACACTTTCACTTTTATTTGTTGCTTCACGCATTGAAGAAATCGAAAAAAATTGTGACTTAGTGAGGCAAGCGGGATTTGACCCTTTAGTAGTTGATGTTAGATGTTTTGCACTTCGAAATATACTCAAAACGATGCCAGAAGTTCGTGACATTTCAACCCAAGTATTTGTAGAAATTAGTGGCAAAGAAAATTATGCCGTTTGTATGCACGATGGCTTACCCTTTATATACGATATTTATGTCACAGATGAGGATGCTAAATCTTTAATTGAGGAAGGTGAAAAAACACCTACTGAAGTATTTGCAAGGGTAGCTGCGCAAGTGAGGACAGCAATGACCTCGTGTATAAAACAATGCGGTATTCCTAGTTTAGAAAATGTTCAACTTTCTAGTTCATTGCCTTTCGCAAAAACAATATTCAAACAACTCAAATCAGAATTGGTTGAATATAAGGTTGAATTAATGGATCCCTTCTCACATCTTAATGTACCTAGCGCCTTGAAAGATACACTTAAGTCTGAAAAAAACAGTTCTTCATTTGCGGTGGCCTTAGGACTGGCAACTAGACAGCTTGATATTTTTGGTTATTTTAAGTTTGTCACAGCCGTAAGCAATATTAATTTACTGCCAAATAAAAAAGAAAGAGAGAAGAAGGAAAAGAAGAAGGTTGAAACTAAGGGGTTACTGAAAAAGCTTATGGTTATATCGACTCTATTATTAGGGTCATCTTTTGCACTATATATTTTTATGGCAACTTCAATGTATAGCATCAATGACACCATTGACATGCAAATCAAGGCAGTAGCTGCTGAGAAAAAATTGTCTAAAAAAATAATTCAACTGGCTGAATTAAAGAAATGGACACAATCTTCTGGGTTAATTAACTCAAAATTATTAGATTTAAGTTATACGGCAAGCTTTCCTAAGGTCATATATGTCATTGAGATTATTCATCAAAGAAACAAACCCTCATTGCTTGTATTTAGAGCTAAGGATCCAGCAGTATCCGGACAAGTCATTAAGGCGCTCAGTAGTGAATTTAAAAATGTGACACTCAAAGAAATTAAGTCACCTACCAGCAATAGTGATTTAAATACAATATCTATCAATTTCTTTATAAGGTGAATATCGTATTTAAATTATATTTGATATGTATAATAAAAATGATGATAAAACCAAAAATATTAACAACTTAAGATTATGGCAGAAGAAAAAAATCTATCACAGCTTGACGTAAAAGATATCTTTAGTAAGGTAAATTTTAAATCTATTTTCAGTAATAAATCGTATATTTATGTAGCTGCTTCTTTTATTCTTTTTTTTATATTGTCCTATTTGATATATGGGCTTTACGTAAATCAGGATGCATATGAATCACAAAAACAACGCTTTAATCTAGCATCAAACAAAGCCAATAATGCACAAAAAGAAATTGAAAGTATAAATAGTAAAAATAAAACATATATCAAGCAGCTCTTTAAAGCCTCAAAAACTAAATCAGAATTATCCTCAAAAATTACTAAATTGATTGGTAATTATGGGCTGGAAATAAAGAATATGGATTTAAAAACAAACCAAAATGGTGTTTCAACTAACCCTAAAATGACCTTCGAAGTGAAGGGTAAGTTTTTAAATATCATTCGATTTAATAGTGAATTAAATAATCTTTTAGCAGCAACTCAGATTAATGAAATAAAAATTACGAAATCAAGGGAATCAAATCTATTACTACTAAAAGTGGATATAGATTTTTCACCGCCTCCAGTCAATCCGCTATCATCTAATAGTGAGTTAGAAACCATTTTTAGTAATAAAACTTTTTTAAGTGACAACTACACCTGGTCAGACCTACCAAAATTTAATCGCAATATAAACAGCTTTAAAAAAGTTGGTTTTGTTGATGCTGAGACTGACTCATCCTCTGAGTTGCGAGACCCATTTGCTGAGCCAAATAATACACCTAAGGCGTTAAAGAAAAGTAGTGATAACTATGATGAGCTTGATGAGAGCTACTTCCTTTCAGGGACTTTGGTTTCTGATAAAAAACAGTTTTGCATCATCATATCACCCGAAGGTGACTCTAAATATTATGTCGAGGGTGACTATATTACAAAAAATAAGAAGAAAATTATTATTAATAAAATTTTAGCAGATCAAATTTTTGTAGGCAAAAACTTCGATTTAATTAAGGTGGGTGATGAGATTAAATAAGATATCTATTTTTATCATCTTAATTTTATTCTTAAGTGGCTGCTTAACTGAATTTGTTCAGAAGGATGATATTGATAAACCAGCTGATTCGGTTAAAGATGATGTCATGGAAATGAGGGATGATTCTTCCATTACTCCAGAAGATTATGGTTCTGAAGATGATAATGAAAAGACGCTTCAGCCAAGAGAGATTTTAAAAATTGCTGGCAAGGAAAGGGGGTTGAAATTTGAGGATCCATCATGGGAGATTTATCCAATTACGCTTAATCTTAATGTCGTTCCAATCAGGACTTTTTTTAAAATACTATCAGATTTAACAGGCCATAATATTATTGTTGGGGATGAGGTAAATGGGGATATTAGTATTGAGCTAAGAAATGTTGATTGGTATGAAGTCATGGTGATGGTTTTAAAAGAAGAAAATTTAATACATGATGTTAATCCTACTGGAAATGTAATTACAGTTCATACACATGAGTGGGTAGAAGAACAAAGTGCATCATTTGATACAGCTCTGACTGCAAAAATCAAAGTAATTAATTCACTTGCCACTCTTGAGACAAAAACGACGGCCATATATAAAATTAACTATGCTCAACCTGAGACCTTGGCTAAACAACTTGATGATGTAGTAAAGTCACTTGCTGCAGGTGCTGAATCAGATAGTGGCGCTACAGCTTCATTTGTAGTTGATCAAAGAAGTAATTCATTAATTGTTCAAGCATCCGCCTCCGATATGATATGGATTAAAGAGACTATCGACTCCCTTGATAAACCCACAAAACAAGTTAAAGTTGAAGTATTTATAGTCGAGGCTACAGATAATTTTGCTGCAGAGCTCGGTACAAGGGTTGGACTCTTTAACAGTGACAAAATAGGTAGCGATACTGTTACCGCTGCAGGGACTCTAGGAGGTTCAACACCAACCGCGGTAGGGGAGATAACGACAGCCACAACCGGGGGTTCAGTTTCCAATAATCCGATTGCTAATCCAACTGGTGCTATTGCAGGTGTGCTGTCAGGAAACTCTTTCGACCTAAGAGTTGAGTTGCAAGCAATGCAAACGGAAAATTTAATTAAGATAGTCTCTAACCCAAAAATATTCATTGTTGATAACGAAGAGGCACTCATTGAAGATGGTACAGAGGTTCCATATAATACGGTTGCGCAAGCAGGTTCAACCCCAACCACAGAATTTAAAACTGCTGCACTAACACTCAAAGTGACGCCGCAAATTATTGATGATGGCAATATATACTTAGATGTTGAGGTTAATAAAGACACGCCATTAGCAGGAACTAGCCCTCCTGCGATTTCAACAAAACAACTCAAAACTAAATTGTTGATTAAAGATGGCGGGGTGGCATTGATTGGTGGGATTACACAAACTGAAAAGACAAATGCTGAGGATGGCGTTCCATTCCTAAAGGATCTTCCAGGTATAGGTGCTCTCTTTAAATCCAATAAAAACAAAAATAACAAGAATACTTTATATATTTTTATAGCCCCTGAGGTTATTTAGCTTATGGCAATAGATCAAGTTCAATTTATAAAGGAAGAGCTTGGCGACCTAATAAAAGAGTTTGATTTAGTAGATAAGAAATTATATGAATCCGAATTAGCTAATGCTAAAAATCTAGGTGATTCAATTTACGATGTATTGTTAAAAAAAAATACATTTAAAATTGAAGATTTATTAAGTAAGCTATCAAAAAAATATGCTTTAAAATCAGAATTAAATCCTCAACCAATCTTGCCAGAAATTAAAAAATTTCCTTTAAAATATTGTTTACAAAATGCAATTATTCCAATTAGAGATTCAGCCAAAGAGATTGAATTTGGTATATGTATTCCTAATTCATTAAATGTGTTAAAAAATCTAAGCATAATGATTGGTAAAAAAACTTCAGCAAAGTTTATTCCTCCAGATTATATTTTTGAGTCAATTTTACAAAAACATATCCATACTAAAGCAGATGTTTTAAAATCAGATTTGATAGAAGAGGAAAAAACCTCAACGAAAGACAATGACCAATCAAAAAAAATAGACCTTGGGCTAGAGGCGATGGAGAAAAAGTTAGTCCATAAGGATGAGGAGATACTCGACCTTGAAGTGCTTGGCAAAAATGATAAGAAAGAAAAATATGAAGATATTTTAGATATGTCAGAACTCTCAAAAGATACTAGTAAGAGAAAAAAATCTTCAACAAAAATTCCTGAGACAGAGCCTCCAGTCATTGAATTGAATTTACTTGATGAAGGAGGAAATGTTACTAAGGAAAAAAAACTTAAGCTAGTAAAAGAAAATGATGAAATAGCTGCTGATATCACAGGTGGCGTTATTTCTGTTGTTGATCAAATACTTTCTGAGGCGGTATTGAATGGAACTAGTGATATTCATATTGAGATTTTTAAGGATATTGCTCAAATCAGATTTAGAAGTGGAGGTACGTTACTTGTTCAAAATCAGTACAAATCTTTTATCGCTAAAAATTATAATGCCGTAATTGCCAGGATAAAGATTCTTGCAAATTTAGATATTGCTGAAAGAAGGCTTCCACAAGATGGCAAGATATCCTACATTGCCAAAGATGACACTGAAGTTGATTTTCGAATATCAATTCTCCCAACAAGCTTGGGTGAGCGGGTTGTTATACGTATATTAAATTCCTCTTCCCTCGCTGTAACAATCAGCGCTATTGGTTTTACAAAAAAACAGGAAAAAGAATTTACCTCTGCTATTTCTGTACCACAAGGTATGGTCTTAGTCACAGGACCAACCGGTAGTGGTAAATCGACAACGCTCTATGGAGCTATGAACTTCCTCAACGAACCAGACGTTAATATTCTTACTGCAGAGGATCCAGTAGAATATACAATGGCAGGCATTTCTCAAGTTCAGATTAGAGAGGAAATCGGCTTAACATTTGCTAATGCACTTAGATCTTTTTTAAGGCAAGATCCAGAAATAATACTGGTTGGAGAGATTCGTGACACTGAAACTGCAGATATAGCATCAAAAGCAGCGTTAACAGGACACTTGGTATTAAGCACGCTACACACAAACAGCGCAGTGGGGGCTATCAGTAGATTAATTAATATGGGCTTGCCTGCTTATCTCGTATCGAGCGCATTGAGCGCTATTGTTGCCCAAAGGTTAGTTAGGGTTAATTGTGAAAATTGTAAAATACAAATAGATAAAGATAACTCTGAAATAAGAGACTTCATCGCTACATTCAATATAAACCCCTCAGCAAAACTTATGAAAGGTGAAGGTTGTAAAGAGTGCAACCAAACAGGCTACAAGGGAAGGAAGGGGGTGCATGAAATTTTAACAATTTCTCCTGAGATCGAAGCAGCAATTACTGAAAATAAATCAGATCAAGAAATACTTGAAATTGCTAAAAAAAATTCATTTGTGAGTCTGGCTGAATCATCGGTGAGATTTGTTGAAGACGGAACATTGTCAGTTGAAGAGTATTTGCGTGTAATTCCTCAGAATGATTAATCATAAAAAAATAGCCCAATGAAATTTAAATGGAAAGGCTTAAAATTAAACGCCTTCGTTGAAGGTGTTATTGAGTCAGAAAATAAAGATGAGGCCATGTTTGCGCTAAAAAAAGATGGGGTGATAGTAACTTTAATAATTAACCCAAATCTAAAAGAAGAGAAAAAGAAAAAAATAAAGAAAGTAATAAAGGCTTCATCAAAGGTCAAAATTAAAGATCAGGAGCTATTGTTATTCACAAGAAAATTATCCACCATGATGAAGGCCGGACTTGCGATACTGCCAGCCCTTAAAATGTTAGAGCAACAGTCAGAAAATCCAAAATTTACCCCAATCATTGATGATTTATTAGAAAAGATTAATGCAGGCATTACATTATCCGAAGCATTTAATTCATACCCAAATCTCTTTGATGTGGTTTATGTAAACCTTATAAAGGCAGGGGAGGCTAGTGGTAATTTGGACACCTTCTTAGAAAGAATCTGTATCAATTTAGAAAAAACAATAAGGATCAAAAAAGCAATAAAAAGCGCAATGATGTATCCAATAATCCTTCTCATTGTTGCTATATCGGTAGTCGGTATTATGATGATTTTTGTGGTACCCGTATTTGTTGAAATCTTTGGCAATGCAAATATTGAGTTACCAGGATCAACAAAATTAGTGATGGCCATCAGTGACTTCTTACGAAGCTGGATGGCTCCTATTATAGTTATTTCAGCCTACGCGATTCTTAAAATTATAAAAATCATTATCAGTAAAAATGATAAGCTCCAACAAGCGTACGATAAAAAATTAATGACACTCCCTCTTGTTGGAAATTTGGTTAGAGATGCAATTATGGCGAGGTTTTCAATGGTTTTAGCTAATCTAATAGCTGGTGGGGTAAATTTAATTGAGGCGACAGAGATAACAAAAAACTCAATTGCAAATACAAAAATAAAAGCATCTATTGAAAAAGTAAAAAGGGAAATATTTTCTGGTAGGCCTTTCTCAGTCGCATTGAGAGAAACGAAAGACTTTCCAGAAACAATGTGTGGTTTTATAGAGGTAGGGGAGGAAACGGGTAAGCTGAATGATATGCTAACTACAGTTTCATTGTATTACGAGGGAGAATTTGATTCATCAGTTGAAGCATTTTCTTCAATGCTTGAGCCAATTATGATTGTCTTTTTAGGTATTGTAATTGGCTTTATTCTTGTGGCGATGTATCAACCTATATTCTTGATGGGCAGTGCGGCATGACAAGGATTATTTTTTTTTAATTTTTTTATCTTCCTCAGCCTATACTCAGCCCTTATATGAGTATTATGCAAAAAATCAGAGGATATCTCACACCAAACATAGCTCCAATTTAAATAAAAACATTAGTAATTTTTATAATTTAAATTTAATAACTTCCTCAACCCCTTCAATAAAGTTTTATATTAATATTCTGAATCAAGAGAGCATTCCCATTGACCTTGCCGTCATCCCTTTAATGGAAAGTGGAAATAACCCTCAAGCAAAATCTCCTAAAGATGCACTAGGTTTGTGGCAATTTATCCCTCCAACAGCAAAAGAATGGGGATTAATGAATGGCGTTGATAGCGATGAACGAAAAAATGTTATCAAATCTACAAGGACTGCAATCAGATATCTTAAATACCTACACAACCAACTAAATGACTGGAACCTAGCGTTAGCAGCCTATAACTGGGGTATTGGTAATGTTAAAAAATCATTAAAGAAGGGGCTGGTTAAAAATAAAATAATAAACCTTGATTTATTACCAAAGGAGACGCGAAAGTATATATTAGCTTTCCATCACCTTAATAGGCTCATAAAAACTAATTATAAAAAACCAGCGCTTAATAAATTTCCTAATCAAGATTTTTTAGCAATTATTCAACAGCAGGATTTAAATAAATATTTGATTACAAATAACATGCCTTATATCAACCCAAATGTTTTACTTCATATTAATGGGTTTGATGTAGCTCAAGATATAAAAGAAAATAGAAGCATTTTAGTCCCCACAAAAATTTTTGAGGAATTCTTTTCACTGAATAACACTAAATATACTTATAAAAAGATAGGTATAAAAAATAACAGTAACTGCGAACAGATATTTTATAAAACGAAGCGATACGACACATTGAGTAAGGTAGCTAAAAAGTTTAGTTTAAAACTTGATGCAATTCGAGAAATGAATCCAAAGGTTATTTATGTAAGGCCTGGCATGACATTGCAGGTTTGTCGTTAATAGTTCCCATATATAATTTCATATATAATAAGCTTTATTAAAAATAGTATTTAATCAATGAAAAAAACTAATTCTCTTTATGTTTCATCCCCTGTCAATGCACTCGTTAAAGGTATCTTGCGAGAAGATAAAACACTTAAGGAAGTCCTTGAGCATGGAGACTTTGGTTTGGGTACCTTTAATGATTTAGATGGTGAGATGGTGCTTTTAGATGGTGTTTTTTATGACCTTCACTCTGATGGAAAAACCAATATAGCGGATATTACCCTTGAAACACCCTATGCTTGTGTGACACATTTTAAGCCTGAAACTTGGGTAATTGTTGATGAGGAACTTACCTTTGATACATTAAAAAAGAAAATAGACTCCTTATTCTTATCGAAAAACTTGATCTACGCGATTCAAGTTACCGGAAAATTTAAGTCAATTAAAGCACGGTCTGTGCCAAAACAAGAGGCATATAGACCATTAGTTGATGTCGCAGGGGATCAGAAAGAGTTTTTCTTCGAGGAAGAAGAAGGAACATTAGTTGGGTTTTGGACACCTGATTTCATGCATTCAGTCACGGTACCTGACTATCACCTTCACTTCATATCAGATGATAAACAAAGAG
>Ga0209634_1002982_pt1 | contig 11634 bp, 20 predicted proteins | sample LinPmetageLP40_FD_184043 | JGI IMG/M metagenome (GOLD analysis project Ga0209634, IMG submission 184043) | Marine viral communities from the Pacific Ocean - LP-40 (SPAdes) (version 2) | ecosystem: Environmental > Aquatic > Marine > Oceanic | place: Pacific Ocean | collected 2010-08-26 | reverse complement strand
TCAGTTTGATATTACTCATATAGTCTTTTTAATGAGTATTTACCCCTTGTTGTGTAGATCAAACAGAGTACGTACCTTTTCCTCCAGTACATCTATGCGTGTATACATCTTGGCCAGTACTATAACTAACGTTACAAACGCCACAGCAATAGGCCATAGCTGAACTAATACTTCAAGATTCATGTTGATTGCCCCCAATCCGAGTGTGCGGTTACAAGTATTTACACAATAAATATGTGTATGAACAGACTATTCACAGGGATAACGCAGGCTATTATAGTTCTAGTACCCACGTACACAGTTGCGTATCTAACGGACAAGATGGTTTATACCATACCCATGTTAGCGGCCATGAGCTTCATAGCGGCTAGTGTGAGTAAGCAACCCGTCGAGCGACGTGTAGATGATGCAATAGTTAAAGAAGGTAAAGACTAATTACTTTAGTTTTGCTACAGCTTTAACAATCCTAGCTTTGGTTTCACGACGATCAACTTCGTAACCAAACTTACGACCGTAAGCTTCAAGTTCCGTTTTAGTCATCTTATCCAATTTAGCTTTGGACAGTTTCTTAACTTCATCCTTTAATACTAAAGGTGCAGTTGGTTTTACTGTAAAGATATTTTTAATCCATTTAAACATATTTTATTCTCCACACGTATTTATGCTGTTTTTGAACACCCCGGGCGTGTTATGACAATGTGTGCAACGAAGTATAGCACACACGAAGTACACAGTCTATATGCATCGTATAAGGTGTCTTAAACGCACACAGACGTCTTTATAGCTACGATTAGTGTCATTGTAGCACCAAAGTGCTTAACTGCTATTTAAGAGCCATTTAGACGGTAAAAACCATTGTTTAAGGAGTCTACAACACTGATGGTTAAAAAGGGTGTAGCTCGTATAAAAGAACGTTTTAGTAGTGTGTGTTTACAAAGTTTACAAACGGAGGTATAATTTACAACCAATTTACACTTGTCGCAGAGAGCCAAAAACCTGCTAAACTTTAGCTACCGCTGTCGCTTTGCTCTCTGAAAAAATTCCGCTACCGATTGCTCTAAATGGCTTTACCGCTCCGCGGCTCTTTACGACCACGCATACCTGACCTGCGTCATAAATATATCTGGTCTATGGCCCTAGTTCATAAACACGTTATTATTAGAGCGGAAGTTCTTAATCCGCCCAACGAAGAAGGACAGACAAGTAACCAAGTAAGAGATCTCATTGAACAAATAGGTATGAAGATACTTATGGGACCTTATGCAAAGTATTGCCCTATGGTTGGTAACAGAGGGTTAACAGTAGCCGCTATCATAGAAACAAGTCATGTAGTGATGCACGTATGGGACGAGAACTCCCCTGCATTGATACAGCTTGACGTCTACACCTGTGGACCATTTGATAAGAACATTGTGTTTAAATGGTTACAACAATACAACCCAACAGACGTTAAATTTAAATACTTAGATCGAGAGCACGGCCTTAAGACTTTAAGTAGCAGTCGTAATAAATACATAGTATGAAGAAACACTTTGACAAGTTCTGTGAGTGGCAAATCAGCCACTGTGAACGTATGCGAAAGTTACTAAACTTATCTCATTGCCAACATCTATGGATAAGTTTTGCAAAAGGTATACTAGTGGGCATACTGCTATGTATGTTAACTAGTTGTTCAGCTAATCCTAAAGTAGCAAACAAAGAAGCACCAACAATACAAAACTTAGATGCAATAGGTAAAGTACTAGGTTGTGTGTTTGCTCCTGCCTCAGAAGAATGTCAACAGTTAAAAAAAGAACAAGACGTTGACCCAGATGACTATTGCACTGACGATGGTTGCCCAGAGTTTAAAGAGCTTTCCAAATAAGTTAACATTGTGTTAATCCGAGGTATAGACTCTAAACAAGAACAATTCTTAATAAAGTAATAAATACTATTGTAAGCGAAAGCAAGTTGAGGGCATTCATTACAGTTAACACCTAACTCAGGAGAGGGCGATAGTAGATCCATTCACCGCTATAGCCGCCGCGACTACGGCATTCAACACAGTAAAGAAATTTGTCCAAGCCGGCCAAGACTTTGAAAACACAGTCGGGCAGATGGGCAAGTGGTACTCCGCAATTTCCGACTTCCGAAAAGGACAGTCAATGCAGAAGAATCCTCCGTTGTTTAAAAAACTTTTCAACGCAGGTTCAGTAGAAGAAGAATCATTACAATTACTATTACACGAAAAGAAGATCATGGAACAGGAAAAAGATCTACAGGCCATGCTTAACTTTCGTTATGGATATGGTACATGGGACGAACTTAAAGAAATGCGTCGTAAGATCAAAGCTCAACGAGACGCAACAGTTTACAAACAAGCACAGAGACAAGCAGACTTTGTAGAAGCAATTCAAATTGGTTTAGTCGTTATGGTACTTGTAGGATTTGTAGGAGGCCTGTTTTGGTACGCACTAGACATGAAGGGTATTATATAATTGTATTTGGAATCATTATGGTTGTTACTCTATTGGCTTCGAATGAAGTATGGGCCAAGGGAAAGATATACGGAGCCACAAAGCCGTACTCAGTTGAACAACAAATAAGACGTGGCGAAAGAGAAGAAGTCAAACTAACAACTGCACGTAGAGTATGGATGGGACACCGAAGTGGTAACCTAGTTTGTATATATGTAGGTGCAGGCAACAGCAACGAAACAATAGTTACAGGTAAAGATGATAAGTGTATGGGCTCAATGCAGATTCCATATAGGCCTGATCCTAAGTTCGATTGGCGTAAACACTTAGAGAAAATGGAATAAATACATACAGTTAACGTTTCACTGGCTAGGAGAATATAATGGCGTATAGTGATAAGGTGTTAGACCATTACGAAAATCCTCGTAATGTTGGTTCGATGGATAAAGACGATCAAGGTGTAGGCACAGGGATGGTAGGAGCGCCAGCTTGTGGAGACGTAATGAAGCTCCAAATCAAAATCAAAGACGACATAGTTGAAGACGCTTGTTTTAAAACATACGGGTGTGGAAGTGCTATTGCTAGTAGTTCTCTTGTAACTGAATGGATCAAAGGTAAAACTTTAGGCGAAGCAGGACAAATTAAGAACACAGATATTGCTGATGAACTTGCTCTTCCGCCTGTAAAGATACATTGTTCAGTATTGGCCGAAGATGCAATTAAGGCCGCTATTGACGACTATAAGTCTAAGCAGTCTATATAGAATTTGTTCGAGACGTTGTTCGAACAGTATCTTATTCGTTTGGCTCTAGGGGAAGGATTCGAACCTCCAAGCTACAAGTAGCATACAATGAACAGTTGTACGTGTTTACCAATTTCACCACCCTAGAATAAACTTTAGTCCTTCCAGTGTTTGTCTAAAGCCGATATCATACGAGTCATACCTATACCGCCTCCAACTCTCGGAAAGAAGTCAAACTCCAAAAACTTTTCTAGTTCTGCTTCTACTCTATCCTTACCAAACAGTTTAAACAGTAGCTCACTGTATTCACCATTTGTAATCGTATGGAATGTATCACGCATCATGTCAACGTCACAGCTACGTTCTGCTGATCCTATTGTTTCCATGCCACCTAGTATAACATCTATCTTCTTACTTGTTGCTCCACCTTCGTGTCTGCTCATGTTCCAGAAAGGACTTGTAAACTCTGGAAAGTCTGTTATCATAGTTGTACCATACTGCTCATACATTTTTGTTTCATGGTCAGCAGTAAGCTCTCCTTCTACTTCATATTCCTTTTGCCATTCAGCATAAGTCTTTTCAGTAGGCATCTTAAATCCTAAGTGTTGGCATAGTTCATATTCCATCTTCTTTAGATCGTCTATGTCCCCTGGCATTTCAAATTCAAACATTGGAAATATAATATCATGTCGTCCTGGTATTGCATTAGGTTCCTGTCTATAGGAAGTGCTTATACAAAAAAAGCCCTTTGCATCGGGCTTGGAAAGTAATTCATGTTCTAACCACATTTGTCCTGTCTGTGGTAAAGGCCATACTTGGCCTGCATAGTTATATGTTGCTACGTTGAACGGATCTTCACACGCCGCTAGTATTGATAATCTATTCTGGGTATGGACTTCTTCAAATCCTTTATCCAAAAAAAATGACCTAAGAAGGCCAGTGGAGTGAGTGAACTTGGTAGGGTTGATTAGTTGTGTCATTTCTTTTTCCTTTTCTTGTGAAATACAAACTCATCAGACTTCACGTTGTATCTGTATACAAGTTTGTTCCAATGGTCTATAGTGTTGATATGATCGGACCACAATTTTTTATATTGTGTGTCCCAACGAATGTTGTCGACTTTAACTTTATATGTGGAGGACGAAGGTTGCTTTAAGGCCTGTTCCATTAAAATTACCAGCTCTACGTCTGGCATGGAAGACCCGTTTATTGTGAACTTTTTAGCATCGTGTCTCTGCATACTAAAAGTATATTTATCCTTTGGATCGTGTTTGGTGCTTTTAGTGATTGCGTTTACCATCAAACACACAGATAAAATACAAGCCATAGTCGCCTATGTTGTGTACTCTATGAAAGTGTCCATCTGGTATTAGTACAATAGATCCTTCAGTTACATCTCTATGGGTAATCTTGCCATTAGGATCAATCATCTCCATGTCGCCTTTACCCTTTATAAAGAAGTAAACTTCTTCTTGACCTTTGTGTGCATGACCTGTTGTACTCTTTTTAGCTTCAAGCCATGTACTACTTACTATTAAATTTTTTAGTGTGGTATTGTCTTTGACAATATATCTATCGTCTTGTTTTGCAATTACTCCGCCTATGTCTTCGAATGTTAGCTCAGCCAATGCCTTTTCCTCTTTGGTTCGTTTCCGTATAGCTCGTTACTAGTTTTAACTAGCTTTGGTCCAATGTGTTTAGTTGCTGTTAAACGTTCATGACCCTTTAGTATTTTATAATGAAAGCCTTGTGTAAGATCTAATGTGTTGCCTGTTACTATGCTGTTCAAACATTTGTCAGCTAGTATTTCGTGATTACTTTTTATCATATGATTATAACGTGTGTCAATACCATCGTTGTACCATTCTTCATCATCTTTAGGAGATACAAACTCTGGGTTACTAACTGAACCAGTCATGTCTCCGTATACTTTAATCAAATCTGTATAGTCAAAGTCTACACTAAAGCCTGGTATTACTAGTAGAGTAAATCCTATTCTACGTTGCAATTCTTTAAGCCAACTTACTTGTTGTTGTAATCTAAATGAGTCTAGTTCGTCGTGTTGTAAGTAATTAACATAACCTCTTACTGCATCAACATGACCTTTCTCGTGTTCTTTAGCAAAGTTATCCCAGTTCGCTATTTTAAAATTAGAAAGCTCAGGCTTGTCTTTAAAGAACCAAAACCTATATGGACTTGTTAATACAACTAGAACAACATCATCTTTCTGTAGTTTCTCTTCTTGTTCTTTAATCTTAGTTAGAATCCAATCGTTACTACAACCGATGATACTGTTGTTCATCATAGCATCAACTCGTAACTTACTTGCTAACTGTCTTGTCCAAGTCCAATCAGCTTCGTAGTCTACTGTAAATGAATCTCCGAATATATAAAGTTTTCTCAAACCTTAGTCCTCCTCGTCGTTACCTAAGTTTGCTATAAATGATCTTAATTTAGTTGAGTCAGTTTCAGCTCTAATAGGCTTTACTATTTCCCCTTGTGAAGGTTCCTTAGGTGTGTCGGGCTCTTTGTCTTGTGTAACATTACTTGTTCTCTTTAGTCCTGCCATAACACTTGATGTTGAACTATTTTGTCCATAGCCTACATCTTCATCTTCAGGACAGTCAGTAATACGTAAGCAGTCTATGTTAAACTCTAAATCAATCTTAGCACCAACACCACTACTACTTCTAGTCTTCATTAGCTGTATCTGATACCTACCACGTTCACGCATAGCTCTACTTGTAAAGATACCAATAACATTATCTGCCGTTTGTATCTTACTAAGACCGCCACTGATGTGCGAGTGATCAAATTCTATTTCTTCTACACTAGCTCTGTTCAACTGCGATGCAGTAACAAAGATACATTGTAGTTCCATTGCCAAGTTACGTAACTCTTCTGATACGTACTTGTCTTTAACAAACAAGTTCTCTGCACTAATTTTCTTACTCATTGGCATAAGCAAGTCTAAGTAGTCAATTAGTAATACATCAATCTTTCTATTATTCTTTACTTCATATTCTTTAACAAAACTTCTAATATCATTTGCAGTCTTACCACTTGGCATATATTTGATCTGCATCGCTCCTGCTTTCTTGCCTACCATCTTAACTTTCATTTCAACAGTATCAAGATCTCTAAATATTTCTCTACTTGGTATGTCAGTCATCATACTATCAACACGCATAGCAACCAAGTTCTCACTTAACTCTAATGTTAAGTATACAACGTTCAATCCGTTCAATGCCCAGTTACAACCTAAGTTTGCTAAGAACAAACTCTTACCTGCACCTGATCCACCTGCAAATATATTAAGCTCACCTTTGTTAAAGCCACCAAATAGTTTCTTATCTAAACTAGCCCAACCTGTGCTTACTTGTCCGTTGTTATCTTTTAATCCCATAAGTCTACCTTTAGGATCTGCAAAGTAATCAATACCTAAGTCTTTTTGTAAACCTATTTGTACTGCGTCTTTAATCTTTTGTTCAACTGGACCATACTCACCTTTTTCAAGTAAGTCTGCACTTTCTAATATTGCACGTTCTAAACTTTTGTGTCTACTAAATGTTTCAAAGTCTGATAACAACCAATCATAATGTTTTTCATTAAGTCCACTTGGCATCTCTAGTTTAGTACCAGGACAAGCACTATTAACAATCTTCTCTGTAGGAAGTGTGTTATGTTCTTCAACAAACTGTTTCATAAAAGTTGCCGCAGGCTCTAGCTTACGATCAAAGTTCTGTGGATCAAAGATACCTTGGCAACGCACAAACGTTTCTGCGTCACTCAACATAATTTCCAAATAAGTTTTTTGGATTTCTAATCCATAGTCAGTGTTTTGATTCATACTTTATTATACCATATTTTATCATTAAAGTCAATGTGTTTGTTGTTCAAAGCCAATACAGCCCCAATACAACTACCTGGATCGCCAGGGTTCTTAGGAACGTATACATTAGCCCAGTTCTTTCTAATACCGTCTACAGCCACCTTATTTAAAGCACAACCGCCCATTAAGATTAAGTTACGGCTGTGGAAGTTTTCTAGTATCCATTTGCTATTTGATTTGATCATAAGTTCAAAAACAAATTGAGTTGCATTTGCTAATCTTCTTAAGTCGCTTTCAGTAGTTAACTCCGGCTTGTACCATTGTGCTCCTTTGTGTAAGTTGTGTTTAAACTTAACACCTGGAATTGATCCGTCTAATGGATCTGCAATAAATGTACTAATCATATCGTTAACAAGTTCTAAGTTTTCTGATGTAGCAATATCTCTACCTAGTCCTTCTACTGCATATTCATCTCTGTTAGGAACTAGCCCAATACGTTTTGTCATTGCACTATAAAATAATCCTATACTGTGTGGATAGCTCTGTGAGTATCTTTTAACCAAGGTATCGTTATAGCCTTCCCAAATAGTAAACGTTTCATATTCTCCAATTGAATCTATACACATTACCATTGCATTACTCATACCGCTTGTATAAAAACCATATGCGGCGTGTGACTTATGATGTTTAGCATAATGAATAGGAGCATCTAATTGCCACTTGTCTAAATACTTTTTAATATTATTTTCACTAAACGTCCAACCTTGTCCTGCTTGTAATTGTCTTACACTTTTTAAGAAAGGCTTTTCATACCAAGCAATCTTATCAGGTCTAGGTAGTCCTTCTGTAACGGTAATGTGTTGTAACATCTCCCAATTTAAATGCGGGTCGTTATCTATGCCACTGAAGTCTTTAGATAGTCCTGCCCAAAGACATTTACTATCTCCAAACGATCCTTCTTCAAAGACTGCCACACTTGCATCGTGACTGTTACCAACTATACCCCAAGTAATCATTACTTACGTTTCTCCTCGATAATATCTGCAAGGCCATAAGCAATAGCTTCTTCGGCAGTCATAAACTTATCACGATCCATATCACGTTCAAAGTCTTCGTATGTCTTACCGGCTGTGTTGTGTTTAACATATAACTTTGTTAATAGTTCTTTAAGATACTGTATCTCTTTAAAACGTATTTCAATATCACTTGCCATACCTTGAGCACCACCACTTGGTTGATGAATCATTGTACGTGCATTTGGTAGCAGTATACGTTTGCCTGGTGCACCTGCTTGAGCAAGGAATGATCCCATTGAACAGGCTTGTCCCATTACTATAGTTCTTATATCACACTTAACATATTGCATTGTATCATAAATGCTCATGCCACTTGTAATGACACCACCTGGACTATTAATGTAAAGATTAATATCCTTACCTGGTGCTTCGCTTTCTAAGAAAAGCATTTGTGCAACAACAACGTTGGCACTATGATCGTCTACTTGACCATTTAACATTACAATTCTATCTTTTAACAAGCGACTGTATATGTCGTATGCTCTTTCTCCTTTGTTGGTAGATTCTACTACCATTGGTATTAAACCTGACATCTATTGTTTCTCCTTAATTTTCTTGTACATTTTATGCAACGCAAAAAACCAAACACCATTAATGGCTGGTTCAATCAATGCTACTGTTCCGGCTTCAAATAAACTTGCACCTGTGAACGTAGTTACTACTATCATTGCTATACATATATGTCCTAATGTATAAACTAATGCAAGTGCTAAACTACTTTCTACAAATACTGTTTGTATTCCTTTAGTAAACTCAGTCATACTATTCTCCTTTCCCAATTTCCATTACATTAAAACTCATACTAGTTCTAACCACGTTACTTCTAAATGGATAAACTGTATGATTGAGACCTGCATGGAAGATTAAAAAGTCTCCTGTTTGGGGTACTATTTTATGAGTACCATTAACACCTAGTACATCTGTACCGTATGAAAATTCTATTTGTCCAGCACATTCTATATGACTATTCTCCGAATACTTTTCGGTTGCTATTACTTCTGGAACATCAATATAAACTACTGTGCTTAATAGTCCGTCATGACTGTGTAAAGGATTAAACTCGTGTGCGGCTTGATAATTAATCCAAGGACCTGTTCCTAAATCAAAATGTAAGTTATCGTAAAACTCTTTAGGAATTTCTGGTGCTCGTTGTATCAAATGCTGTTGTGTACGTTCATCTTCAAACTGCATAAATCTTGATAAGTGTGGTTGTACAGTTTCCATAAACTTTGCTTGGTCATCTATTACGATACCTAGTTGTTCTTTTATATTACCTGCTAGTCCTTTACCAACATTGTTTCTTGCTTCTGCTGTTGCAAGAGCTACGTCCTGTAAGTATTCTATTTCTTTGCTAGTTAACTTACCTTGGTATATAGTTGGACCAAATGGTCTTATAAATTTATGTGACATGGTAATTTAATATCCCTGTTAAAAATATAAATGACGCTATAGAATTAATAAAAATTAAAGCTCGGTCATGCCATAAGTATCCTACCATTCCCCAACCTATTACTCCTACGAAATGAAAGTACAAGTTATATGGAGCCATGTTAGCACTAGTTAATGCCATACCAATAAGGATAACAAAACTTGCATTCCATTTAATATACCAAGACAGATCATACTTAGGTGTAATTTTTTTGAATACTCTTGTACTGTCTAGTGCCTTAATCTTATCGTCCAATTTTTCTCTCATGCTTTTAATGTTTCGTTGGTCCTTTTATTTCTTGCACTTCATCTCTTGATAAAAAGATAGCCTCCATGATGTCATCATAGTCTTCCTTGGCTAGTGCTGATTTATAGATCTTAATTGCTTGAGCACACATTACTCCTGCAACTTCAAGTGGATCGTATTCTCCAGATTCAATTAGCTTGTTAGCTTCTGTTTCTAGTATACGATAACATTCTTCTGTCTTATCTTTTTCTACTACCATAATATTCCTATTTGTATATAAACGGATCCTTCTTTTGTAGTTCCTTAATTCTTTTCTTAAACTTCCTGCGTTCCTTCCAATCCTCGAAGAAGCCGCGGATTTTATTCCATAAGTTTTTTAACCAAACCATTTTCTGCTCCTTAGTTTAATTTTTAGTTCTGAGTCTTCGCTACTTGATACAAGTGTGTGAAGTGTATACATACGACCATATTTGATTACAGCGTCATTAACATCTTTAACATCTGCGTCCCACTCGGGCATACTTACTGACCAACCTAGTTCTATTGCTTGTTCCATTAATTTCATTCCGTTATTATCACGATCCGGAAGTAGTATTACTTTCTTATTTAACGCATTGATGGCCAGGGCCTGTTGATCTTTGACTTCACTTCCTAGTAGTGCAATACCATCAACACCTATAGCATCAAACGGTCCTTCTGTAACAATACAAAATAACCTTTTATAGTTCTGTGCATCTAAATTGAATACGTAACCAGGCTGTTGTTCACTCATATATTTTGGACTTCCGTCTCCTATCTTACGTGCAGTCCAGCCTACTATTCTTCTTTGATTGTTATCATATTCTCTATGATAAAACGGAACAATCAATCTGTCTTTATAACCTAGCTTGGGTGTCCAATGAAAGTCATAGTCGTCAACAAACAGTTGTCTTGACTTCATGTATTCTAGTATGTTGTCTGGAGTATTCTCATCAATTGGTTGTGCTCCATCTGGTAATGGCTTATCGAGAAACTTTGGCAATTCTACTATAGTGTCATTAAAGCCTTGTGCTTCATTTAACTGTAGAACTGCCAAAGCCAACTTTGTGATTGTATCATCAGTTGCGCCTAGCCATTGTAACAGTTGTTTCATCTTACCAGAAAGTTTTCTACCTTCTGTGTAGCTCGCCTTGAAGCCACAGTTAAAACAATGATAGCTTACACCATGCTGAGTTTGATTTCGAATTAATCCTCCACGTTGTCTTGAGTCTTGAGTAGTCCCATTGTGATGACAACACGGAGCATTAAAACTAGTCCAACCAGACGGCGTTGTTTTCCGTTTGCTCGGAAGATGTGAAACTACTGTATCATATACTAGACTACTCATACTATATATTATAGTATCTCTTGTCTAGAAAGTCAACTAGTTTCTTACTAAAACTTTATCGATTGTTCCGTTTTGTTTGGTATACTTAACACGTAGGTGATTATAAACGCCATTGAAGTTTATATACTTTGGACCACTTGGATTGGACAATGTTAGTGTTGCTACGTCGCCCCAATATGTTGAACCGCTTATTTGGTTATCCAATGTGCCTTGCATGATTACATCACCTGTAAATCCTGTTGTATAAACAGCCGCGGTATGTAATGCTTCGTTACCATTTCTTGCCGGGTCGGCAGTGATTATTTCACTTGTATAAGTGTTTGTACCTACACCTGTTTCAGAGAAGGTCTTAATGTTGTAGGTGTCGCTTGGACCAGGAAACGCATCACCTTCAACTTTGATCACACCTTTAGCACCGTAGTGACTATTAGCATAGGTTAAAGTTTGTACGCCACTTGTCGCAACCAAGTAAACATTGTAGCTACAA
>Ga0209634_1002981_pt1 | contig 11635 bp, 19 predicted proteins | sample LinPmetageLP40_FD_184043 | JGI IMG/M metagenome (GOLD analysis project Ga0209634, IMG submission 184043) | Marine viral communities from the Pacific Ocean - LP-40 (SPAdes) (version 2) | ecosystem: Environmental > Aquatic > Marine > Oceanic | place: Pacific Ocean | collected 2010-08-26 | reverse complement strand
GTTAAGTTAAATAATTTATTTTGATATTAACCCGTTCTGCATAGCATCTGATATTGCAACTTCGTGCTTATCAAATTCTTGTACAGACATGGCTTCTATCTCCTTTAATGACCAGACTTTCTGTTGGTTAGGTTCTACACTAGTTGTTTTAGTGGAAACCATATCAGCAGCAGAACGTCTGTTCGGTTTTTTAGAAGATGACTTAGCCGTAGATTCAATACCTAAATCTTTCTTAAACAAATCAAGGGCACGGGAAGCTAAACTGGCATCGTCATTATTTTCATATACCCAAGCTTGGATAGATGAATGTTGTTCCTTTGCCCACTCATGGAAGTCTTCACTGTTTCTGATATCTTCAAAATCAGGGTGTCTTTCCATTAATGTCTTTTCTGCATCTTGTCGTACTAACTGGTTCTCGCGTTCTTGGAGTTTACTAAGGCGTTCTTCTAGAACTTTTGCTTTAGTCTCAGATTGCATATGAGCAACAGTTTCTACAACTTCATACACATCAGGATAGTTATTTTTAAACTCTTCTAGTTCTTCTGGAGATTTAGGAGCTTTATAGTCGGTTCTATTTTGCGTAGCCTCTACTATTAACTCTTGTTCTCTAGACTTAAACTCGTTAAGTTTACTATCGTAATGTTTTTTTAAATCATCATAACGTTTTTTGTAGTCTGGTTTTTTGTAAGGAGTATTCTTCTTACTTACCAGCTCCTCGTTGTTTACACTTCCTTCTTCACCAACTTTCATTATGTCGTCAGTGTCAAAAAGTCTATTCTGAGGTTCTTCAAAATATACATTATTTGATGATTGAAAAGGTTTATCATCCTCTGTGTGCCAATCCTTCTTTGCGTTGTAAGGGTTTGGTACTTGTTCTTTGACTGTATTAGTCATCTTCTATTCTCCTAATTGGGGCTTTTTTACAAGGTAGCTCTATGTCGACTAGAGGGCTTGTATTGTAAAGGTAGCCTTTCGGTTTTTATTTTAATAAAGTGCCTAGTATCCTAGGGTAGCTTTATCTTACATTTGGATTTAGTCTAGGATTAACGCTACGCATATCATCAGAAACATCATTTATTTCTTCTTCATCGACCATTTCTCCCATCGCAAATCCTTGCCTGTCTTCTGCAGCAGCTTCAGCTTCTTTCATCATAGCTTCTAAATTGTCAGCTCCGATTTCTTCTACAGCTTTTGCAGTAAAGACAAACTCTCCATCGGATAACCTTGCGGGTATATCGTCAGAGACTCCTGTTCCCGGTCCTTCAACAGGACCATCTCCAGTAAATTCTGAGGCAGCTTCAATAACTTGGTCAAATATAACACTAAGTCTATCGTTGCCCTCTAATTGTTCGTTTAAAAATTCTTGTTCTTCTTCAGATAAAGTTTGAGAAATTACAAAATCTACATAGTTTTCTTCCATTTCTTTATCTGGTAACATTTGTGTTTCTTGTTCTTCCATAGGCATGTCCATAGGTATGTTCATAGGCATGTCGTCAGCTAATAGTGAACCACCTTCAGCTTTTTGTAATAATTTAAAATCGTTACTAGTAATTTTACCATCATTATTAGCGTCTATTTCTTTTTGATTTCCTATTAATTTGCCTTCAGCTTTTTTATCTCTTTTTATAAAAGAATCAGAAACTGTATAATTTAATCCACTATCTTTAAATTGTGTGTTTATCATTTTTAAAAGGTCATCATCTGAACGGTCGTCTCCCATTTCTCTTCTAACTTTTCTTAAATCATTTAAAAGTCTTTCTCCTTGTCCAAAGTCTCCCATAGCTTGTTTTGCTCTTTTAAACATGCCTGAACTTCCAGAGTTGTAATAATCATCTCCTAATTCTTTTAAAAATTTTATATCTTGGTTAATGAAAGAATCATATCTTTTTTGAGGAGTAGCAGGTACGTATTCTCCGTTTGAGTAACCTATTCTTTTTTTATCGTCTTGTAATAACATTATATTTCTTCCTTTCTATTAATTGCTTCTTTAACCTGTTGGTCCAGCTGTTCCAATCTTCCCAGAAAATTCAGCTTCCCCTGAAGCCGGTACATTTCCTGTTCCGATGTTGCCACCACCAGTGCCTGTAGCTCCAAGTTCTTGAGGTTGTTCAGGTGTTCCTTGAACGCCTCCCATTGGGGGCTGTTGACCAGCGGGTTGAGTTTCTTCGCCATTAGTTTGTCCAGCATTTTGCATTCCTATTATTTGAGCCATTACAGCAGCTTCTTCAGGGTCATTGAGTATTTCATCAGGGTCTAAATCTAAGCTGTAGGCTAATTCACTTACTAGTTTAGAAATCTTAACAAACGGAGCAATAGCAGGACTTTGTGCAGTTTGTAAAAACATTGTCAATCTTTGACTACGTACTTCTTTTTGCATTAAGCTATTTGTTCCTGTAGCTTTAACTTCTAAATCACCTTTAACATCCAACTTATCTTCTAAGAATTGCATGTTCCACTGGAAATAAGACTCTCCTAATGGTTTTAATAAAAAGTCATCAAGGTTCTTAATAACAGTTTTAACATTTAAACTAGACGCTCCAAGTAACATTGACATACCTGAAGCAGTCCTTGTCATACTTTGTACACCTGTTTGTCCGTGTGAGTAACTAGGTATACCTGTTTGCTCATCAGCTAATTGTCTGAATTTATCAAACATCATTAAATTTTCTTGTGATGTATTAGGAAACTTTAAACCATGTATAGCTTGACCCGGCATTCCTGCTTGTCTTCTAAACACTTTACCCGGATATATTTCCATTGATTGTCCACCTACTAAGGCAGACTCATCTACATCAAAGACTAACGACCCAGACATTGCTAGGTTGTCAATAGCCATTCGTGCATGACCATTCATAATTTGTTGAGAATCATCCATGTTCTCTGCTACACCAATACCAAAGAAGTTATATGGATTTCTTTCGTAAGGAAAAGCGTTGTAAGGTAATCTGTACGGAGTAAATGGATTTAATACTGCTCTTAATAGATAAGTACCACATGTCCATATATTAACTTGCACTTCATCTAGGTCATCAACCGTGTCGGGTAAGTTAATACCTACTTCTCGTGCATATTCTGCATCCATCATTCCCCAGTATTCTAAAACTTCAAAGTTACTATTTACATCTTCACTTCTTGAATCATCTTTTAACTGGCTTTCAAAATCTTTTTCTACGTAGTTAGCACCCATTTGAATACAACCTCTAATAGCATCATCATCAAAATAAGGCATATTACGTAGTTGTCTAAGTTGACTACGATTCATTTTGTGTCTATGTACAACATATTCACATTCATCCATTGTAGTTGCATTAGGGTCAGGATAAAAATCCCAACAACTAACAAACTCAATTCGTGGTACTCTAACTTCTAAAGGACTATAGTTTCTATTTCCTTCTTCATCTGTTTCCCATTTGTGTAACTTTTTATTAAAGTTAAACGGTCCTTTAACAATTCCTGTTCCTAGTAATGCTGCTTCTAATAAAGCATTTCTTATTTCAGCGTTACCATTAGACTCATCTATTTGGTCATGAATAAGTTTTTCCATTCTTCTAGCAGCTTTTTGTGCAGGGGAAACTTCTATTTTTTGTGGGTCAGGACTAACTCCATCTTTAAGTATACCAGCTTCTTCGGCTTGGTCTTCAAGGCTATCTTCAAAAATACCGTTGTAGTAAGTTGCACCAGCTTTTAAAGTTCTTCCGTCTCCTTCGTAACCAACATCGTAAGGATTATCTTCTATCCTATTACCTATGTCGTCCGGAGTGTCTACTTGAGAAGTTTCTAAACCGGGTTCAGGATTATTTATATCTAAGTGAGCAAAGTCTGTTTCACCTTCAGGTATTTTAGTTTCTGAAATTCCTATTGGAAATTTTCCTGTGCCAAATATAACATCTACTAGTTGACCAAAAGCAGCTAGCACTTTAGTCTTAGTAATCTTTACAAATACTCTAGACTTTTCTGATTCTCTAAATTTAAGATTTTTAGCATAAAGACCTCTATAGTTTTCATAAGACTTTAACCATCTTTTTTCATCAACTTGTCTAGCATCTTCTGCTTGTGCATATCTACCTTTAATAATACCAATAAGATTTCTTTGTTGGTCTTCTTCTAAAGTTAACTGTACACCTGCTTCGCCTTCTACTTCTTCGTAGATATTATCAGCGTTTAAAAATGTATTTTCTTTTTCTACCATATTCTAATAACCAAATGTTGAATCAACAGGTCTATACATTTCTCTTTTTAATCCTCTCATACGTTCTAACGGGCTTTCCATTCTAGGTCTACTCATTATCATATAACGTAAAGCATCATATGCGTGGTCAGAAGCGTGTGTATCCACATCTTCTGGATTACTTTTAGACAACGGAATAGACTGTAATTCTCTTATTAAGTTAGGACATGTATTAAATATCTGCAACTTAGGTCTTCCGTTCTCTCTAACTTTTAAATACTCGTGTATCTGTATTTTACCTTGTATTCTGTTCTTATCAGCTCGTCTTAATTTATGACCAGCTTTAACTAAACTTTCTCCGACTGTAGGACCAGTTGTACCTGTGTTTGCCCATGCTGCCGTATCTAAAACACCATTCACCGAGAATGGGTCTTCTGTTTCCATATCTGTTATTATACTGCCTAATTCCTCACCTGTCAAGCCTTTTCTGTATAATTCTCTATATATTATTAAAGTATTATCGTTCATGTCCATAATACCCCATAAACAACAGGATTCAGATGCATATCCATAATCAATTCCTTTTACTCTTTCCCAATGAACAGGTAATACAAAAGGAGTAATTACATGTGCTTTAGGTTCAAACTCTGTAAATGCAGCACCTTCTGCTACATCCCAATTACCTTCTAAGAGTTGTTGTCTTTGTGTGGGTGGTAGTGATTTAAGCATTTGCTCATATACACCATCAGCATCTAAGTAAGGGTTATCAGCTAATCTAGCAGGTATAAACTTTCTTGTTAGTCCATCTTTACCTTCAAAAGGTGTGTTATGTTCAGAAGGTAATATGTATCTTTGTTTTACCCAATGAGACCCAACCCCTCCGGGGTTAGCTGTACAACGTAAGTATGTTTTTATGTCTGGGTCAGTAGTTCTAAGACGTGAAGCAAGGTAGTTCCAACTAAACTCTGTAGGTAAATGAGTAATTTCATCAAATCCTATCCAACTATATGCTTGTCCTTGATATCTATATACGTCAGCGTCTCTTTCTAAGAAACCAAACTCTACCTTTGCACCTGATGGAAAGTTCCAAAGCTTTTCAACTTCTTTAAATTTAGCACCAGGAAATGCTTGTGGGTATAACTCACGAGACTTATCTATCATTTCTCTAAGCTCTGGCATAGAACGTCTTAAAATTAATGCACGATGAGCTTTCTTGTGTGCATAACGTAATGGGTCAACCAGCATGGCATAAGACTTACCACCACCTGCTGCTCCACCATACAAAACATCCTTTTCACCCGCAGCTAGAAAGTTTGTTTGTGGTCCTTCGTTAGCATGAAATACTACTTTAGAATCTTTTAATACTTCTTGAATAGAAGGTGCTACTTGTTCCAGTTGTTCATCTGTAACAATATTAGAGGTAGTCTTTTCTGTAGCTTTTTTAAGAATATCTTGTTCAGAAGCTATTTTAGTTTCTTTGTAAGCTAGTTTCTTTTTAGCTTTAATTAATTCTTTTTTATCTCTAGCTAGTTTTTGTTTTCTTTTTTGTTCAGGAGAATATTGATACTTTACTTTAGGTCTAGGTGTTTTCTGTACTATTTTAGATAGACCTACATGAGTTATCTTTCTTCCTGTTTCTTCTGTAATTAATTCTGAAGCTTTTCTTAGTGAGTACTCTTCATTTATTACAGACTCAATGTATTTGTTTAGTATTTTTAATTGAGTTTTTATAGGAGCTAAGTATCCTTTAATATTACTTAACTCATATCCAAAGGGTATTGTAGCACTCTTTTTCTTTATATACCCAGTTGGTATTTCAACCATAACTATCTTTTCTTTTTAATAGTTAAAGATTTTATTATTATTTCTGACATTGCTTTCTTTCCTCTATACATTAAAAGCTGGACTTCTAAAAATTTATCACCACAATAATTTTGTATAGGTGACACAATTCCTAAAAGCCTCTTACGCAAACTCACCTTTACAGGCTGGTTATTCTTTTTCTTTCTTGGCATTATCTGCTCCTTTCTTATTAAAAATTAAATCCCAGTTATCTTTATACTTCTGTGTATAAACACCGGGTCGGGGATTAGCCCCTTTACCACTATCACTCTTACCGTAGATACTTTTTCTAAACGTCACAGGCTTTTCGTCACTGCCTATTTGTCTGCCCACTTATCTTTTTTTACCTTTATGTAAACCATGCTTTGCGTGTTGCTTACCTTGTTTAGTAGCTGCTCTTTTCTTAACATTAGCTGCTGCTAGTTTTTTCTTACCTGTTGGAGTAGACTTAAGTTTTGCTATAGTCTTAGCGGGTGCATAGACTTCATTAGTTTTAGCAGAAGGTTTACCACTGGCAGTTGTCCATTTTTGTTTACCCCATGTTACTAAAGATTTCTGAGACTTTTTAAGTGCCATTACTTGTAACCTCCACCTGCAGCTTTATAAGCTTTAGCTAACATTTGAGCTTTACGAGCAGACCATTGACCTGCTTTACCACCTTTAATACCAGCTTTTATTCTATTAAACAAACTCTTACGCATTGTAGGTTTAGTATAGTTATTTGCTTTGTTTACTGTTGATTTTTTTTTAGCTGCCATCTTACCACTTCTCCTTATTAGCCCAGTAGGCTGCTGACATTTTACCCTTTGCAATGTTTTTACCGTGTCTAGCTTTAAAAGACTTTCTTTTTGCTTTCATTCTATCTGATTCACCTGCTTTAGGCTTACCTGCTGTTGACGCACCTTGCTCACCGAACCTAATCATTTTAATAGTGCTGCCTTCTTTAGCTAACACCACATGTGATTTAGTGGGATGCTTGGGAGTTCTCTTAGGTTTGTTATAACCTGAGAAAGTTTCTCCTCTATATTCAATAGTCATTAGTGTATTGTCCTCTCTGCTAGTAGTTCTTCATGTTTTAATTCGTGTATTTCTCCTATAACACATAAACCATGTTGTATAGCTAGTCTACTAGCTTCTAACATGCTGGTTGCTTTAATATAAGGTCCAATTAAAACACCTGTATGTTCATCTATGTATTCAGTTATCCATATCTTCATTTGTTTTTACGCATTAGTTTATCTTCTGTTCTTTGAAAAGATACTTCTAAGAACCTGTCTGATAATTTAATAAACAAATCTACTACTTTATTTAGATATTTCTTCATACTCTCCATCTTCAGACTTAATATCAATAGTGTGTTTTTCTGGTAATATAAAAATACCACCTTGTACATTATGATTGATGTCAAGTCTTTCTTTTTTGCCTAAACCAACTCTATCAAGAATTGTTGTTGCAGCTTGTAGCTTAACATTTGCTTGTGGCAATGCTTTATCGCTCTGTAAAACTTCAACTAGTTTAAAGGCAGCCAAAGGGGCTTCCCTCGCAAGTACGTCTGAGGCTAAATCTACTATCTCTTGTTTAAGTGATTGTATAACTTGGTAGTGATTTCCTGAATATCCTGCAAGTTCAGCTGAAAGTTTAAGGTTTCCTTTAGTCTCTAAGAGATTATTAAGGAAATTCTCTTGTTTGTCTGTCAGTTTTCTCTTTTGTGTTGGTAATGACATAGGCATATTATAGAGTTTTATATAGAGTTTGTCAAGCTTTTTAAAATATTTTACTAAAAACTTGACAAACTGTGTTTTAAACTATATAATAACATTAAGTGTGCCAAGGTTAAAGCATATCCTCACGGTCATTCCCGACCTATTAAACCCGAACAAACATATTGAGCCGGAACAAACATTTTTAGTTTGCTAAACTATTAGCTCTCTATAAAGAAAGCACAAAGCTCTATGTAGTTTACAACTTAAATTCCCTAAAAATGTAGAAGCACTAGTATATATATACGGGTGGGGGGGTGGTGGTCTTGCCCCTCCCCTAAACTCAAAGAGTTTAGTAAACTTTATATGTTATTTCCTTCTTCAAGTCTTAAACGACTTGAAAACTATGAAGAGCTTACCAAGATTTACCAAGATTTACCGAGACTAAACTCAAAGAGTTTACCAAGCTATGAAGTTTCCAAGATTTTCAAAGAAAATAAGAGTGTGTATATTACTATTTAAACTCTAGAGAGTTTACTAGACTATATATATTCTAAAGCCCTCTACAGCTAATTCTAACCAAAGGTTAGTGTAACTAGCTTCACATGATAAACAAGGCACAGGAAAGCTCTTAAGAGCTTGTACGCTTTGTTGAGCCTATGTCATGTGATATATGTTTCCGTAGGACAAATCTATGATTTGAGCGTAGAAATGTGTGTACTGTGTGAATAAGACTTTAAAAGTCTTTACATGTGCTGAAGTCTTTAAAAGACTTTAAGGAATTTTAGACCAAAAAAAAGACCCCTAAGGGTCTTTCCGACAGCTTCCCTGTCTACGACAGGTTTAAACTATACTTACAAGCTTCTTGTAAGACCTCATAGCCTTCAAAGACTCAGAAGGCAAAGCCTTCAAGCTTAAGAGTTTAGCTACTTCACCCTGCGTCAACGGGGACTTAGTATCATTCAATCTTTGGACAAAATGACCATGAATAGTTCCCCACTTGATGTCCTTCGGACATTTAGGAGCTTTGCTGAACTGCGAAGCAATCTTACGAACCATAGGATAAGAAGCCAAAGCTTCAGGATTTTTCACCTCGAAAGCTTTAGAAGGATTAATAGGAGTAAACGAAGTTTTAGCATTTGAATTTGCCATAATATTTTTCCTAGACTCTAGAGTCTAAAAGTGCAGAACGGAATTGTTTTGCCCTTACATTGTAATGAGCTTTTTTCGAAATTGCAAATCTAATTACCTACGCCTTGTCTTGCGTAGAATAATATTCTTCCTGCGACAACACATGTAATTTGGAGAGCCTCAAAATTAACTCCAAAAAACTTGACGAGATTTCCAAACACATGTCGTGATTACATGATGTGTAAATGTTTTATGCAAAAGTATTTAATGGAACAGCTTAAAACTTACATAAACACATGTAAATTTACATTAAAAAACGTATAAAGTTTATTTTTACACATGTAGACGTAAGAACATGTTTACATGTACATTTCCTCCTTGACAAATCCAATTCAATCTCTAAAATAGTAGGGGCAAATCAGCAATCAAGTTGGTTTGCAGTAACCGAACTTTTGAGTTCAAGGTAAATTATGGAAAACTTAGTAAATGCAATTAGCGAAACCCGTATGGAAAGACTGCTCAATCCTCAAATGTCTGACCATTTGTATACAAACTTTCATGGAAAGTATGGCTATCGTGGTTATGAAATAAAAGTAGGCAGAAAATGGGTAACAATGAGGTCAAATAGCCACAGGGTGAGAATGTCTTTAAGTAAATTTAGAGTTCATGCTTTTCTTCAATGGCGTAAAGACTCAATGACTGATGCTTCTTGCAAAGTTTATAATGAAACAGGTAAGTATCAAAGACCAAGAGCATGGTGGAAAGACTATGGTTTTACAAGTAATCCTAAAGATTATGTTTATGATAAATCTAGATTAGCTTGGTAGTTAATCTTTATTGTAAATACTGTTTATGTTTATTGTAAATACTGTTTATGTTTATACACAAAACATGTGTGTTTCAGTTGACAACTGTTCGACAATCCATTAGGGTAGTAGGGCAATGTCAACTGTGGCATTCGATTTTTAACAACTGCTTTAATTAGCAAGGAACTATTATGGCAAAAGCCAACGAAAAACAAAGAATTGACGAACTTGAATTTTATACAGATTTCGAAGCTCTCGAAGTGAGAATGGAAGGTTATAATACTGATGCAGAACTTATGGACTGTTCTGATGAAGCTCTTGAAGAAAGAGACTATTTAGATACAATGGAATTTTGCATGGAATTAAATGCAAATGAGTTTATTGATGATGATAATTTTAACTATATGGAGATATAATTATGAAAAAGAAATGTGAAAATCCTAACGGATTACAGAATATGCAAAACATAGCAGATGCTAAAACTAGAAAAATTATAAAATTTAATAGTTTAGATAAGGCTAAAAGACACCTTAAATCAAAGGGTTATAGATTTACTCAAGCTTTCAACATGAAAGAAGATAGAGCTATGATTTATCAAGGTAGATTTGGTTGGGTAAAAGTTACATCAACTTTTGATTTTTTAACTAAAGATAGTATGGAGCAGGGGACTGTTTGGACTATCGTAAATATATAAGGAGTAAAACGTGGAAACAGAATTTAATAATTATGATTTTAAAACTACTACATACTGTATTATTTGGACAGATGCAAAATTTAATATAGATTTTCATTATTGTTCAGCAATGACTCAAGAAAAAGCTTTACTAGATTTTTTTAGAAACATTTATGCAGGAGATGTTGAAGGTTATGAAATTACTAGAACTGATGAGAAATATTTAACAGGAGATGAGATATGAAAGTTATAGATTATTTTCAATTTATTGACGAATGTAGTCAAATGAATGATGAAGAAGGTTATAAAGTTTATGATACTTTATTAAAAGAAGAATTAAGTAAAGACGAATTAGTTGATTTAATATTAGAATTTACTCATATAGTATGTAAAGCTGATTTATCTTTAGAAGAACTTACAAATCCTTTTAATGAGCCTGTTGAAGAAGTGAATAAAAATCATTTAAAAATCGTACATTAATCTTTATGTACGCCATTCCTCTTGACATTGCTGACCAACTGTGCAATGATGTTGGGGCAATTAGGTAACTAACCAAGTCTATTAAGACTAATAACTAAGGAATAAATATGAATATAAGAATACATAACGTAACAAAAATAGAAGTGAAAAAGATAAATAAAGGAACTTCCTATGTAGCTAGAGATATAGTTATCCATAGTAGAAGATATAACTGTGAATTAGGTGAATATATTACAGAACAAACAAACTTAGATTTGTTTTTAGAGGACGCTTCTGTTTCTAAATTAGTATATTCTAAAGAAATTTACTAACCAAGTCTATTAAGACTAATAACTAAGGAGATAAAAATGCTAGATAAAACCATTAGCTTTCATGATGTAATAGAAATAACCAACTGTAAATCTATAAAAGATGAACAAGTTGTTTTAGGTAAAGGTGAACATAGAACACCTTGTAGAACAATAACTATTTGTCAAGAAGACTATGAAGGACATTCAGTTAGAACTGTGTTAAATCTATTCGGTGAGAATGGACAAGATACTGTCCCAATGGAAGTATAAAAAAACTTATAGGACACTAAGTAAAAGAGGTGTAGCAAAGTAAAACTGAATTACTGTTTTAACTTTAAGCACATAATAATATCACTTAGTCTCTAGGGATTACTGTTAAATCGTAGGAAAACTGTGCAATCAGGCTAAACTAACCTTACAAACCGAGCAACAGTCCTGAAGGTACTCTTTCTGCTAGTTTGAGTCGTAAATAAACCAACTAGCACCACTATTAATTATAATAAAACGGAGATAAAATATGTCGAAAACTACATATACAATACGAG